>Ga0307374_10001186_pt1 | contig 48902 bp, 49 predicted proteins | sample OX3MG_FD_202532 | JGI IMG/M metagenome (GOLD analysis project Ga0307374, IMG submission 202532) | Soil microbial communities from Risofladan, Vaasa, Finland - OX-3 | ecosystem: Environmental > Terrestrial > Soil > Coastal area > Acid sulfate soil | place: Finland: Risofladan, Vaasa | collected...
TGAATTCGAGATCGGCCAGGGCGAGGTTGACCGATACCTTGCGTCGGTGCTCTTCGGGCTCGAAATCCATAACCGCCGTGCCCGCCTCGGTCGAGCCGGCACGAGCGAGGGCTCCGGCGGCCACCAGCATGGCCTCCGCGAGGGAGGTCTTGCCCTCGTGCGAGTGACCGACGAGAGCCACGTTGCGCATACGCTCGGGCCCGGGGCTGGGCACTCGCTGAGTCTAAGGTCGGGCGAGGATGATTGCCAGTATCATCGGTTGCGTGGCCAAGGGGAAGCGGATGGCGACGATAGACGAGGTCCTCACCGCCATCGAGTCGGCTCGTGACAAGGTCATGGCGGACGAGGTCAAGCAGTACACCAAGCTCGGAATCCCCAAGTCCATGGCCTACACCATGGTCGCCAGCCGATATCACCAGAAGGTGGGTGGGTCGGAGGAGGCGGAGCCGGACCCGTTCGAGGCCGGAACGAGCAACTCCTGGGACGACATCGGCTAGGCTCGGCGAGCTGACGAGTTGGGTCGGGCGATGCGCTTGGCACGCTCTCTGCGAGTGCTCTCGGCAGTCACCCGCGAGCCGGGACTGAGACCGGCGCAGTTGGCCGCGCAGGTCGGCATTTCCGAGCGCACGCTCCGCCGCGACGTGAGGCGGCTGCGCGGTCTGGGCTACGACATCCGCTATCGCGATGGATATCAGCTCTGGGAGGGGCTGGCCTTCGACGGGGCCGGAGCTGGCGCCTCCGGCCTTGAACTCAGTCTGCGCCGCCTTGTAGCTGTGCTTGAGCGCGAACTCCCCACGGCTCTGGCAGCCCCGGTGGTTCGGGACGTGGAGGCTCTGATTCCGGCGGCGCTGGCGTCGCTGATGGCCAGCGCGATCGAGCACCAGGCGGATTCCAGGTGAGCGCTCGTCCGCTGGTCCTGTTCGGATCGGGAGACGATGACCCCGAATTTCGATACGCGTGTGGCACTGCTCTGGAGCAGGCCCTCTACCTGCGTTTTGCCCCGGACGACGACGTGCTCGTGGTGCCGGAGATGGAGCTCGGACGGGCGCGAGGGGAGTCGTCGGCGGTCCGGGTGATCAGCCTTCGGGAGGCGGGCTGGATTGAGCGCGGCGACGCCGGCGGCTCGTGGATCGATCTCTGCCGGCGCCAGCTTGAGGCACGAAACGTGCGTTCGATCCAGGTTTCCTCACGCCTGCAGGCCGGGCTCTATCGGGCTCTTCTCGAGTGCGGGTTCGACGTGGATCTGGGGGCCGATCTGTTCGGACCTCAAAGGCGGGCCAAGTCCGATTCTGAGCTGGAGCTGGTGCGCGCCGCCCAGAGCGCGGCCGAGGTGAGCTGCGTGGCCGTGATTCGAGAACTCGCGTCCGCGCAGGTGGGGGAGGACGGTGGGCTCTGGAGTGGTGGCCGTCCACTGACCTCTCAGATCCTCATGGCCCGCGCCCAGGGGGCTCTGCTGGAACTCGACCACAGCTGTCCGGACATGATCATCGCCGGCAGCCCCGACTCCGCTCTTCCCCACCACCGGGGCCGGGGTCAAATCGCCGCCGGCCGGCCGGTGGTGATCGACATCTTCCCGCGCGGGGCCGCCGGTCACTACCACGGCGATCTGACCCGTACGGTCGTTCCGGGCCCGATACCGGATGAGATCCGGCGCTGGCACGAGGCGTGCGTGGCGGCGATGGAGGCCGCGATCGCGACCATTCGACCCGGCTCCGACGGCCGAGACGCGCATCGCGCCTGCTGCCGAGCCCTGGTTGAGCATGGCTTTGGAACCATCACCCCGGGCCTGGAAGGGACGGGGCAGGGGCCGGTCATGATCCACTCCACCGGGCATGGCGTGGGCTTGGAGGTTCATGAGGCCCCACTTCTGCGCGACGCCGTATACCCGCTCCGACGCCGCGACGTCGTCACCGTCGAGCCGGGGCTGTACCAGACCGGCGTCGGGGGCGTTCGCGTCGAAGACACGGGCTGGATCGGGGACGCCGGCTTCACAAGCCTGTCGAACCTCCCCCGAAGCCTTGATCCTCGCGACTACTTGTAAAGCTAAGGTTTACGCCCCAAAATCGCCTGATGCCCGTGGGACCCGATCCCCAGCCGGAGGAGGACATGGGAGCCCGAATCAGGCGCCTGCGTCTGGAGCGCGGAATGACGCTGGCCCGGGTCGCAGGGGGGGACTTCAGCCGTGCCTTTCTGAGCCAGGTCGAGACCGGGCGCAGCCGCCCCTCCACGCGGGTCCTGACCATAATCGCCGATCGCCTCGGAACCCGCGTGGACGACATCCTGCCTGGGAGTCGGACCGAGGAGCGCGAGCTCAGGCTGGAGCGGGCTCGGGTCGCCGTCCTTCGCGGTCGACCCCACCTGGCGTTGGAACTCCTGGACGAGATGGGAGGCGTATCCGACTGGCCCTTCTCGGCGGAGACCCGGCTGTGTGCCCTGAGCGCGCTTCTTGCCATCGGCCGGCGCTCGGCCGCGGCCGCCCTGGCTCAGGAGCTGAGGGAGGAGCTCACGCGGCGGGCGGATGAGCCCAGGCTGAGCCGGCTCCAGGATGTGGAATCAGGGACTCCAAAGCGCCTGGAGGCTCGAGATCATCTGCGGCTGGCCGAGCACGCCCTGCGGGAGGGACGCCTGAGCATGGCGCTGGAGCACTTTCGGGCGACCCGCATTCTGCTCGAATCGCTCACTTCGGAAGAGACGCGGGCCAGGTGAATTGGGGTGGCGGCTCGGTGAAGGGCGGTCCGATCTCGAGCACCACGTCGGTGTGCGAGCCGAGCACGACGCCGGTCACGGCGCCGCTATACGGGTGTCCGTTGACCCAGACCTTCAGGCTCTGGCCCGAGGGCACGGCAAGGGTGGCGACACGTCGGGGCCCGAGCGGCTGCTGCCAGACGGCAAAGAAATCGCCCAGGGTGAATTGGCGCCCTGCGGCCGACTTCGGCGCCTCGATGTGGATGACCCCGGTGGTGTCGTGGGTGTGCAGCCAGTAGAGGCACTTGCTCTTGATCCCGATCTGAGCTGGAACGTTGGCGTTGGTGCCGTCGTAGATGATCGTCAGGTGGGCGTGATAATGCACCGCCAACTGCTCTCCCGCCTGGCAACTCACACCGGCCACGGGCGAGGGCAGGCCGGTCGTATTGGCGATCTTGATCGCGACCAGGAGGGCGATGATTGTGATCGCGAACGCCCCGCCCACAATCCAGGGCAGGATCGGGAACGGCTCCGGCGCCCGGGTATGGCGGGTACCGGGGCGTCTATCGCCTCGCGTCTGCTTTCGGTTCTTGGACGATGGGGCCACAGCTCACGCTAAAATAGCCCAGTCCTTTCTGGTCCTGCCGCGCCGCTACGCCGCGCCGGGGGCCTGAACCCATAGAGAGGAGTACTTCAATTGCTCAGGGATTACGAGATCCTTTATATCGTGCGGCCGGAACTGGACGAGTCCCAGTTGGGCGAGGCCGTTCAGGGCGTCAACAAGCTGATCGAAGGCCTGGGCGGAAATCCCACTCGGACCGACGTCTGGGGGCGGCGACGACTGGCGTACGAGGTCAAGCACCTGCGCGAGGGACAGTACGTGCTCCAGCTGTTCGAGATCGAGCCCGGCGCGGTACCCGAGATGGAGGCGGCGCTGCACATCTCGGAGTCGGTGTTCCGCCACCTGATCGTTCGCCGGCCAGATCGAGTGGCGCCGGTCGAGACCGTCGCCGCTACCGATGTCGAGGCCGCCACGCCTGAGGGCGCGGGCGAGCCCGAGCCCACGGGGGCCGACGAGGAGTCCCCAACGGAGGAGCCGGAGACGGCGGCCGCCGCCTCCAGCAGCGAGGAGGAGTAGCCGTGAGCAGCCTCAACAAGGTGATGCTGATCGGTAGGCTGACCCGTGACCCCGAGATGCGCTACACGCCCTCGGGTCAGCCCGTGACGTCCTTCAGCATCGCCACCAACCGCTACTCATCCGGGGCTGACGGCGAGCGTCGAGAGTTCACCGACTACCACAACATCGTGGCCTGGAACATCGGGCGTCGCAACCTCGCCGAGCTCGTCGCGAACTACACCAAGAAGGGGTCGTCGGTATACGTCGAGGGGCGACTTCAAACCCGCTCCTGGGAAGGTCAGGACGGTCAGAAGCGCAGGGCCACAGAGGTCGTCGCCTCGGACGTCCAGTTCCTCGACTCCCGTTCCACCCAGTCAGGATCGGCGCCCGCCGCCACCGAGGACCTTCCGCCCTTGGAAGAATCGGGAATTCGTGACGTCGATCCCGACGACATCCCTTTTTAGCGAGGCACCATGGCAGAGAGAAGAGAGTCCAATCCCCGCGGCAAGCGACCGAATCGAAAGGTTTGTGCCTTTTGTGCCGAGAAGATCGATTTCATCGATTACAAGGAGGTCGGTCGCCTGCGCCGATATATCTCCGAGCGCGGCAAGATACTGCCTCGACGCGTCACCGGCACCTGCGCCAAGCACCAGCGTCCGCTGACCGGCGCCCTCGAGCGTGCCCGATCGATCGCCCTTCTGCCCTATACGACCGACACGGCGCGCTGAAAATTCCGGTCGCGCAGGAGCCCAAGCCATGATCTTTCAGCAGCAGCTTCGGATCCCTGGTCCCACGCCCCTGCCCGAGCGCGTGACCCGGGCCATGGCCCGGCCCATGCTCGATCATCGTGGCCCCGAGTTCGGCGAAGTTCTGCGCGATGTGATCGATGGGGCCAAGCGCGTCTTCGAGACCTCCAATGATCTGCTCCTGCTGACCTCATCGGGCTCCGGTGGCCTCGAGTCTGCCGTGGCCAACGTCATCTCGCCGGGAGACCAGGTGGTGGCGGCAGGCTGCGGCATGTTCGGCGACCGACTGGCAGGGATTGCCGAGGCCTTCGGCGCCGAGGTGATCAGGCTGCTCTCGGAGTGGGGCCAGCCCACCGACCCCGACGACCTGGCCAAGGTCCTCTCTGATCACCCCCGGGCGGGCGTGGTCCTGCTGACCCACAACGAGACCTCGACCTGCGTCGGCAACGACATCGCGAGCCTGGCGCGGGTGGTCCGAGACGCGGACCGGATCAGCTTGATCGACGCCGTCAGCTCCGTCAGTTCGGTCCCGATCGAGGTCGACAAGAACCAGATCGACGTCTGTGTCAGCGCCAGCCAGAAGGGCTGGATGGCGCCTCCCGGGGTCGCCTTCGTGACCATTGGTGAGCGTGCCTGGGCCCTTAATGAGAGCGCTCGAGCCCCCCGCTACTACTTCGACTGGAAGCGCCACCGGGACCTGTTGCGCTCTTCGTCGACGCCGTGGACCCCGGCCATCAGTGTTGTCTACGGGGTGCAGGAGGGCATACGAATGCTCGAGGAGGAGGGCCTGCCGCAGGTCTACCGGCGTCACGCCGACCTCGCCGGCGCCACCCAGGCCGGCCTCTCGGCCCTCGGATTCGAGCTCTTCGCGGCCGAGGGCTATCGCTCTCACACGGTGACCGGAGCGCTGCCCCTTCCGGGGCTTGACCTGGCCGCTTTCCGCACCCTTCTCCGGCAGCGCTACGGCGTCGTCGTGGGCAACGGACAGGGCAAGATGGAGGGGCGGATGTTCCGCGTCGGGCATCTCGGGGCGATCAGCGCTGGAGACGTGGTCCAGGTGCTGTGGTCGATCGAGCAGGCGCTGGAGGAGATGGACCTGGCGCCGGCGGACGGACGCGGCGTGCAGGCGGCCAGCTCCTTTATCAATCGCAGTGCGCGGGGTGGGGCGTGAGCCGGCCCCGGATCCTGGTCTCCGACCCGCTGGCTGAGGACGGCATCAAGCGCCTGTCCGAAGTGGCCGAGGTCACGGTCAAGACCAAGCTGTCAGAGGACGACCTGGTGGCCTTGATCCCTGGCTTCGAAGCGCTGGTGGTGCGTTCGGAGACCAAGGTGACCGAGCGCGTCCTGGCGGCCGGACTTCAGCTCAAGGTGATCGGGCGAGCCGGGGTCGGGATCGACAACATCGATGTGGCCAGCGCCACCCAGCGTGGGGTGCTGGTGGTGAACGCTCCGCGGGGCAATATCATCGCCGCCGCCGAGCACGCGATAGCGCTCCTCTTCGCCGTCGCCCGCAACGTTCCGCAGGCAGACGCCTCGGTTCACCGGGGCGAGTGGCAGCGGTCCAAGTACACCGGGGTGGAGATCCGCGGCAAGACCCTCGGCATCGTGGGGCTGGGCAACATCGGCTCCGAGGTCGCCAAGCGAGCCCAGGGCCTGGAGATGGACGTCATCGCCTACGACCCCGCGGTGGCGCCGGAGCGCGCCGAGCAGTTCAACGTCGCCCTGGTTGGGCTGGAGGAGCTGTTTCAACGCTCCGACTTCGTGAGCGTGCACGCTCCCCTGGTCGAGGGGACTCGAAATCTGATCGGGGCCGAGGTGTTGAAGCTGGCCCGGCCCAATCTGCGCCTGGTCAACGCCGCCCGGGGCGGTATCGTCGACGAGGACGCCCTGGCGGACGCGCTGCGCGAGGGGCGGCTTGCGGCAGCAGCCTCGGACGTGTTTCTGCACGAGCCCCTGGGCGAGAGTCCCCTGCTCGAGCTGCCCAACTTCATCGCCACCCCGCACATCGCCGCCTCGACGGTTGAGGCGCAGAAGTCGGTCGCCTCCGACGTCGCCGAGGAGGTGATCGCCGTGCTGGGTGGCGGTGCTCCTCGATACGCGGTGAACGCCCCGGCGCTGGCACCGGAGGAAATGGCATTCGTTCGCCCCTTCGCGGTTCTGGCCGAGCGCATGGCGGACATGCACGTCCAGCTCCACGGGGGGCGGGTATCGAGTCTGGAGCTCACCTTCGAGGGCGAGCTGGCCAGTCACGACCTCTCGCCGGCCACGGCGGCGGCGCTGAAGGGGATCCTGCAGCGCTTCACTGAAGACAGGGTCACCCCGGTCAACGCCCGCCTGGTCGCAGCCCAGAGATCGCTGCGGCTGACCGAGCGCAAATCTCCCACGGTCAGCGCCGGCGGCTATCCCAACTCAATCACGCTGAATGCGGACGGACGCGAGATCGCCGGAAGCGTGCTCTGGGGAGAGCCGCGCATAACCCGCATCGGACCCTTCCACTTCGATTTCTCGCCCCTGGGGCGCTTCCTCGTCTCGCGCCACCGGGACCGCCCGGGGGTGGTGGCCCACATCAGCGGCATCCTGGGGGCCCGCGACGTCAACATCGCGTCCATGCAGCTGGGTCGCGACGCCCCACGGGGGGGAGCCATGATGTTCGTCGCCGTGGACGACGTGGTCGACGCGGCGGCGCTGGCCGAGCTCCGCGCCTTTGAGGGGCTGGAGGAGTTGAGCTTCATCGAGCTCGGTGCCGATGGCTGACGTTCGCGGCTTTCGGGCCATTCGGTGCGCCGGGCCTCTAGAGCCGGCCGTGGCCCCGCCCTACGACGTGCTCGATGAGGATCAGGTCGCCTCGCTCAAGGCGCGCTCGGAGCACAACATCGTCCATCTCACCCGGCCCGGGCGTGATTACGACGGCTCGGCGGCGCTGCTTCGGAAATGGCTCCAGGAGGGCAGCTGGATCCAGGAGAGCGAGCCCGTCATGATGCTGCACGAGACCCGCTGGGCTGGTGCGGTGCGCCGCGATCTCATCGCGGCTCTCCGCCTACAGCCCTACGAGGACCGCGTTGTTCTTCCGCACGAACGAACCCATCGAGGTCCCAAAGAGGATCGCCTGGCGTTGTTGAGAGCGACCGGCACCAGCCTGGAGCCGCTCTGGTTTCTGTATCAGGATCTGCCGGGACTGATGTCCGGGGCTCCCCTTCAAGACCGCGTGGATTTCCGATTTCAGGATCAGGATCACACCCTCTACACCATCCGCGATGCCGGGTTCATGTCCGAGGTGAGTCTGGCCTTTGCCCAGCGCCCGGTCCTGATCGCTGACGGTCATCACCGATACGAGACGACGCTTGCCTACTCGCAAGAGTTGGGCGGGGCAGAAGAGGCGGCCTCGCGCTTCACCCTGGCCTGCCTGACCGACATCGCCGATCCTGGGCTCACCGTGCTGCCCACCCACCGAGTCCTGCGTTCGGGGCTGCCGGTGCGCGGCGGGGACCCGGTGGCCGACCTCACCTCTGCGCTGGCGGCGCTGGAGGCGGGCCCGGCCACAGCCGTCTACCAGGCTGGCGCGTTCGAGATCTTCCGCCTGGAGGGAGGCGAGGCGGTGATGGAACTTCACCGCCAGATCCTCGACAACGTGGTCGGCCGGCGCACGGCCGAGGAGGCCCTCGAGTACACCCGGGACGCCGCCGAGGCGGTGCGCTGGGTCGACGAGGGCAGGGGGGTCGCGGCCTTCCTGCTTCCCGCCCCGGACGTGTCGGCCATCCTCAAGGTGGCCGAGCAGGGCCAGACCATGCCTCAGAAGGCAACCTACTTCCATCCCAAGCCACCGTCGGGCATGGCGCTGCACCAACTTGATCCAGGTCGGAACATAGGTACCGGATCGACCGGTTAGGTATAGCGATGCCAATCTACGGTTACCGTTGCGCTGGCTGCGGGAAGGAGTTCGAGATCATGCAGAGCATGTCCGACGCTCCGCTCAAGGTCTGCTCCGGCTGCGGTGGAGCGCTGCACAAGATGCTCTACCCGGTGGGGGTGCAGTTCAAGGGCAGCGGCTTCTACAGCACGGACTACAAGGTCACGCCCAAAGCGGCCAAGGATGACGGTCCCGCGCCCGCCTCCACGCCGACCGCTGGCGCCGATGGAGCCAAGACCACTGGTCTGGCCGAGAGCGCGCAGAGCAAGCCGAACGCAGCGGATTGAGGAGGAAGGTTCAACATGGTCGCAGCGGTTACCGACGCCGATTTTGATGCCACGGTTTTGAAGTCCGACAAGCCCGTGCTAGTGGACTTCTGGGCCACTTGGTGCGCCCCATGCCGCATGATCGCCCCCGTCGTGGAGGAGATCGGAGGCGAGATGGGCGACAGCGTTCGCGTGGTGAAGATGGACGTGGACCAGAATCCCAGCACCCCGGGGGGACTTGGGATCATGAGCATTCCCACTCTGATCATCTTCAAGAACGGCGAGCCCAAGGAGCGCATAGTGGGCTTTCGGCCCGGTCTCAAGGGCGACCTCAAGAGCAAGCTCGAAGGTCTGATCTAAAAAAGTCCGCGGGGGCCCGTGCCCCTGGCAAAGAACTTAGAATGGCTAATTAGCCATCCTAATGACAAGCGCCAAGTCGGACCTGCTCGAGATCGGGGCCGCCCTCAGATTGCTGGCGGGGCGTCTCAACCGGCGGCTGCGGCAGAACACCGACGTGCCGGTCGGAGCCACCGCGCTCTCCGCCCTGAGCGCGGTGCTGAGCCGCGGTCCGCTGACCGTGGGTCAACTGGCCGAGCGCGAGCGGGTCCGCCCACCCACCATGACGTCGATGGTGGCCGGGCTTGAAGCCCGCGGCCTGCTGGCCCGCAGGAGCGACGATTCGGACCGTCGCCTGAGCTGGCTTGAGTGCACCGAGCAGGGGCGCGAACTCGTGCTCGCCAGCCGGACCCAGGGCAACCTCTACCTGAGCCGGCTCTTGGTCAGGCTCACGCCGCTTGAGCTGGATGCGGTGCGGACTGCGGTGACGGCCCTGAGCCGGCTCCTGGAGTCCGAGGTCTGAGCCGGCTGGCGAGGACCTTCTCCTCGCTTCAGATCTACAACTACCGCCTCTATTTCTTTGGCTCCGTCCTCTCCCAGGTCGGGACCTGGATGCAGATGGTGGCCCAGTCCTGGCTCATCCTGCGCCTGACCGGGAGCGGCATCGACCTGGGGATAGCCACCGCCCTGCAGCAGTTGCCGATGCTCTTATTCGCGGCCTGGGGCGGATTGGTGGCGGACCGCCTGGACAAGCGCCGGGTGCTCCTGGTCACCCAATCCCTCTCTGGGGCCTTGGCCCTGGCCCTGGCCCTGCTCACCTTCAGCAATCGGGTGCAGGTCTGGATGGTCTACCTCCTGGCCCTGGGCTTGGGCCTGGTCAACACCGTGGACAACCCCACCCGGTCCAGCTTTGCCGTGGAGATGGTGGGCGCCGACCGTCTGCCCAACGCCATCGCCCTCAACACCGCCACCTTCACCTCTGCGCGCACGATCGGGCCCTCGATCGCTGGATTCGTCATCGCCGCCTTCGGCATCGCTTGGTGTTTTTTGATCAACGCCCTCTCTTTCGCGTTCACCATCGGCGCCCTCTACCTCATGCGCAGCGATGAGCTCCATCAGGCCCAGGCCGTGGTGCGGGCACGGGGTCAGGTCCGAGAGGGGTTCCAATACGTCTGGACCCGCCCGGCGCTTAGGGTGCCGATCCTGACCATGGCCGTGGTGGGGATGTTCGCGTTCAACTTCCAGGTCGTGCTCTCGCTCATGGCGCGCTATTCCTTCAGCGGCGGCCCTCGCACCCTGGGCCTGCTTCTGTCCGCCCAGGGCGTCGGCGCCCTGGTCGGCGCCCTGGTCGCGGCCAGCCGCGCCCGGCCCACCCACGCGCTCATGTTCGGCGCCATAGTCGTCTTCGGGTTCCTGATGATGGGCGCCGCGTGGGCGCCGACCCTGGCCCTGGAGCTGATCCTGCTCGCCCTGATGGGGGCGGCCATGATCACCTTCCAGGCTTCAAACAACGCCATGCTCCAGCTGGCCTCCGACTCTCAACACCGGGGCCGGGTGCAGTCGCTCTTCGTGATGGTCTTCCTGGGTACGACGCCGATCGGCGGTCCGCTGATCGGGTACATCGGCCAGCACTACGGAGGCCGGACCGCGCTCGCATTGGGGGGTATCGCCGCCCTCGCGGCTGGGGGAGCCGCGATCTGGTCACTTCGGGCCGGCGCCCTGAAGCGATCCCAGAATCCTGCCCTGGGCTCGCCGGAGCCGATCTGACGGCCACCCCCCGCCGCCCACGCCCGGTTGCGCTCGGCGTCACAATAGTCCACATGCCCAACCTTGCCCAGGTCCGTATCCCGCCCAATTTGCTGCCCCAGGACGGACGCTTTGGATGTGGTCCATCCAAGGTGGACCCCCGAGCCTTGAAGGCTCTGGCCGAGGCCGGATCGCAGCTCATGGGCACCAGCCACAGGCAGGCCCCCGTGCGCTCCCTGGTGGCGGCGGTGAAGCAGGGCCTGGTCGAGCTTTTCCAGCTCCCGGCGGGCTACGAGGTGGTGCTGGGGGTTGGGGGCAGCACCTGCTTTTGGGACGTCGCCACCTTCGGCCTGATCGAGCGTCGCAGCCAGCATCTGGTATTTGGCGAGTTCTCGTCCAAGTTCGCGGCGGCGGCTGCGGCTGCGCCCCACCTCCAGACCCCGGAGGTGATCGAATCCGAACCGGGCACCCATCCCGCCCTGCAACCCGGGGAAGGCATTGACACCTACGCCCTGACCCATAACGAGACCTCGACCGGGGTTGCGATGCCGATCAGGCGCCCCGATCCGACCGGGCTGGTCCTGGTCGACGCCACCTCGGCGGCGGGGGCCATGCGCGTCGATCCGGCCGATTTCGACTGCTACTACTTCGCCCCGCAGAAGGTGTTCGCCTCCGACGGCGGGCTCTGGCTCGCGCTCATGAGCCCGGCCGCCCTGGAGCGGGTGGCGCGGATCAAGGCCGCCGGCCGCTGGACACCGGCCTTCTTGGATCTCGGCATCGCGATCGAGAACTCGCGCCTGGACCAGACCTACAACACGCCTGCGCTGGCCACCCTCTTCCTGCTCCAGGACCAGCTGCGCTGGATTCTGGATGGTGGTGGACTCGAGTTCGCCGCGCAGCGCTCGGAGCGGAGCTCGGCCGCCGTCTACAACTGGGCCGAATCGCGTCCTTGGGCCTCGCCGTTCGTCGCCGACCCGCAGATGCGGAGCCCCGTCGTCGCCACCATCGACCTCGATCCCAAGGTCGATGCCAAGCTGATCTCGGCCGCCCTGCGCGAGAACGGCGTGGTCGATACCGACGCCTACCGTAAGCTCGGTCGAAACCAGCTTCGGCTGGGTCTGTTTCCCGCCGTCGAACCCGCCGACGCCGAGGCCATAACCGCGTGCATCGACTATCTGGTCGAACGCCTGGCGGACTGACTTCCCGGCCCCGATCACCGCGGAGCGCAGCGGACGTGAGCGGCGGTGGTCTCAGATTGGTAGATTTGATCAGATTTGAGCAGTGTTGACGAGATTTCCGCCCCCGCCACCGGCGCCTATCTGGGCCTGGGCGAGGCGAGCCGGCTGCTGGGGATAACGCCCAGCACCCTGCGCCGGTGGGCTGACCGGGGCCAGATCGCCAGCTTCACCACGCCCGGCGGTCATCGCCGCTTCCCCCACACCACGATCGTGGCTCTGCTCCCCCGGCTACGCCCTAGGCGCCCGGCCCTGACCGAGCTCGGCACGGACGGGAATCAGATCTCGATGGCCTATCGACGCCTTCACCCCGCCCCGGGCGGCGAACCCATCCGCTGGCTCACCGACATCAAGAGCGAGGATCGCGATCTTCTGCGCGAGCGGGGCCGACACATGAGTGAGTGCCTGCTCGCCCATCTCGACGCCGACGGACCCGCCAGCGCCATGGCCAACCTGCACGAGGCGGCGCGTCACGGCACCGAATACGGACATCACGCCGCGCTCCTGGGCGCGACCCTGACCGAGGCGGTGGAGGGTTTCCTGCGCTTTCGCTCGCCCTTCATCCAATCCCTGGCGGCCACCGCTCGGCAGCGCGGACTCGACACGCGGGAGGCGACCGGTCTGCTGGTCGACGCCGAGGCAGCGATGGACAAGCTCCTGATCAGCTTCATCGAAGGCTGGCTGGCGCCATGAGCCCCGAACCCTGGGCCCTGTCGATAGATGCCGGGGACGCGCCGGTCGATGTGCGCGAGCGGCTCCGGCTAGAGCTCACCGCTCTGGTCGAGCATCACCCCTGGTGGGCGGTACTCAGCACCTGCCACCGGGTCGAGGTCTACGGGATGGGCCAGCCGCCGCACCTGGAGAGCATGCGGGAGCATCAGGGCGAGGCGGCGGTACGGCGCCTGATGCGGATCGCGGCCGGACTGGAGAGCGCCTCGCTGGGCGAGGACGAGGTGCTGCACCAGGTTCGTCAGACCCTGGCCGAGGTGCGGCGCCGGCGGCCGCCAGATCACAATCTGGTGCGTCTGCTGGAGACCGCCATCGCCTGTGGTCGGCGGGTCCGAGCCCGCTCCCGGCCGCATTCGCCTGCCCTGGCAGAGCGTGCGCTGGGGTGGCTCGCCGCCCGCTCGTCGATCACCGGGCGGCCGCTGATCGTGGCCGGGGCGGGTGTCATGGGGGAGAGTCTGGCGCGCGCCGCGCAGGCGGCCGGGGCCACGGTCCAGGTCATCAGCCGGACCCCGCGCGGAGATGTGCTGAGCCTGGCCGAAGGGGCCGCGCTCGCCCCCTCGGCGGCAGGGCTGGCCATCGCCCTCTCCGGCCCCTGGTTGGAGCTCGAAGGCGCGGGCACGCTGCCCCCGATCGCCGACCTCTCAGCCCCGGCCGCGGTACCCGTCGCCGTGCGCGAGGCCCTCGGGTCCAACTATCTCGGGGTCGACGACCTCTTCAGCCGCGCGGCCGTCGACGCCGCCTGGGTGTCGGGGGCGGAGTCGTTGGTCGAGGAGGGCGTGCGGGAATACCTCGACTGGCACCATGGCCGGCTCTCGGTGGACACGCTGAAGGCCCTGCGGGAGCGGGTCGAGGGTAGGAGAGAGCAGCGCTTGGAACGCCTCCTACGCCGCCTGCCGGCTCTGTCCCCGCGCGACCGCGACCTGATCGAGGCCTTCTCGCGCCAGGTCGTCACCGACCTCATGCACGAGCCGGTGAGCAGCCTCCGTCGCGATCGTGACGGATCAGCCGGGCGGGCTGCGCGCAGGCTGTTCGACCTTTGAGGTCGCTTCGCCTGGGCAGTCGTGGGTCGCGTCTGGCCCTGATCCAGAGTCAGTCGGTGGCGGCCCGCCTGGAACAGGTCGGCTGCCGCGTCGAACTGGTGGTGATCGCGACCGCGGGCGATCGCAGGCGACCGGACGAGGAACTGGGCGAGGGCATCTTCGTCGGCGCCATCGAGGTGGCCCTGGGCGCGCAGGAGATCGATCTGGCCGTGCACAGCGCCAAGGACCTGCCCATGGCCGGCACTCCGGGTCTGGTCGTGGGGGCCTACCCCGAGCGCGGCGACCCCCGCGACGCGCTGGTCAGCGCGGGCGGTGGAACCACCCTGGCCGGATTGCGCGTGGGCGCCGAAATCGGGACCGACAGCCCGCGCCGGCGTGCGTTCCTGCTTCGTCAGCGCCCCGACCTGCGCTTGGTTCCATGCGCCGGCAACGTTGACACCCGCCTGGGCAGGCTCAACTCGGGATCCCCCGAGGCGGCCATTCTCGCCGCCGCCGGGCTCGACCGGCTGGGTCAGGGTGGCCGCGCCGACCAGCGGCTGGACCCTGAGATCATGCCACCGGCGCCGGCCCAGGGCGCCCTGGCGGTGCAGTGCCGGGCCCAGGACGACGAGTTGACCGCGCTGCTCGCCGGTCTCGACCAGCGCGCGGTTCGGCTGGCCGTGGTGGCGGAGCGGGCGGTGTTGGCCGAGCTCGACGCCGGCTGCAGCTCGCCCGTCGGAGCGCTGGCCCACGTCGACGCCGACACCCTGTTCCTGGTTGCGGCCGCCATCGGCGAAGGGGGGGCGCACTCGGTTCGGTTGCGCGGACCCGCAAGCCTCGAGAGTGCGGAGGAGCTGGGCCGAACCGCCGCTCGATCCCTGGCCGAACGGGCGGGCCTCATCCGATGATCGCCTCAGTGCTCCTGACCCGCCCCGCGGGGTCTGAGGCCGAGCTCGGCCGTCGCCTGACCGACATGGGATTTCGGGTTCACGCCGTGCCCACCGTTTTGATCGAGCCGGCCCTCGGTCCGCTCCCCGCGACTGCGGGCTTCGACTGGGTGGTGGTCACAAGCCCCAACGGCGCCCGTAGGCTGAGGGGATTAGAACTCGGCTCCTCGTCGACCCGGTGGGCGGCGGTGGGCGCCGCCACGGCCGAGGCGCTGGCCGAGATCGGGGTGAACGTCGACGTCGTGCCACTTCGCGCCAGCGCCATGGCCCTGCCCGAGGCGATGGCGGCCCTGCGCCCGCTTCGTGGCGATCGAGTGCTCTTGCTGCGCGGCGATCTGGCCGGATCCGAGCTGCCCCGAGAGCTTGAGCGGCTGGGTGCCGAGGTGGTCGACGAGGTGGTCTACCACACTCGGATCGGGCCCCCGCAGAGTCGGGCCGAGCTGGAGCTTGCCCTGGGCGACCCGGGCCTGCGGGCGGTGATCCTGGCCTCCGGTTCGGCGGCCGAGGGAGTCTGCCTACTGCACGGGTCCGCTCCCAGCGTGGGCGCGATCACGATCGGGCCGAGGACCAGTTCCGAGGCGGCGAGGCTCGGCTTCAAAATCCTCGCCGAGGCCTCCCAGCCCGGTCTTGAAGGACTGCTCCGGGCCACGGTGGAGCACCTTGGCTGACCGTCCCCGCCGCCTCCGCTCGCGGCCCCAGCTGCGGAACCTGGTGCGCGAGTCGCGCCTCGATGCCGCGTCCCTGCTGGCTCCGCTCTTCGTCGTCCCGGGCCGGCTGCGCCGGGAGCCGATCGAATCCCTGCCCGGGCAGGCACGGCTGAGTCCCGACCTGGTCCTGCAGGAGGCCCGGCGCCTGACCGAGCTGGGCGTGGGCGGGGTGGTGCTCTTCGGCGTGCCCGACGCCAAGGACGATCTGGGCCGGGGCGCGGCCGATCCTGCAGGGCCCGTGCCCGAAGCTCTGCGCCTGCTCCGTTCCTCTGACCTCCCGCTGGTACTGGTCGCCGACGTCTGCCTGTGCGAGTACACCATCCACGGCCATTGCGGGATTCTGAACGGGGTCGAGGTTGACAACGACCTGAGTCTGCCCGCGCTGGCCGACGTCGGCCTGGCCTATGCCCAGGCCGGGGCCGACCTGGTGGCACCGAGCGCGATGATGGATGGCCAGGTCGCCGCCATCCGCTCGAGGCTGGACGACTCCGGGCTGGTCCAGACCGGCATCATGGCCTACGCCTGCAAGCACGCTTCGGCCTTCTACGCACCCTTCCGAGACGCCGCCGACTCGACCCCCGCCTTCGGTGACCGGCGGTCCTACCAGATGGACCCGGCCAACGCCCGCGAGGCGATGCGGGAGATGGCGCTGGACCAGGCGGAGGGGGCCGATGTGCTCATGGTCAAGCCGGCGCTCACCTCCCTTGATCTGCTGGCCCGGGCGCGGATGCGGTTTGACCTACCGCTGGCCGCCTACCAGGTGAGTGGGGAGCTGGCCATGCTCGAGGCGGCCTCAGAGCGCGGCTGGCTGGAGCGGCGACCGGCCGCGCTCGAGACTCTGCTGGCCATTCGGCGCGCAGGCGCGGACATCATCATCACCTATCTCGCGGCCGAGGTCGCGAGCTGGCTTTCCGAGGAGCAGCGATGAGTGAACAGCAGTTCGTACAGGCCCTGGCCCTGGGCCTCGACCCCTCCTTTCGGCGCCTGCCTGACGAGGAGCGCCGGGCCCATGCGCGCGAGTTTGAGTCCGCGCTCGAGGCGGTCGCGGTGACCAGCTTCGCCTACTCCATGGTTGGGCTTCAGGCCGGTTCGGATCTTCTCTTCTGGCGCATCGCCGATGGCATCGACGAATTGGAGGAGGCGGCGGCGCTGACCCTGCGCTCGGGCCTGGGCCGCTGGCTACACGTCCGTGAGAGCCTGCTCGGAATCGTCAAGCCTTCCCAGTACGTGCGCAAGCCGACCACTCAGGAGCAGTCGCTTTTCACCGGCGATCGGGCTCGCCACCTGATCGTGTATCCGTTCACCAAGAGCAGCGAGTGGTACCTGCTCGGCCGCGACGTGCGACAGGGGGTGATGAACGAGCACATCCGCATCGGCCACGACTTTCCCGGCGTGCGTCAGCTTCTGGCCAACTCCTTCGGGGTCGACGACATGGATTTCCTGGTCGCCTACGAGACCGACGATCTGACCGAGTTTGGAGATCTGGTCAGGGCCCTGCGGGGCAGCGAATCGAGGCGCTCCACGGTGCGCGACACGCCCATCCTGGTCGGGCGCCTGCGTTCGATCCGGGAGATCACGGACCTGCTCGGGGCGTGAACACGGACCGGCTCTGGGAGCGCGCCCTGAGGTTGTTCCCCGGTGGCGTGAATAGCCCGGTGCGCGCCTACCGGGCGGTCGGCGGCGATCCGCCGGTGATCGTGAGCGGGCGCGGGGCTCACGTCTGGGACGCCGATGGGAGGCGATATCTGGACCTCATCGGCGCCTTCGGGCCGCTGGTGCTCGGGCACGCCGCTCCGGCCGTGGTCGCCGCCCTGGCCGCGGCGCTAGAGCGTGGTGGCCCATTCGGCGCCACCACCGAGGCCGAGATCACCCTGGCGGAGTCGATCACCGGCCGGATGCCGGTGGTGGAGCGTCTCCGCTTTGTCAACTCCGGCACCGAGGCGGCGATGAGCGCCCTACGCCTGGCCCGGGCGGCAACCGGACGCGACCTGGTGCTCAAGTTTGAAGGCGGCTACCACGGCCACTCCGACTCCATGCTGGTTCGAGCCGGCTCCGGGCTCGCGACATTCGGCACGCCCGACTCGGCCGGGGTGCCAGACGCCGTGGCCCGACTCACTCTGGTGGCCAAGTACAACGACCTTCAGGGGGCCGAGGATCTGCTCGCAGCCCACCCGGGCGCGGTCGCGGCCGTCATCGTCGAACCGGTGGCGGCCAACGTGGGGGTCGTGCCGCCCGCGCCCGGATTTCTGAGCGGGCTGCGCGAGCTGACCCGGCGCGAGGGAGCGCTGCTCGTGTTCGATGAGGTCATAACGGGGTTCCGGGTATCCCCCGGGGGAGCCACGGAACTGTACGGAGTCCAGCCCGACCTGGTCGTGCTGGGCAAGATCATCGGTGGCGGCCTCCCGGTGGGCGCGTTTGGCGGTCGGGCCGATTTGATGGACCTGGTCGCCCCGCAAGGCCCGGTGTATCAGGCCGGAACACTCTCCGGCCACCCCCTGGTGATGGCGGCGGGGCAGGCCACGCTGGCGCAGCTCGACGTCTCCGCATACGCTCGCCTGGAGTCACTGGGGACACGCCTCGAGGCGGTTCTGCGCGCCGCCGGAGTACCGCGCGTGTCTCGCGTGGGGTCCCTCCTCACCCCCTTCGTCCGCTCGACCGAGGAGTTCGCGCTGATCCATCGGCGGCTCCGCGACGCTGGCGTGCTGGCCCCGCCCTCCCAGTACGAGGCCTGGTTCATCTCCACCGCCCACGAGCCCGCGGATCTGGACATGGTCGGGGCCGCGCTGGCGTGAACCAGCGCTTCCTCAAGGCGGCTCGGGGCGAGCCCGTGGATGCGACGCCGGTCTGGTTCATGCGCCAGGCCGGGCGCTCGCTGCCCGAGTACCGCCGGGTCCGAGAGCGCTGGGGACTGCTCGAGATCGTGTCGGATCCCGATCTCTGCGCCGAGGTCACTCTGCAGCCGGTCCACCGCCTGGGGGTGGACGCCGCGGTGATGTTCTCCGACATCGTGCTGCCCCTGCGCGCCCTCGGGCTCGAATTCCGACTGGTTGATGGCGTGGGCCCCGTCCTCGACGCACCCGTGCGCTCCGCCGAGGCGGTCCAGGTGCTGCGCCTGGCGCCGGTCGAGGAGGCGGTGCCGGAGATGATGGCGGCGGTGCGGCGGGTGGTGGCCGAGGACTTAGTCCCCGTTGTGGCGTTCGCCGGTGGCCCATTCACACTGGCCAGCTACATCGTCGAGGGCGGGCCCTCCAGGGACCACCACCTGGTCAAGTCGTTCATGTGGCATGAGCCTCAAGCCTTCGCCCGCCTGCTCGGGCTTCTGGCCGACCTGGCGGTCGACTACCTTTCGGCCCAGGTCGCCTCGGGGGCCAACGCGGTCCAGATATTCGACAGCTGGGTCGGTGTCTTGAGCCGGGAGGACTACCGAGACCTGGTCCTTCCCCACACCAGCCGGCTGCTCGCCGGCCTGCGGCCGCTCGGGGTGCCTCGAATCCATTTCGGCACCGGCACCTCAGCTCTGCTCGAGGACATCGCCTCCTCGGCTCCCGACGTGATCAGCCTGGATTGGCGCATTCCTCTGGATCGGGGCTGGGCCATGGTCGGCCCCGAGATCGCGATTCAGGGCAATCTCGATCCCGCCCTGCTTCTGGCCCCCTCCGCCCGCGTCTCCCAGGGGGTGGCCAACGTTCTGGCCCTGGCGGCGGGCCGCGACGGCCACATATTCAATCTGGGCCATGGCGTTCTGCCCCAGACCAAGGTCGAGGTCCTGCAGGCGGTGGTGGCCCAGGTTCACCAGACGCCACGGATCAGGGGCTGACCCGGGCCACCACCTCGGACAGCTCGGGCAGGTCGCGGCGGATCCGTTCTTCCAGCCAGCTCTCCACCAGGTGGGCGTCATTGAGACTGGCGTCGGCCGCCATGACGGCGACCACGTGGGCGATCAGGTGGCCCGAGCGTGAGCTGATCTCAACGTCACGGCAGGCGGTTATGCGAGGGTGGCTCTGGACCAGGGCCCGGAGCACCGCCACCAGCTCGCCGCGCTGCGCGGTCACGTCGGCACCGCTGACCAGGTCCGGTTCGAGTGGCTCCAGGTGGATGTCGATGCGGGAGACGCTGGGGAACTCTTCCCGAAGGCGCTGTTCCAGCAACGCGCTGGCGCGCGTGGCCTCGCCCAGGCTCATCTCGCCTGGCATCTTGGCGTGCATCGAAAGGTGGAGAGATCCGTCCTCCTCGCGCTCCACGGTCACGTTGTGCAGGTCGCGCGTCTCGCCCTCCCGCTCGGCCACGGCATGGACCCGCTCCACCAGGTTCTGCGACTGGGTGTCGGCCTCGACCACCAGGGTCAGCTCAAGATCCGGATGGGTGGTGGCGACGGCGCTGCGGATCCGATCCCCGAGCGCCTGCGCAGCCTCCACCGAGAGCAGGCGCCGGGCCAGCACGGCGGTATCTCCGATCAGGCGCGAACCCGAGCGCCGCACCCGCACCGCGCCCACCGAACGCACCCCGGGGACGGCTCCGATCACGTCGCGCAGGTCGCTCTCCAGACCCTGCGGCGCCCGGTCGATCAGGATGTCACCGGATCTCCAGAGCAGGCGCAGGGCGCTCGACATGATCAGCGCGGCCACCAGCAACGCGGCGGCGGCGTCCCCCCAGGCGAGGCCGAGCCTGACGCCGATCAGGCCGAGCAGGACTCCGGTGGAGGAGAAGATGTCGGCCATGCGGTTTTGAGCCGAGCCCGAGAGCGCCGGGCTTGAGGTCGCGTACGCGGCTCGGCGCAGGATGGTCGCGCGGCCGGCCTCGACCACGATCGTGGCCCCGGCGACCGCAAACGCGTACCAGGCCGCGTCAACCGCAGGAGGCTGGCCGAGCAGGCGGTGCAGCGCGACATAGGCGACGCCGATCGCCGTCACGACCAGGATGCACCCCTCGATGAAACCGGCCAAATTCTCAGCTCGCCCATGGCCGTAGGGGTGTTCGCGGTCGGCCGGTTTGCCCGCCGCCCGCACCGCCAACAGGACGAAGAGCGAGGCGACGAGGTCCAGGGCTGAGTGGGCGGCGTCACTGAGCAGTCCCAGGCTGCCGGTGGCGAGGCCGGCGCTGAGCTTGGCCACGAGCATCACGCAGTCGACTGCCAGCGATCCGGCGGCGACGCGCAACCGACGGCTCAGGCGCGGATCGGCCACGGTCCCGGCATCGCTCGGCGGCTCATGAGCCTCATTGTCGGCCCGCCACCGGGAGAAGCCCTCAGGCCCGGCTCATCACGCGGGCCACGAGCTGGGCCAGCTCCTCGCGGTCGCGGCAACGGTTCTCGAGGTTCTCCTGGAATATGACGAGCCGGTCTCGGGGCTCGCGTACCCGGCGGCTCAGTGCGTCCGGGTCGATCCCACTCAGAATGTCGGCGGGGTCCGGTATCGCCTGGAACTCGATCTCGGTCGAGCGCAACCGGCGGTGAGCGTCGGGGGAGAGAGTCTGGCGCGCCCGCGCGATGAGGAGTTCGAATTCCGCGCCGGGCACGCGTATCGGCACCAGGTGCCGGGTGGACAGGGCGGCGGCACGCCGGAAGGCGTCTTCGGAGGTGGCCGGCAGTCCGGCGTGCCGCGCCACCCGGGCCAGCAAGGCCCAGGCGTCAGCGCTACGCGGCGTTCGCTCGCACGCCACCTGCGCGCTCTCCAGCGCGTCGTGCACGCGCCCAGCGACAAACAGTGCTCGGGTGCTTTGGAGCAGGTCCACAGCCGCGCTACTCTACCCGATGGAGGTCATGCGTTTTTTTCATCCCGTACCCCACCTGAGTCTGGCCGGATCCGCGGACGCGCCCGCGTTGAGCCGACTATACGAAGAAAGCTGGCTTGATTCAGGCGACCCACTCGACGCCGGCCTGCTCGATTTGATGCGCCCTCTGCCGGGCGAGGTCGCGGCATGGATGCGAGGGGGGTTCGAAATCTATCGGGCGGAGTACCAGGGTCATCTGGCCGGCGCCGTCCGTTGTAGCTTTCCAACCAGCACCTGCCACGTCGACGGCCTGGTGGTGGCGCCGGCCCAGCGCCGGCGTGGGATCGGGCGCCAGATCGCCGAGCACGCGCTCGACCGGGCCCGTCGGGCCGGGGTGACCAGGGTCTGGACCGAGGCCAGCCCCCAGCTTGCCGCCGCCCTGGCCCTCTTCCACAGTCTGGGATTCAAGGAATCGGTTCGGATCGACGGCCCGCCCTTCCGCCAGCCCCTGGTGCTGCTGGAGATGTCGATCTGAAGGCCATGCGGGCGATCGCCTCAGGGCGACGGCTGGATCACTCCTCGTCGAGGCCGACCCGCGGAGCCTGAGGGAAGGCGCTCCGGCCTAGGACTCGAGTCCGGGCTCGGTGAGGCGGGCGGGGTCCATGATGCGGTCCAGATCGGGCTCTGAAAATCCTTTCTCTCGGGCCAGCTCGCGGATGGTGCGCCCTGATTTGAGCGCCTCCTTGGCCATCTGTGCGGCGGCGTCGTAGCCGATGACGGGGGCGAAGGCGGTCGCCAGCATCAGACCCTGCTCCACCATCTGCGGTCCGCGTTCGGTGGCTTGAATACCGACGACGCAACGGCGTGAGAAGTTGAGCGCCGACGCGGCGAGGAGCTGAATTGACTCCAGAAGCGAGATTGCCGCCACCGGCATCATCACGTTGAGCTCGAGCATGCTCCCGGTCTGGGCGAAGCCGATCGTGGTGTCGTTGCCGAGCACGCGAGCCACTGCCATGGTCAGCGACTCAACGATCACGGGGTTTACCTTGCCCGGCATGATGCTGCTGCCCGGTTGGGTCTCGGGCAGCGCCAACTCGCCCAGTCCCGCCCGCGGTCCCATGGCCATGAGGCGGACGTCAGAGGCGATCTTCCAGAGTCCGAGGGCCACGGCGCGCAACTGACCGTGGGCGGCGACCACGGCGTCCAGGGTCGACTGGGCATAGAAGTGATTGCCCGTCTCCTTGACCTCAAGACTGGTCCACTGCGAGAGCCGGGCGCAGACGGCGGCGGCGTGATCCGGGTGCGCGTTGACGCCGGTGCCGACGGCGGTTCCCCCCAGAGGAACCACCAAAAGCTCGCCCAGCGCAGTCGCGGCGCGCCGGCGCGCCTCCTTGAGCTGACCGGCGTAGCCCCAGAACTCCTGCCCGAGCCGAATCGGAGTCGCGTCCTGAAGGTGTGTTCGTCCGGTCTTGATCACGGGCATGAATTCTTTGGACTTGGCCGTCAGAGCGGACTCCAGCTCTTCGAGTGCTGGGAGTAGGTCCTCGTTAATGGCCATCGCCCCGGCGAGCTGAAGCGCGGTGGGGATGGTGTCGTTGGAGGATTGGCACTTGTTCACATCGTCATTGGGATGGACCACTCGCCCATCGCCCAGACGCCGAGTGGCCAGGTGGGCGATGACCTCGTTGAAATTGGTATTCGTGGAGGTGGCTGAACCGGTCTGATAAACATCGATCGGAAATTGGTCGTCGAAATCTCCGTCCGCCACCGCCTGCGCGGCCAGGCTGATGGCCGACGCCATGTCAAGGTCGAGCAAGCCGAGTTCCGCGCTTACTTCGGCCGCGGCCTTCTTGATGAGTGCCTGGGCCCGGATGAAGCGCCGCGGAAAGCGCTGGCCGGAGATGGGGAAATTGATCACCGCGCGCTGGGTCGATGCCCCATACAGAGCTTCGGCGGGCACCTCCATCTCACCCATCGAGTCGCGCTCGATCCGGACCTCACCCATGCCGGAAGTGTAATTCGCGCCGGCTGATGCGATATCGGGAGGAGGAGAAGGGGACTGGTCCCAGACCTCGGAGCGAGACGCGAAATCCATCACCAGCAGCTTCCGCCCGACGCTGCCGCGAGCGCGCCCGGGCCGAAGCCGGGCGAGGTGGACTGCAGGCGTCGCGCCTCGGCGAGGACTTGTTTGAGTTCGCTACCAATACACCTCCGCGGGGCGGATTTCGACTGCGCCCCCATAGCGGGCGGCGGGCACCCGGGCGGCCACCTGGACGGCCGCGTCGAGGTCGTCGGCCTCGAGGATGAAGCAGCCGCCTACAGCCTCCCTTGTGCCGACGCAGGGGCCGGCCGTGGTCACGGTCTCGTCACCCTCGACGCGTACGGTGGTTGCGTTCTCGGGCAGGCCCATCGGTAGCCCGGGGATGACTCCCGGCGTCTGATTGATCCCTTGGTAGTCGGCGTAGACGTGTTGCTGGAGGGAGCGCCCGACCGCTGGTTCCTCCCGGGTGCTCTCGCCCTTGAGGCGCTCCTCCGACTTTGGGGTGGCCGCTTCCAGAATGTGCGCAGCCTACGTTTCGCCCCGACGATACCGCCCCATTTGTCATCCGCTGACGTTTGGCTGGACGGCTTTCGCTTAAATCGTAATTTCTGAACACAGTAATCTTTGCAGGTCGACGATCGCGTCCAACATTTTCCATGCCCAAGTGAAACCAGGGACTGAGGTCACCGACCGATCCTGCGAGGGGGGACTCCGATGAGCCTTCTCGACTCCCTCGTTCTCGGGGCGTCGGTCCTCATTCTGGGCACGCTGAGCGCGCTCATTCCAAGCTGGACGCGGGCTGCGCTCTGGATTCAGGCAGCGGGCGTTGGGGCGTGCGGCGCCGTGGCGGCGGTCGTCTTCGTCGCCGGGGGGTCCGTGGGCTCACGCTTCGTCAACGGAGTGAGCCCGGCTCTGGGCCTCGATCGTCTGAGCGCGTTCTTTGTCCTAACGGTTGCGCTGACGGCAGTCCCAGCGTTGATATTCGCCAGTCGGTACCTGGACGGCACCCCGCGCCGTAATGCAATCGCCGCTCTAAGCGGCGCCTTCGTGGCCGCCCTTCTGCTGGTTCTGGTGGCTCGCGACGTCACGACCTTTCTGATCGGATGGGAGCTGATGACCCTGCTTCCAGCAGCGTCAATGCTGGTGCTGCGACCTGATCGCCCGGTCCGACACGCCGCCTTCGTCTACCTCACGGTCACCCACCTCGGTGGCGCTGGTGTCTGGATCAGTCTGCTGGTGCTCTCAAGCCACGGCGCTCTCGGCAACCCGGCCGCCGGAGCTGCCCTGGGTGGCCCCATCCAAGCCTTGGTCACAATCTCGGCCATCGTTGGTTTCGGCACCAAGGCCGGCCTGATGCCCATGCATTCCTGGCTGCCGCGAGCCCACCCTGTCGCTCCCGCCCACATTTCGGCGCTGATGTCGGGCGTGATGATCAAGGTCGCTCTGTACGGCCTGATCCGGGTTCTCTTTGAGTGGGCTCCCCGATCCGCTCTGTGGGCGGCGCTGGCCTTGATCTTGATTGGAGCCCTGTCTGCGATCGGCGGAGTGCTGTATGCGCTCTTCCAACATGAGCTGAAGCGGTTGCTCGCATTCCACTCAATTGAGAACGTGGGGATCATTACGCTGGGGCTGGGCGCCTCGCTCATGTTCGAGGCTTCCGGACAGCCCACGTGGGCGTCGATCGCCTTCGCCGCAGCACTTCTCCACACGCTCAACCACGCAGCTTTCAAGAGCCTTCTGTTCCTGGGCGCCGGTGCCATTGAGAAACTGGCGCACGGCCACGAGATTGACCACCTGGGCGGGCTTCTGCAGACCATGCCAGTCACCAGCGTTGCTTTCGCGATCGGGTCGATGGCGATCGCGGGGTTACCACCCCTCAACGGCTTTGCCTCTGAGTGGCTGACACTTCAGGCCCTGCTCCATCTCGCGATCGACAGGGCTCAAGCTGGTTGGGTTGGCCCCCTGGCGGCGTCGGCGCTCGCGGCGACCGCCGCGATGGCAGTCCTCTGCTTCGTCAAGGTCGTCGGTCTCGCCTTACTTGGGCGGCCGCGCCATCCCAACCTCGAAGCCGCCAGGGAGGCTCCGTACGAGATGAGGGCGGCCCAGCTGTTCTTGGCCGCCCTCTGCGTGGGGCTTGGGCTCGCTCCGGGGCTGCTGGTCCCCTACCTCGCCAGCATTCGAACCGGAGCGCCGGCTGCGGCACCCAGAATTGTGCTGGTGGCTCCAGGCACAGGAGGCCTGCCCACCCTGGCGATAGCGGTGATACTCGGTCTACTGATCGTGATCCTGGTGCGCGCCCGTGGGGCTCGGGTCGCGGCCCCAGCGCCGGCCTGGACCTGCGGCCAGGTGGTCGAACCCTCGCTCAACTGGACGTCGAGCGCATTCACCAAACCGCTACGCCTGGGTTGGGAGTTGGTCCTGAGGCCAGAGCGGGATGTGACGATCAGCACCGCTCACGGCGTGGTCCAATCAGCCCGATACCGGGGCCAGGTGCCGCACCTGTTCGATACCGTCTTCTACCTACCCCTCATACGCCAGGGGGCGAGGCTTGGAGCGCGAGCTCGGCGGCTGCAGTCGGGAAGCCTCAGGAGCTATGCGCTGTACCTGGTAGGTCTGATATTGGCGCTGCTCGCCGTTGTCCGTCTGGGATGGCTCGGATGAACCTGACGGCGGTGGCGGTGGAAGTCGGGCAAATCGCGCTCGGCGTGGGAGTGGCGCCGCTGTTACCGGGTGTGGTCCAGTGGCTTAAGGCCAAGCTCCAGGGACGGCGGGGGCCGTCTCCGCTTCAGCCGTACCGCGAACTGAGGCGATTGTGGGGTAAGAGCCGATTCCTGCCGCAGCCCTCGACCGTCGTCTACCAGTGGGCTCCCAGTGTGGTTGTGGCAGCGCTGGCCAGCGCGCTGATGGTCCTCTCCGTCCCCGGCCTTCCCACCGCATCACCAATCGGACACGACGCCGTGCTCCTGGTCGGCCTGCTCGCTCTGGCGCGCTTTGCGATTGCCCTCACGGCCTGGGACACGGGCAGCGGATTCGCACTCATGGGAGCGGCTCGGGACCTGATGGTGGCAATCTCGGTGGAGGCGCTTTTGATCCTATGCCTGGCGCTTGCCGCCCTCCCGGCCGGCAGCACGGATCTGCGAGCCATGGAGGAGGCCGCAGCCGGCGGTGCGATCTGGCTTTCGCCCGAGCACTGGTGTGGGCTGGTGGCCTTTGCGTTGGTGGCGGTGGCGGAGACCGGCCGTCAGCCGATCGACAATCCGGATACCCACCTCGAGCTGACCATGATCCACGAGGGGCCCCTGCTCGAGTACGCGGGTCGCGACCTCGCGTACCTTCAGTGGGCTGCATCCGCTCGGCACTGGGTGATCCTGGTCCTGGGAGCGGAACTCTTCCTGCCCCACGCCGGACCGCCGGTGGCCCGCCTGGTCGAGCTGGTGGGGTGGATGTTCGTCGCCCTAGCTGGCCTCGCCGTCACCGAGACCATGGTCGTGAAGATGCGACTGCTTCGTATCCCCGTTTTCCTCGGGACTGGAGCGGGGATCGCGACGATCGGAATCGTGAGCTGGTTCACGGTGGGGCGGCCATGATTCAGATGATGGCCTGGCTGAGCGTGGGGTTCGGCTTCGGCGTCGTCGTGGTTCGCCGGCGATCGGTCGCGATTCTACTCGTCGGCTGCCAATCGGCAGCGATCGGGATGGCGGCGGTGTCCCTGTCTCCAGGCCGGTCTCAGGAGTTTTTCACGGCCGCTGCCGTACTGATTGTGAAGGCGGCGGTGTTGAGCGTGCTCCTGGGGGCGGCGGTGCTGCGTACGCGAGAGCAGACCCGTATTCGATCGGGTGTGAATCCCCTGATGCGAATGGCGCTGACGCTGGTCGCGATTCTGGCGGTGAACCTACTCCTCCCCTCGATGCCCGGAATCAATCCCGACGTACAGCGGGCGAGCATCGCGCTTCTGTGCATCGGTGGCGCGGTTTTTATTTTTCGGCGCGCCACCATTCTGCAACTGGTCGGCGTGCTCATCGCCGAGAACGGGCTCGCGCTGGCCGCAATCTCGGTTGCGGGCGGGATACCGGCGGTGATCGAGCTCGGGGCGCTCTTCGATGTGACCTTGGTGATCTCGGTCGCGATCGCGTTCCACGACCGCATCTATCTGCTGCTCGGGTCTGGAGACAGCTCTCTGCTGACCGAACTGCGTGATTGAACTGGGCGCTGCCCCCCCTCTACTGGCCCTGGCGGGAGCGGCGCTGATCCCGATCTCCAAGCCGGGCCTGGCCCATCGACTCAACCGCTTCTTCGCCGTCGCCGTGGCGGCCACGGCCCTGGCGACCGCGGTCATCGGCGCCAACTCCGCTCAAAGTGGGAACACCTGGATTCTTCTCGATCCGCTGGGATCGGTGTTCCTCGGCGTGAACGGGCTCATCGGGGGGATGAGCGCGTTTGTCTCGCCCGTCTACCTGGCGCACAGCCAACGCGGGCTTTTTGCCAGTGGAGCGCGCTGGTACTACCTCGGCCTCTACCTCTTCTGGGCGGCGCTCCTGGCCGTCCCGCTCGTCGGCAACCTGGGCTTGGCGTGGCTGCTGATCGAGATGACGACGGGTGCATCGGCACTATTGGTCGCGTACTCAGGCCAGAGGCGGGCCCTAGAAGCCGGTTGGAAGTACCTCCTGCTCACGACCCTAGGGCTCACTGTGGCCCTGCTCGGCATCATCTTCCTCTACGCCGCATCGGCCCCGCACGGGTCCGGCCTGGCGGCGCTGGATTGGTCCTCCCTGCGGAGGGCGGCTCCCCAGATACCGCACCCGGCGGCCATGATCTCGCTCGTCCTTATCATCGGCGGCCTGGCTGCCAAGATCGGCTGGGCACCCGTCCACCACTGGCTGCCCGATGCTCACAGCGAGGCGCCCGCACCCATCAGCGCCATGCTCTCTGGGGCTCTTCTGCCGAGCGTGATGCTGATCGCCTGGCGGGTCCAGTTGGCGGTCGGCTCGAGCGCGGGGTCGGGCGCGTCGCGGGACCTGTTTATCGCCTTCGGGCTGATCTCCCTCGGAGTCTCGGTGCCATTCCTCTGGCGTCCGATGGCGATTAAGCGGCTGCTCGCCTACTCCAGCCTCGAACACGTCGGGATCATGGCTCTCGGCATCGGTTTTGATCAGCCGCTGGCGCTGGCCGGAGTGATCCTCCATGTCTGGGGCCACGCCCTGGCCAAGTCGCTCGGCTTCTACGCCACCATGCCCATATTCCGACTGCAGCCCACCGCCTCCCGCCGGCCGGCGGTGGGAATCGCCCGACTGAGCGCCGATGCCGGGGGCGCGCTCGCCCTCAGCATTTTGGGCCTGAGTGGGCTTCCGCCCTCACCGTTGTTCTTCAGCGAACTGTTGATCCTCATGGGCGGTCTTGCGGCGCACCAGAACGTGGTCGTGGTCTTCATGTCCTTGATGCTGGCACTGGGTTTCATCGGCCTGGCCAGCCAGTTGATCGAAGGTCTCCTCGGGCGCCCCCGCCAGCTGGGTAGGGGTGGACCGGGCAGGAGCCGGATCCGAGAGCTCAGCATCGCGACCGGGGCTGGCCTGCTGATCCTGTCGGCGCTGGCCTACTACCTACCCGGCTCCCGCCTCCTCGAGGCTTTCCAGCGGGCAGCCACGTGAGACTGGAGTCGGAGCGAGTTCCGCCCGGTAGATGGCGACGCACCGTCGTCGAGCGCCAAGCGAGTGGGGCGCGATTCGGTTCCCTTCACGCCACCGCGGGCGAGGTGCGACTTCTTCTGGTCCTACCGGGAGGGGGCTGCACCCTCTTGATTACAGGCGGCGCAGAGGTGGAGAGCATCGTGGCCGACGTTCCGGCGGCCGGCTGGGCCGAGCGCGAGGCTCACGACCTCTACGGCATCGAGTTCTTGGGCCACGACCCCATGCGCCCCCTGGTACTTCACTCCGCCGAGGAGTGGCGGGTGCCCGTCACCGGCGGTGGGGTGCACGATGTGGCAGTGGGACCGATCCACGCCGGTGTGATCGAGTCCGGGCACTTCCGATTCCACGCCGTGGGGGAGCGGATCCTGCTACTCGACCTCCGCCTTTTCTACAAGCACCGCGGCCTCGAGAAAGCGGCCCGCGGGGTCGCCCTGGATCAGGGCATCGTCTATGCCCAGCGGGCCTGCGGCACCTGCGCCGTGGCCAATTCGGTCGCGTACGCGCAGGCGGCCGAGACCGTGTTGGGCCTGCAGTGCGGTATTGCAACCGCCCACGCCCGCACCCTTCTGCTGGAAATGGAACGTCTCTACAACCATCTGGGCGACCTTTCCGCCATTTGCGCAGGGATCGGTTTCGCCGCTGGCGGCATGGCGCTGGCAGCCTTGAAGGAGCGCGCCCAGCGGCTCAATCAACAACTGTTCGGGCACCGCTTCCTGTTCGACACGGTGGAGGTGGGAGGAACCAGTATCGAGATCTCCTCTGCGGACGCTCGCCGAGCTGGTGCGGAAGTGACTGCCATCGTGGCCGACGCTGGAATTGTTTGGCGGGAGTTGTCATTCAACGGATCGGTCCAGGACCGCCTTTGCGGGGTTGGCGTTCTAAGTCATCACCAGGCGTTGCGAACCGGCGCCGTGGGCCCATCCGCCCGCGCGTCCGGCGTGGATCTGGACGCGCGGTCGAGCGCGCCCGATCTGCTCTACCCCGGCTTCCGATCGGCGAGGTTGGTGGACGCCACGGGTGACGTCGCAGCTCGAGCGGAGATGCGGAAAATAGAGCTCGAGGCCACAGGACAGCTTCTGGACCCTCTGTTGCAGGACGGGATCCGGCCGGAGAGGGGAAGGCGTCAGCTCGAAGAGCAGCGGATGGGATTCGGACGCGTGGAGAGTCCGCGCGGCGAGACAGTGTGCGTGGTTGAAGGTAAGTCGGGTGGGATTGAGCGCTTCCACCTCAGGACCGCCTCCTACGCGAACTGGCCCGCTCTCATCGACGTAGTGCCGGGCAACCTGCTGCCGGAGTTCCCGCTCATCAACAAGAGTTTTGAACTCTGCTATGCCTGCGTGGACCGCTGATGTTCCTGCTTCTGCGCAAGCTGAACCGTCTTCGCCGCCAGGCCGATCTGGAGCGAGGTCCGGGCGGTTCCCTGGCCGTTCGACACGTCGACGCCGGCTCCTGCAACGGCTGTGAAAGCGAACTCAACAGCGTTGCCAACACGTTCTACGACTTGCAGCGCTTTGGGATCAACATCGTGGCTTCTCCCCGGCACGCGGATGTTTTGTTAATCACCGGTCCGGTGACTCGTCGCATGCGCGAGCCGCTGCTGCGGGCTTACGAAGCGATGCCGGAGCCTCGGCTGGTCGCCGCCTTGGGAGACTGCGCCCTCGGTTGCAACCTGCTTGGCCTGCCGTCAGAACACCTCGATGGAGTCGAATCCGTGCTCCATGTCGACGTCAGGATTGAGGGCTGTCCGCCAAGTCCGGCTGCCATCGCGTCGGCGTTGGAGGCCGCGCTGGCGGCCGGGCTCGGCCGGTAGCCCGGGCGCCTGGCACCCCACTCCGGCTCCGAGGGACCGGGCAGCCGAACCCGCAGCGTCACCGCCTGGGATCTATCGGCCCGCGCTCGCCGGGAGTCCCGGCTCCGTGGGAATGCCCTGGAGATAGGTCAGGTGGGCTTCGAACATCGCCCGAGCCACGTCGAGGATCTGGTTCACCTGGTCATCCCGAATGCGGTAGTAGATCTGCGTGCCCGCCTTTCGAGTCTGCACCAGGTTCTTCATGCGCAGGATGGCCAGCTGCTGGGATACGGTCGAGCCTTCGATTCCAAGTCCCAGCTGTAATTCGCTGACGTTCTTCTCGCCGTCGCGAAGCAGCTCCAAGATGCGGATTCGGGCTGGATGCCCAAGAGCCTTGAACAGGTCGGCTTTGAAGCCTTGGAGTGATTCAGCCATGGGTTGAGGGGCGAGCCACAGCATAATATCACGATATTCGCAGATTCGCGGCCTTGCCTTGCGACGCAGGACCGGTGATTAAGGTCCATGGCGGCGAACAGCACCCCAGCCTCAGGATCGACGTCCAGCAACCGATCGGCCGGCGCGGCCGATGTCAGGTCGTTCGTTTGAAAAATCACCCGCTGGCGATCAATGCAGGCTGAAAGGTGGGCTACTCCTGATGTCACCTCCCCGCTGCGTTCGGCCGGGATCGAGTGCGAGGAGAAAGGCGGTCGCGGCGGTGCCCCAGGCCGCCGCCGCCAACGCCACGTGCAGGCTGTCGAAGAGCGTGGGCCGGACCGCGAACGCAGCACCGATTCCGATCGCAGCCTGGATCAGGATCACAGCCACGGTGGCCGTCGACCATCCCGCCAGGGTCCGGTCGGGCTCGCGTCGGTGACGCCAGGCGGTCCAGGCTGCGAGTCCGATGAGGCCGGCCACGGTCAGGCGATGAATCATGGTGAACGCGTTGACGCCGGAGAAATCAGGGATCAACCCGCTCCCGCAGAGGGGCCAGGCGTGGCACTGATTGTCTGCCCCGGTAGCGACCACGCCCGCCCCTGTGAGAAGAGTGAAATAGGCGAGGAGCGCGGTTGCGAGCAGAAAGCCGGTCCCTGCGCGTCGCCTCAGCCAACCCTGAGCGCTCGCCGCCACCGCGGTCGCCAAGAGTAGCCCGAGGGTGAGCATGGCCACCATGAGATGCGCCACGACCAGCAATCCGGCCAGGTCACGAAACACGACAAGGGCACCCAGCGGAATCTCCAGCGATACCGCTGCCAGCGCCCCGCCCGACAACCAGGCCAGCAGCGGGCGGCCGCGCCGGTACAGCACAACCGCCGCCACAAAGGTGGCCAGCATCAGGATCGCGGTCACAGCTCCGAAGGTGCGATGGCTGTACTCGATGATGGCGTGGACGTTCCAGCCAGGATAGGGATGGCCGTTGCAGAGCGGCCACTGGTCGCGGCAGCCGAGTCCCGACCCGGAGGTCCGGACCACACCTCCGAGTGCGATCTGCGCATAGGCGCATATCGCCGTCACGATGGCTAGGACACGAAAGCCGGGCTTCACGCTGAGCCCACGGCGTTCCCCCTGAGGTCGGGGATGGAGATCCAATGCGGACCATGCCCAATCGCGCCCGGTGGCTGCTTTGGCCATGCCGCCCGGTCAATCCCCATCCCACGGTCAGCATAAATCGTCGCGGTGGAACCCGAGGTGACTACTGGCTACGTCCACGGCCGGGCGGAGGAGCCTTTGAGAAGACGACCACACCTACTGGCGTCCATGCGCAGATCGTTCAGTAGCTCAAGGCTCGGTTCTGGTAGCCGCCTACGAGTCATATCTTCTTCCGCGCCCCACGGTGTACGTCCGAATAATTACGCACGAAGGTTTGAACTGAGGGAATCCGGAAAATAACGCCGAATCCGGGTTTTTACGCCTGAAGGAGGTCGAACATTGCTAGGTAGCCGATCTCTCCCACGTACCTGCGCCTCCGCGCAAGGGCTGATCTAAGCGGGTCCCGCCCTGGGATCCCTCCGACCGGTGCCTGGGCTCTTCTAGAGGGCAGGGCAGAGATCCATTTCCCTGGCCTCCTGCCATGTGTGAGGCCGGACTCGAGTTGGACCGATATCCAGGGTGAGATCGGAATGATCAAGCGCGAGGATGCGGTAGCCGCGGTCGCTTGCCGTTCCCGCCGTAAGGGTGATGGGTGGCATGTACCGGGCGCCAGTCCGATCTCATCGGCAGCCACGCACACATGTGTCACAAGGGCCTATTTCCAACCGAGAAGATGACCGGGAGATTGGACAGCCCCAGTCACCGTCGGGCGCCGGTAACAAGTTGACGCCCACCCGACAACGGTCGGGCGGGCGTCGCAGAGAGGGTAGTCGTCGTTTGGGCCGCTGGGGCTAGATCGGAACCTCCAGGATGGTGTCTACCGGCCATTTGCTCATCACCTCGACCCCGTTTTTGGTGACGTGCACCATCTCTTCGATCCGGACCCCGTGTTTACCCGGTCGGCCGTGCTGTGTCTCCATCGCGAACGTCATTCCCTCCTCGAGAGGGACAGGATCGTTGAGCGATGCCTCGCGCCAGACTATGGGCGGCTCGTAAAGAGTCAGCCCGCAACCGTGACCCCAGTTGCTGCCCGCGGTCTGATCCTCGTAGAAGATGTGAATGTCTTTCCAAACCTCGGCCGCAACCGGCCACTGCTCGGCCAGCTCGCGGGTGGTGACCCCGGGTTTGATCAGATCGATCGCGTTGTAAAGCCACTCCCGAGCTCGGAGGTAGTCGTCCTTGGCCGCCTCCGACGCCTTACCACAGCTGAACGTACGGTAGTAGCAGATCTTGTAACCCATGTAAGAGGTGTTGTAGACGTCCGAGTAAACGATGTCCGAAGGCTGGATCATGCGGTCGGTTTCGTCCCTCGGATTGGGCCAAGCGCCCGGCCCGGAAGCCACGAAGACCCCGGAGTAGATGCGTCCACCGTTCTCGTAGCAGCGCTTATGCATGGCGCCCACGAGCTCGGACTCACGCACTCCCGGACGGAGCCCGGAGCGCAGGGCTTCAAACTCCGACTCGCCGATGGCGCAGGCCACGCGGATACATTCCACCTCGTCGCGACTCTTGATCTTGCGAGCCTCGAGCATCAGCTGCACCCCGTCCATGCTGAGCTTGACCCCTGCTTTCTCAAATGCCGCGAACAGATCAGGGTCCCAAGTGTCGATAGCCAGGCCGGCTTGGGCGGGGTCAAGTCCGGCGTCACGCATGTCCTGGCTGATTTGACGCACCATCTTGGCGGTCTGCTCGCCGGCATGGTGTGGTCCCATCGTGCGTCCGATCCATCCGGCGCCGGTGATCGCCACCTTGACCTTGTGCAGCCATGGACACGAGGAGCGGGCGTGATAACCGATCTCGCCCTGCTCGTAGAGGATGGCGTTGTCCAGCGTGCCGCAATACAGGGCGTAGCGCAGGCCAGAGCTGGGAGTCGTCCAGTAGGGGGCTACGACCCCGGTGACGTACTGATTGTTCCACTCGCTGAGGGACAGGATGGCTCCGATCCCGCGGCGGTCGAGCTGTTCCTTGACCCGCCCGACCCGGTAGCGAATCATGCGTCCGACGTCGATGTTGTACCCGCCCCAACTCATGTTCGAGGCGCCCATAGCGCGGAAGGGGAGATCCTCCAGCATCGGCCACTCAAAGTCGGTGCTTGATGTATGGGTCGGAATCTCGATAACGCTCATATTCGTTCCTCTCGACAAAGTCATGGCCTGATGAGGAGCTGACGGACACGTGCATTGTCGAACGGACGGGGACCGTACCGGCATGTGCAGGGCCACAGACCTTGCGTGGAAATATGTCCCGCTGCACACTACCGGAGATGCCAGAATCACCAAACCTGAGCACGGTGGTGCAGGAGGTACTGGACTGTCTGATGGCGGAGCGCCCACTGTCCGACACCCTCGCGCTGGTCGTGCGCAGGGTGGCCGAATTGGGTGGGTTCAATCAATGCGGAGTCATGCTTCCCGATCCCGACTCGCGACGAATCCGGCTCGTGGCCGGATTCGGATTCAAACCCGACTACGCCGATCGCCTGCATGCCCTCGGTCTCTACACCCTAATGCCGGGTCCCCTGGCGGGGGGACCAACCTCTCATGCCTTCGAGAACAACCGCTTGGTCGTCGTGCCGGATGTTGCGGACGATCCGTCATTCAGTCCCTGGCATCCCCTGTCTGTGGCCGAGGGCTACCGGTCGTTGGTATCGGCTCCGCTACGGGTGCGCGGGGACGTGATCGGAGTTCTGAACGGCTACTCGGATCGGATTCGGCGGCCGACCGACAGTGAGCTTGAAGCTATCCAGACTCTGGCCGATCAGGCGGCGCTGGCGGTGCGGCTGGCTGCGCTGCTGGCCGATCAGCAGACCACTATCGACCAACTCACCGAGCTCAATGGTCGCCTTGAAAGGCAGCGCTCGACCCTGCAGCGCTCGGAGCAGATTCACCACCGGCTGACCTCAGCGGTTCTGGGAGGGTCAGGACTTGAAGGCGTGGCGACGACGCTTGCTGGCCTGCTCGGACGTCCGGTGGCGATTTGGGACACGGGCGGCTACCAGGTCTGTTCGGCCCCGGCGCGGATCAGGGAAGGGTCGGAGTCTGACGTTGCCCGTCCACGCCTCGGCGACCTGCACCGATTCGGGTCCCGGACAGCTGACTCGGGACGGACGCTGGTCGCCCCTGCAGCCGAAGGCGCGCCGGCGCTGGTTGTGGCTGAGGTCTCCGTCGGGTCCGAACTGGTCGGATACGTGTCGGTGGAAGAGTCCGGCGTGCCCGTCGAGGACCTGGATTTGATGGCGGTGGAGCATGGGGCGACGGTGGTTGCCCTGATCACCGCGCGCGAACGAGTCGCTCGGGAGACCGAAGAACGCCTCCACGCCGACTTTCTCCACGACCTACTGAACGGACGCTATGGGTCGGCGGAACGAATCGTCGAGAGGGCCCAGCACTACGGACTGGAGCTTTACGCAACGCACCGGATCTTGGTCATGGACCTTGATGACTGGGGTGGCTATCAGCGGTCTCGGGCTCTCAACGAGCAGGATTCGGGGCTGCTCCGCGCCCGCATTGTGCGTCTTATGGCCGACACCGCCCAGCGCTGTTTGCCTGGCTCGCTCCAGGCCAGCCTCAGCGACACACTGACCTGCGTCAGCCCTGGCGACGACGGGCGGGCCCTGGAGGAAAGAATGCACCACACGGTGGCCATGGTCCAGGCTCAGATCTCTCGGATCGCCCCCGCCCTCACGGTGTCCGCCGGTATCGGTAGCGTTGCTCGGACGCCGGATGATCTCGCTGAGTCCTACCGATCAGCCACGCGCTGCCTGCACCTGATTCGACAGCTCGAACGGTACTCGCAGTGCCTGTGCAGCGACAACCTGGGCCTTTTACTCCTGGTGGCGGAGACCCGGCGCCCAGCCGACCTCGTGCGATTCGCCGAGCGAATACTCGGGGTTCTGGTCGAGCCGGGGACGCGAGAGGGGCCGCTTCTGGACACTCTGGAGGCCATGCTCGACACCGGCCGTGACCCCAAGCGCTGCGCCGCCCGCCTGCACGTCCACCCCAACACGGTCCGCAATCGAATGCAACGCATCAAGCGACTCACCGGAACCGACCTCGATCGGCCAGAGACGCTGCTCGAGGTGACTCTGGCGATGCTGGTGCTACGCCTCCTGCGATGAATCGACCTGGACAGCCGGATGAGCGGGCACAGGACCCCGGTACGAGCCCGGTGAAAGGGGGCCGGCACCGTCGCCCGCGGGCCCGGGCGGGCGGACTCGCCCCCATTCCCTTCCGTCAGGAGTTGACGCCGGTGACGTTCCTAGAGCGCGCTGGTGTCGTTCACGCCGGTCGAGTGGCGGTGATCGACGGCGATGTCAGCTATACCTGGGCGCAGTTCAGGTCCCGCTCCAGGCGGTTGGCCTCCGCGCTGCGCAAAGCGAGCATCAGAGCCGGAGAGCGCGTGGGGTGGTTGGCTTTTAATTCCGAGCCCCTACTTCTCGCCCACTACGGCGTGCCCCAGGCCGGGGCCGCGATCGTGGCCATCAACACGCGGTTCAGCGCGTCCGAGATCGCCTACGTGATCGAGCACTCATCCTGCCGCCTCATCTTCCACTCCCCCGGGCTCGCCTCGCAGCTGGAACAGGTGCCAGACACGATTCCGCGCATCGCTCTTGGGAGCCAGTTCGAAGAATTCCTCGCCCTAGGCTCGGATGACGAGGTTGCTTCCTGGCTGCGGCACGAGGACGATCTCATCGCCATCGACTACACCTCGGGCACCACGGGCCGGCCCAAGGGAGTCATGTATCACCATCGCGGAGCCTTCCTGAACGCCATCGGCATGGTGGTGGAAGATCGTCTCGACAGCCAGTCCACCTACCTGTGGACCTTACCGATGTTCCACTGCAACGGGTGGAGCCACACCTGGGCCATGGCCGCGGCCGGAGTGACCAGCGTGTGTGTTCCGCGGATAGATCCTCCCCTCATCTGGCAGCTTCTCGAGGAGCACCGGATAACCCACCTAAACGCTGCGCCCACCGTCCTCATCATGCTTGCCAACGACGCCGCCGCCCACCGGCTTGAGCACCCGGTGCGAGTGTGCGCCGGCGGAGCCCCGCCCTCGCCGACCCTCATCGCGCAGATGGAGTCCTTCAATATCGAGCTCGTTCACCTCTACGGCCTGACCGAGACCTACGGTCCCCTGACCATCAACGTCCCCCCGTCGCACCCACTGGCCCCGGCCGAACAGGCTCAGTACAAAGCCCGCCAGGGCTTCGCGCACCTGCTTGCGGGCGAGGTGAAGGTGGTTGACGAACACATGGACGAGCTCCCGAACGACGGCCTCAGCATGGGCGAGGTAGTTGCCCGGGGGAACACCCTGATGACGGGCTACTTTCGGGAACCGCAGGCCACGTCCCGCGCCTTTAGGGGTGGCTGGCTGCACACCGGAGACGTTGGCGTGACCCACCCCGACGGCTCGATTGAGCTTCGGGACCGGATCAAGGACATGGTTGTATCGGGTGGCGAAAACATATCCACGATCGAGCTCGAACAGGCCGTGATGAGCCATCCCGCCGTCATGGAGGCGGCCGTCATCGCCATTCCCGATCCCAAATGGGGCGAGGTCCCCAAGGCCTTCGTGGTCCTGAGGCCCGGTTGCAGCGCTAGCGCCGACGACATCGTCGCCCACGTCCGTACCCGTTTGGCGGGGTTCAAGGTGCCAAAGGTGATCGAGTTCGCCGAACTGCCCAAGACGTCGACCGGGAAAATTCAAAAGTACGTGCTGCGAGAGCGGGAGCGGGAGCGGCATCCACCGCCTGACGAGTGATGTGCCCTCGACACAATGGCGTGCGTCATGCTGGCCGAAGCAGCGCGAGATCCGGGGTGGTGGCCAGACCTACGGCTGCCAAGGGAGGACAGTTCGATGATGACCGGGGCGGAGTACATCCAGAGTCTGCGGGCGCTTAAGACCGAGGTCCACTTCATGGGTGAGCGGGTCCAATCGGTGGTCGATCACCCCGCCATGCGGCCCCACGTCAACGCGGCGGCGGTCACCTACGACCTTGCCCACGACCCCGTCCACCGTGAGCTTGTGCGCGCCGTCTCCCACCTCACCGGTCGTCCGGTCAACCGCTGGACTCACATTCCCCGGTCCCAGGAGGATTTGGTCAAAAAGGTGAAGATGCTTCGCGTGGCGGGCGGGATCACCGGGACCTGCTTCCAACGCTGCGTGGGAATGGACGCCCTGATCACTCTCTACAGCGTCACTCGGGAGATCGATGAGCGGCACGGTACCGAATATCACAAGCGCTTCTGTGCGTTTCTCATCCAGACCCAAGATCAGGACCTGATGACCGATGGCGCCATGACCGACGCCAAGGGGAACCGCAGCAAGCCCCCGCACGCCCAGCACGATCCCGACCTATTCGTGCGCGTCGTGGAGCGCGGGGAGGACGGGATCGTGATCCGAGGGGCCAAGCTTCACCAGACCGGCGCGGTCAACTCGCACCAATTCCTGATCATGCCCGGCCAGGCACTGTCCCCCGAGGACGCCGACTACGCGGTAGCGTGTGCCATCCCCGCCGATGCTCCAGGAGTCATCCTGGTATTCGGACGGCAGGTCAACGACAGCCGCAAGTGGGAGGGTCGCGTAGACCAGGGCAACGCCCGCTACGGAGTGGTGGGAGGTGAGGCGATGGTGATCCTAGACGACGTCTTCGTCCCCTGGGAAGACGTCTTCATGTGCGGCGAAAGCGATTTCGCCGGTCCCTTGGTGGACCGATTCGCCGCTTATCATCGGCAGAACTACGGAGCCTGCAAAAGCGGCAACCTCGACGTCCTCGTGGGAGCTACCGCGGCGGTGGCCAGAATGCACGGGGTCTTGGGCTCGGCCCACGTCCGGGACAAGCTGGCGGAGATGGCCCACCAGTGCGAGTCCATGTTTTCAGGAGCGCTGGCCTGCAGCTACGAGTGCAGCACCCTCGGCTGCGGAACCGCATTCGTCAATCCCCTGCTGGCCAACTCGGCCAAGCTCAACACCGCGCGCGGCTACCCCGAGGTGACGCGCCTGGCCCAAGATGTCGCGGGCGGTTTCCTCGCCACCATGCCCTCCGAGCGCGAACTGGATAATCCGCGTGTGGCTGGCTTCGTGCGCAAATATCTCACCACCGATCCGGACGTGCCGGCCGAAGAGCGCATCCGCCTGGGGCGGTTGATCGAGAACATGACCGGCGCCAGCCCGATCGTGGAGTGCATGCACGGAGCGGGCTCGCCCCAGGCACAGAAAGTTGTGATTCAGCGCCTGGTCGACTGGAGGCAGCGCCAAGATCTGGCCGAGCGGATCGTTGGCCTCGGGGATGTCTCCCCCGAACCGGCCGACGGCACCTAGGCGGGTGGCCGACACGCTTTCGCTCGCAGGTCGACGCGCTCTGGTGACGGGTGCTGGACGGGGGTTGGGGCGCGAGATAGCACTGGGTCTGGCTCGTGCGGGCGCGCGGGTGGCGTGCGCGGCGCGGACGCGGTTCGAGATCGAGGCCGCCGCCGCTGAATGCGGGCCGGGAGCCGTAGCGATCGAACTCGACGTCACCAGTCCGGAACGGGTGAACGCCGCGGTTGCTGCCGCCCAGGCCGCCCTGGGAGGGATCGATATTCTGGTTAACAATGCCGGGGCAGCTACCTCGCAGCCGTTCCGGAACCTGGACCTGAAGACCTGGCGACGGGTTATGGCAACTGATCTGGAAGGCCCGTTTCTGGTCACTCAGGCGGTGCTGCCAGACATGCTTGGCCGCGACTACGGACGGGTGATAATGATCGGCTCCATGCTTTCATGCGCGGGTCGGCCGTACGTCGCTGCTTACGCGGCGGCCAAACATGGTCTCCTCGGACTCACGCGTTCGCTCGCCGCGGAATACGCTCGTAGCGCCGTCACGTTTAACTGCGTCTGTCCCGCCTACGCAGCCACACCCATGACACAAGCCAGCATTGCCAACATCGTCCGGGTCACTGGGCGCAGTGAGCAGGAGGCGAGGCGGTCACTCCACACTCCCCAGGACCGTCTGATCGAACCGGCGGAGGTGGCGGCGGCCTGCGTGTTTTTGGCGTCTGCGCTCTCCGGCTCCATCACCGGGCAGGCGCTGATGCTTGACGGTGGTGAGATTCAGGCCTAGCAGACCCTGCCGAGTCGCGTAACTTTCGAACCGGTCCGCACCCCCTGACCAAGGGGCCCGCCAAACCGATTAAGCAGGGCTACATCGCGACTAGCGATCGGATTCGAGCCATTGGGCGGCGTTGAACCCCGGTAACCGGGCAGGCACTACTTGAGGACATGGAGGCGGTGACGGCCCTGCGACAGGGTGACTTCGATCTCCGCCGACCGGTGCCTGGCTGTCCTCTCCATCTGGTCACACGCGGTGATCGTTCGCCTTCGGCCGGCCTCCGAGACAAGCCGCACCCCACACCTTCTAAGACTCACGGTGTTGGGGAGCTTTCGGCCAGGAGACCTTCCACGGCGGCGGGCAGTTGGTCCGGGTGATCGATGATCAGGTCCGCTCGCGCCGAGAGAAGCTCCTCGAAGCTCCCGATTCCCCAGCTGACGCCGATCGCCGCGATCCCGTTCGCGTGGGCGGCCGTCACGTCGAACGAGCGGTCCCCGACCATAACCGCGAGCCCGCCATCGAGCCCGGCCAGCGCCAGGCTGACCGTGCGGGCCTTATCCTCGCGCAGCGAGCTCAGGTCAGGCCCGCATACGACGCTGAAGAAATGACGCAACCCGACCGCGGCCAGGATCGGATCGGCGAAGGTGACTGGCTTGGAGGTGGCGACTGCCAGGAGGTATCGTCTCGCCAACTGCACGAGTACCGGCTGTATGCCGGCGACCACAGTGGTTTGGCTGAGCGAGGCCCGGGCGTAGCGGGCCCGGTAGCTGCGGATGCACGAAGCGACCAGCTCGGAGCCCGGATCCTGCTCAGTCAGCTCGGCGAAGGCGAGAGCGAGGGGTGGGCCGATGAACCGATAGAGGGAGTCGGCGTCCCGGGGCGGGAGCCCATTTTCGGCCAGTGCCTGGCTCAGACAGCCGCCGATTGCAGCTCGCGAGTCGACCAGCACCCCGTCCAGGTCGAAGAGGACCGCTGCCCGTCGAAGCTCGATCACTCCGCCATCCTGCCCGATCGGGCGCGGGAGCATCAACCAGCCCCGGGTCCCCTTCCGGCGCTGGCTCGCCGCCTGCTCAGGTCAGGATGGCGCCTTCCTGAGCCAGGATGCGACGCGCTACCGCCACCGCCGCGGCGTACGTGGAGTCCATGCCCCGGTAGTCCAATCCGCGGGCGCCCAGCGTGCGCGCCTGTGTGTAGGGGGTATCGGACGCGTAGTGGACGATGCCGAGATCGAAGCCCAATCGGCTCATATTGACGTGCTCCCCCGAGGGGTGTCGGTGGGCCGCTCGGATCTCGTAGCCTGCGTCGAGGTACGGCCCCGCCTCCATCTCGACGATGGTGTAGTGCCCGTGGTAGTAGAGCTCGAGGTAGTCGCGGTTCTGTAGAAAGGTGCCGCGCACGGTCACGGCGCGCTGATTGTCGAGAGCGGACCCGAAGGCGAGCTGCGGCTGGACATCCCCGGCGGCGAAGCAGTTGTCCAGCCAATAGGTGTTGCCCGAGTGCTCGTTGTAGACCACGTTGGGGATCATCACGTCCCCGACCTCGGCGTTGAGGGTGGCCGCCTTGCCCATGATGTAGACGCCGCTGATCCAGGGCACGCTCTCGGCCACCTGGCGCAGCAGGTGGTAGGAGGCCAGTCCCAGCGGGTAGTCGATGTTGATGATCGCGGCGGGCGACTCACGCAGGGCGGATGGATCCACGCGCCCGACGCGCGGGTCGAAGAGCCGAGGGTCCAGCTCTGCCAGGCGGAAAATCTGCGCCGCCGAGTCAACTCCCACCGTCCGCGCGGGCACGTGCCGGATTCCAAGTCCGCGCTCGATCTCGGACCGAGCGGCTCGCAGACGGGCGCGTTCGGGGTGCCGGTCGAACAGTGAGCGGGCCGCGAAGTAGAGCCAGTTATCGCGGTTGGCGCGGCTCACTCCCTGCTCCACCTTGATCAGCTCGTGTCCCAGCTCGGGCTCCTGCTCGCGTACGAAATCCACGATCTGGGATTCGAAGCGGTTGGCGACTCCACTCAGAACGTTGACCAGGCTGTGCACGTTGGAGGAACAGAAGTAGACCGGCGCCTGGGTCAGCTCGAGTTCGGCCAGGGTCTGTGCGATCGGGGCCCACCAGCGTTGCGCCTGGCGAGCATAGCCCAGATGCGAGCCCCCGATGAGGCGCAGGCGGAGGCGGCATTCACGCTGGCCGAGTGCGGCCAGGCCGCTTCTGAAGTCGTCCCCCCAGGCGGTGCGCAACCGCTCCCAGTCGTCCTCATCGGCCCCGATCGCGCTCCGGGCACGCTCCGGATCAAGCTCGCAGCCGGCCAGACGCAGGTGCATCTTGTTCCACTCCACCTGGTAGGCGACCAGGGTCGGGATCAGATCGTCGATGTCGGAGGGAGAGGCTAAAAACGCGGCCAGTCGGTGGCCGCGGTCCCAGTACCAGATCCGGCGCCGGGCCCGGGCCCGGACCTGTTCCCAGTCGCCCACGTCGGTGTCGAGCCGAGCCTGCAAGCCCATTGCGCTCTGCCCCAGAATCACCTCGCGGGCTTCGCGCACCGCCGCCGGCAGGCGGCTCACGGCGTACAGAAATGCGCCCATGTCCACGTTCTCGGAGGCGCCCAGCGGGTGGAGCGAGGAAGCCATGTCCAGGTGGGCGTGGACCAGGGCGTCGAGCCGGATCTCCCCTGAGCTCTGCAGCATGGTGGAGTAGGTCCGGACGTAGAGCTCGACCGCGTGACGCCCGCTCCAACCGGGTCGGGTCTCCGCCTCACCCATGCCCGCCGGCGGTTGCATCGAGCCGGACCTAGGGGGAGCCGTCGGGGCCCGAGGAGGGACCTGACTCGGGCGGCGCCCCCAGTTGATGCATCAGCTCCTCGAGCAGGCGCCGCGCTTGGGGGTCGGAGAGGACCCGAGCCTGCATCTCCTCCGCCGCCCGGCGCAGCTCGGGGTCGTCCATCAGCCGCTGTGCCATCTCGCCGAAGCGCTCACCCATGTCCTTGAGTGAGGCCTCCTGCGCCACCTGCAAAAGCACGGGCTGGGAGGCGGCGGCCGTCACCGCCTCCATCTGCGCGCGCAACATCTCGACTCCACGGCAACCCAGGCATTCACCCCTGGATCCGCAGTGACAGAGCTGGCGGCGAAGACCATCGAGGGCGGCGTGGGCTCCGGACAGATCGACCGGCTCAGTCATGGAGATCCGGCTCTGGATCGTAGGGTTGGGAGTTGGCACGCATCCTTCGATTGTGCTCCCCCTCGGTTCGGACCGGGTGGCGCGCCTGCGCGCCAAACACCCGGGAGCGGACTAGGCGACGCTAAGGACGGTCAGCCTGATCTCGCCTGCGGGAGCACTGACCACGACTTTGTCTCCCAGCCGCTTGCCCACCAGGGCCCGGCCGACCGGGGATTCGACCGAGATCCGTCCCGACTGGGGGTCGGATTCGACCGCGCCGACCAGGTGATAGGTCTCGACCTCGCCGTCGGCCAGGCGGACCTCGATCACCGAACCGGCCGAGGCCACCTCTCCGTGGCCCTCTTCAATGATCTGCGCCCGGCCGATCATCTCCTCCAGCTCGTAGATCCGCTCATCAACTCGCGAGACCTCTTCCTTGGCCTGCTCGTACTCGGGGTTGTCCTCGATGTCGCCGGGCTGAAAGGCCTCCTTCATGCGTTCGGCGGCCTCGAGCCTGCGCTCACGCACCTGATCCAGCTCGGCGCGCAGGCGATCCTGTCCCTGGCGGGTCATGAGGACAGGTTCGGTTAGATCCACTACCGGCCAATCATAGCCTCGGCTCGCGCCCGCGCAGCCAGGGCGGAGCTGCCCCCTGACTCAACCCGACGTGGCCGGTCGGAGCTTGAGATACTGACACCCGGAGCCATGATCAAATACGGAGCCGGCACCGCGCTGATTGTGGTCGATCTGCAGAACGACTTCGCTGATCCGGCTGGCCGCCTCTATGTGGCCGGCGGGGTCGACGTCGTGCGCAGCTGCAACCGCGAGATCGAACGAGCCCGCGCCGCAGGTGCGTTCGTGATTTTCACCCAGGACTGGCACCCGGAACGCACACCCCACTTCAAGTCCTTCGGAGGACTCTGGCCCGACCATTGCGTGGCCGGCACCTGGGGAGCCGAGTTTCACCCTGAACTCCTGCGCGGACCCGATGAGGTGATCCAAAAGGGAGATGCTGGGGAGGACGGTTACTCCGGGTTCTCCGTTCGCGATGTCGGGTCCGACCACTCGCGCCCCACCCGTCTCGACGGGATTCTGCGTACGAACGGGGTGGATCGGTTGGTCGTGGTTGGCCTGGCGGGCGACTATTGCGTGGGAGCGACCGCACGTGACGCCCGGGCGCTGGGCTACGACGTCGTCGTGCCGCCCGACCGGGTCGCATTCGTCGAACTGGCAGCCGGGGACACCGAGCGCACCTGGCGGGAGCTGGCGGAGCTGGGCGTGAGGTGCGAGAGCTCCGATCCGTGAGCTGCCTCAAGGCGTGACGCACGGGGCGAGATTGACGCTTTAGAGCCCGAGTCATCGCCGGGGGGGCGCTCCTCCAGGGGAGGGCCGGGTCGGTTATGCACACGCAGGACGAGATCCGAACCGGTTATCCCCAATTTGATCCCCGGATCGGTGGCGCCACCTCTCAGGGAGCGGAAGGCGAGTCGGGCGCGCGGAACCACTCCGCGGTCTGGTCCAACCCCGCCTCGAGTCCGATCTTAGGCGCCCAGCCCAGCTGTTCCTGAATCAGGCGGCACTCGAGGGCCGAGGTGGTCTGCTCTCCAGGTCGGGCTGGACCATGGACCGGATCGAGGTCGGATCCAAGCGCGGCCAGGAGACGGCGCGCCACCGCATTGACGCTGGTCTGGCGTCCCGTCCCGACGTTGAAGTGGCCCACTTCGTCCGAATCCAGCGCCAACAAGTTGGCCGCCACCACGTCGTGGACGTGGACGTAGTCGCGGGTGTTGTCGCCGCTGCCGTTGATGGTGGGGGGAAGGCCCGAGAGGATGGAGCGGCAGAAGATGGCGACCACGCCTGCCTCTCCATGCGGGTTCTGACGGGGGCCATAGACGTTGGCGTAGCGCAGGGCGACGTAGCTCAATTGGTGTTCAGCCCGGTAGCAACTGAGGTAATGCTCAAAGCTGAGCTTGCTCACGCCGTAGGGCGATCGTGGCCAGGCGGGATAGCTCTCAGGAGTCGGAAGTATCGACGCCTCACCGTAGAGCGCCCCGCCCGTGGAGCTGAAGAGGAACCGGCTGTTTGATCGGCGCGCCGCCTCGAGCAGATTAAGTCCGCCCAGGATGTTGACCGAGGCATCGAACTCAGGCTCCCTCACCGAGCGGCTCACACTCATCTGGGCGGCCAGGTGGCAGACCGCGTCCGGACGCCAGCTGAGGACGGCGCGCTGCGCCTCGGCCGATCGAATGTCATGGCGCTCGAACTCCGCCCGTGGGTCCAGGTTGGCAGCGCTTCCGGTCGAGAGGTCGTCCAGGACCAGAGTTGTGTCGCCGCGGTCGAGAAGGGCGTTGGTGAGGTGCGACCCGATGAATCCTGCGCCCCCGCTCACCACCACCCGCACCCGAGGAAGTCTAATCGGCGGAGACGATCGGTCCCGCCCAGGAACTGGTCTGGGACCGGGGCGGGATGAGTGCTCGGGCGGGCTCCGCCGTCAGCGCGGGGCGCCTCTGCCCGGCTCGCGCCGCCCGTCGCTGCAGCCGGGCCAGCCGAGCCTCGAGATCGGCGCGGTAGGGACTGCTGGGGGACTGGCGTGCGAGCACCCGCTGGACGAGCTCGCGGGCGGCCTCGGGACGGCCCAGTCTCCACTCCAGGATCCGGGCCCGAGCCAGCTCCAACTCGGTCTCATCGGGTAACCGGCGAGCGAGCGCCTGAAGCAGCTGGTCGGCGGCTGCCGGCAGGCCCCGGCGGCTCAGCCGCCGGGCGAGGAGGATGCCGGCCAGAGCGGCAGCCGGACCCTCGCCCGCCTGCACCGCCCGGCGCAGAGAGCGCCAGCTGTCAGCCCGTCGCCCCTGCCGGGTGAGGAGGCGCGCCAGGGCCAGCCAGTCGCCCGAGCTCAATCCTCGCTCGTGCCCGGAGAGACGCTGCTGGATCCGCAGGTGAAGGCTGGCCAGGCTCACAACATCCTGCCGGTTGTGAGCCAGGGCGGCTTCGAGGTTCGGGCTGTGCCCCCGGCGTAGATATTCAAACCAAGCCTCGGGCACCAGCGCGCCGGGCAGGTCCTGGTGCCGCTGCAGGCCGAGCATCTCCTCCTCCACCGAACGCAGACTGCAGTTCGGCAGCCGGTGCCTGAACAGGGCTCGGGTGAGGGTGAGCAGATCCTGGTGGGGGGGATGATCGAGCTCGCCCGGAAGTCTGGCCATGATCCAGCGGGTGCGTAGCAGGGGAAGGTCGAACCGGCTGCCGTTGTACGTGGCCACACCCCCCACTCGGGCTAGAGCGGTGCCGATGGCGTAGAGGAACGCGGCCTCCAGCGCTGGGCTGCGAAGGAAGAACTGACTCACCTCAAGTCCTCCCTCGACCGGCTGGCAGATGGCCGCGGCGAAGATCTGGGTGCCCGTCCCACCGGCGAGCCCGCTGGTCTCGGTATCGAAATAGGCGAACGCGCGCGGGGGGCTGGCGGCGAGTTCGGCCGGCATGGGCTCGATCGAACACCGTTTGAAGGTGATGCCGAAGTCGTTCTCGATCACGTCGAATCCAATCGGCAGGGCGCCCGGAGGCGGCGTCCTTGCAACCCCCGGAGCGGCCCCTCCTAGACTGGCAAGGCGTTGACGCAGAGCAGCTGCAGGCACGCGGTCTTGCCTCCCTCGGCCCCACCCAGGGGCCCGACACAGGATGGACAGCCATCCGAGCAGGGACACGATCGGACCAGGTCGGCGGCGTCGTCGAGCAGTTGTTGGTGGAGCTCGAACAGGCGCTTGGAGTACCCGACTCCGCCCGGGTACACCTCATAGACCGTCACCGTCGGACGCATGGTCGCGGTGGACCGGATCTCTCCCAGGGCTCCCAGATCGCGGGGATCGCACATCAGGTGAAGCGCGGCCACATTGCGCAGTGAATGCGCCATACCCTGGATCGCGGATTCCATCTGCGCGCGGCTCAGGGCCGGACCTCGGGCGGTGTCCACCGTCGTCCAGTAGGCGGTCGTATGCAATGTCTGTTCGGGCAGCGAGATGGGGCCGGAGCCGATGTTCTCGTGGGAGTGGAATCGGATTTTCTTGAACATGCTGGCCAGGGCTGAGACCTTGATCTCGCCGTGGTGCCGCCCCAGGAAGGCGCCCTCATCCTGCGCGAAGGTCTCCAGCACGTTGACCGTGACCGCCAGCATGGCGTCGGTGTAGTAGTCCACGTCCACCGGACGGACGTAGGCCTTCTTCTCCTCCCAGTCCAGGCGGTCGACGTGATACTGGGCGCCGTCCTGGATGTAGATGGCTTCCTCGTGCAGCATGACCTGGGCGCTGAACTGGTCCATCTCTCCTACCACCTCGGGTCGAGGCGGGGATACGTCGATGATGACCACGTTGTCGGAGGCCATCCGTCGCAGCGACAGGCCCTCGGCCGGAAAGGCCTGGCGGCTCCAGTAGTAGCGGCCGCCGGCCCGGCTCACGCTCCCGTCTTCGTGGAACAGCTCCAGCAGGGCCCCGACGTCGGCGCGGCCGAGTCCTTCGGATTCAAGGAAGGGCAGCTCAAATAAACCCGCCTCCAGGTGTCCTGCGAGCACGAGGAGGTTGTCAGGATCGATCAGTCCCTGCTCTGGATTGGCGCCGAGGAAATATTCAGGGTGGCGGACGATGAATTGATCGAGTGGGGCCGACGACGCCACCATGACCGCCAGCGAGCCTCCGCGGCGCCCGGCGCGGCCCAGTTGCTGCCAGGTCGACGCGATGGTGCCGGGGTATCCGACCAGCACGGCCGCGCGCATGCTGCCGATGTCGATCCCGAGCTCGAGCGCGTTGGTGCTGACCACGCCTGCGACCTCGCCCGAACGCAGGCCTGCCTCGATTTCGCGCCGCTGGCGGGGAAGGTACCCGGAGCGGTAGCCGTGAATTCGAAGGCGGCGATCAGATTTTGAGGCGACCGCCTGGCGCAGGTAGCTGAGCATGATCTCGACCTGAAGCCGGGAGCGGCAGAACACGATGGTCTGCAGGCCGGCCTGGATCAGGGGTGCGGCGATGCGCTGGCCCTCCAGGAGCGAGCTGCGGCGGATCCCCAACTCTCGGTTGACCAGGGGTGGGTTGTAGAACACCAGGCGTCGTTCGCCCTGGGGGGCGCCGCTCTCCGTCACCAGGTCGACCGGTCGTTCGAGCAGACGCTCGGCCAGCTCGCCTGGATTGGCAATTGTGGCCGAGGCGCACACGAACACGGGCCGGGATCCGTAGAACTCACACACCCTCTGCAGGCGCCTGATGACGTTGGCGACATGGCTGCCGAAGAGGCCGCGATAGGTGTGCAGCTCGTCGATCACGACGTACTGGAGAGAGGAGAAAAGGCTGCGCCAGCGTGTGTGATGGGGCAGGATGCCGGAGTGGAGCATGTCCGGGTTGGTCAGCACCACGTGCCCGGCCTCGCGGATTGCTGT
>Ga0307374_10001188_pt1 | contig 48868 bp, 53 predicted proteins | sample OX3MG_FD_202532 | JGI IMG/M metagenome (GOLD analysis project Ga0307374, IMG submission 202532) | Soil microbial communities from Risofladan, Vaasa, Finland - OX-3 | ecosystem: Environmental > Terrestrial > Soil > Coastal area > Acid sulfate soil | place: Finland: Risofladan, Vaasa | collected...
ATCGGCCAGGGCACTACAATTACCAACACCGTTTCTGTGTACCCAGAGTACGGATTCTCCGGAAACGTCAAACTGACCGCGGCCGGGCTGCCGAGCGGAGTCTGACCGCCGGCAGCGCAGTGGCGGGGGGGGGCAGTACGCACTGACGATCGCGGGGACCTCGGGATCACAGAAAGTCACCACAGTTGTCGAACTGACCGTCAACTGACCTCGCATGCGGCGCGAACTCCCGCGAGGAGCAGCGTGAATCAACCGTGTTCCTCGCCAGAATCCCATCCTGCCTTTGTTTTCTACGATATAACCTGATTCATGCTGGCCATTCTCGGCCAAATCTGTGCGCCTTTGAAGGCTCTAAGGCCACCTGGTGCAAAAACCAGGTGGTCGGCTTTCGGAGTCGCTTTAGCACGCTAAACGGTTGAAAAGAATGGTCGGGGAGAGAGGATTCGAACCTCCGACCCCCTGGTCCCGAACCGGATTTCAGGGCCTGTAGAGTCCTGTTGATTTCTGTGGATCCCAACTGCTTTCGATTGAAGTATTTGGCGGCGCATGCCCGGTGCCTAGAGAACCTGGTTGTTCCCTAAGGAAAACGGTATCTACGTTTTTATCTACAGCTATGTGGGGTGAACCCCTTCTTTGAGACAGTTTCCTGTTGCTACACCCGCAGGACTTTCAATTCAACCCATCTGCCGGTGATCGCCGTCAGCCAGTAAACTGGCTCCTGCTGGACCTGATCCCAGGCTGCCAAATTGACCTGGTTTCGATCACGGTTCCCGGACTTTCAACCGAGAATCCGCAGTTCACCTCCGCTCGCCTTCCTGGCTCACACCCGACGGGTCATTCTGGTCGTTTCCCGGACTGTTCACCGTCTGAGACCTTATCCCCACTCAGCGCTGAGCGGTTTGAGGGCTGATCCTGTAACCCGCTCCCGGAGTGCCTGCCTCCATCTTTCTTTCCTGCAGCAAGGGTGCTGCATTCCGTCTGCATTTCTACCTCCTGCTTCTGTCGTTATGGCTCAATTTGGCGACGATCAGCGATCGCAAATGGGAATGCGAGGCGAATTGGCGCCGGAATGCACGAACTCGGGCTCTCTTGCTAATTTGGATGTCAAAAGAATTCCAAAATGCGCCTGCCCAGCCTGGCTCGAGGAATTTCTTGCCAGACCGTAACTTGTTGTGTAAACTGCAATACGCGGCATCCCCCCAAAACTGGAGGCGGTAAATGACATCCCCAAGAGCGATAGAAGTCGCTGGACTACCAGGTGTATCGCCCATCGAGCAGAACTCAGATACTGGGCCTCACTCGCAGTTGCGGGATTCGAACCACCCCGCCATTCAGCGTGCGCTCAGACGACTGCGCGAGACTCAGGAGCAGCGCACTCATACCGCGCACCATACGCACCATACGAGCCACGCGACGCACTCAAAGGGCTCCTGGTAGGCCCCTTGCAGTCATTCCCGATTTAACAGGTGTTTGGGTTTGCCTTTGTGTGGTTGGCGGAGTGGAGATTTGAAAATCCCTCGAAGTAGGTTCGTGTAACCGACGGGAATTCTTGGTGTCCCATGCCCTCGCTAACGCCCTTTCGCCTCTATCCTCCGGACAGACTCCCCTCGAAGCTGAGTGCGCGAGCATGGCTACCTGACGACTTCGATGAGGGGCTCTCACTTCAATTCAGAAGGCCAATTCACACTTTCCTTATCAAAGTTGCATCCCTCTGCAACCTCAATTGCTCGTACTGCTACGTTTACCGGAGCCCAGACGATTCGTGGAAACGGAAACCGAAGTTTCTCGATGAGAACACCGCATTTCGCATCGCGGCCCGCATTCAGGAACACGTGAAAACGCACAAACTGGATGATGTGACGGTTGTGTTCCATGGTGGCGAACCACTACTACTCGGATTGACCGCCTTTCGCTCATTGGTCGATATTTTCTCTTCGCAAGTCGGCTGCAAGATCCATTGGGGAATGCAGAGTAACGGAACTTTGATGGACGATGCGTTCATCCAGTTCTTTATCGACAGAGGGTTTCGGATCGGCCTCAGTCTCGACGGCTCCCGGGAACAAAACGACAGGCAACGTTTCTATCACAGCGGCCGGGGCGCATACGACGACACAGCTTCTGCAATTCGTCGTATTACTACGTACGAGAACTGGAAACAGGTCTTCGGCGGCGTGCTGGTTGTAGTTGATGTGGACAATAGCCCGGCCGAGATTCTCGCCTCACTCGCTGAACTCAAAATACATAGTGCCAACTTGATCCTTCGTGACGGTCATCATGACGCGCCGCCTCCGAAATGGCTGCCTGAGGGCCGAGCTTACGGAGCATGGTTGTGTGAGTTCTTCGATATCTGGTACCGAGATTATTCCGATATCGAAGTACCCTATTTTGAGCAGATTATCGCGATGATGCTCGGGGGAATATCCACTGCCGAAGAGATTGGCGCTCAATCGGTCGATCTGATCGTGGTCGACACAAACGGCGACATCGAGGCGGTTGATACGCTTAAGATCGTTGGACGCGCTGCAACGTCTCTTTCGATGAACGTAACGACCCATTCCTTTGATGAAGCCCTAACCGAGCCAGCGATCTACTCACGGCTGTCGGGCTTTGCTGCGTTATGCCAGACATGTAGACGCTGCGAATACGTGAATAATTGCGGCGGCGGCTACTTGCCGCATAGATACAGCTCAGCAAACGGTTTCGTGAACCCATCGGTTTATTGCGCAGACTTGCAGAAGCTATTTTCGCACATCAAAGCGTCAGTCTTTTTTTCGGACGCAACGCGCGCCGCCAGCGCCGGGTAGGCGTGAGCTGCGAGGCGTAGACTATTGGGCTGATTCAAAGCGCGCCTGTGGCAGAACCGCGCGCGGAGTTGAAACGTCTTTTTCAGCTAACTTGCTTAGGCAATTTCAGAATCCATTTCAAGAGGACGCGACACGTGTTTCGAGATATTGAGTCTGCTGATGAGCATTGGGTAGCAACGCGGGAGTCCTCTCTGCACGACGTCGCTCTGCTATTGGCGGAACTCGACGGAGAATGCGCGCAACTGATGAGCGCCTTAATCGATTATCTTGCAACGCAAAACGCGCTAGACAAGGCGCACGCCCTCAAGTGCCCTGCCTTTGAGAAAGCACTCGGAAACCTGACGGACGAAGTCCTCAGTGCCTACGATGAAATGGACCAGGTCAGGGCGAATGGTGGCCGCATTATCCGCCTGCGCCAATCCGTCAAGGCGGTGTCAACCATTAGTCCGGCGGATTCTGCTTTCCCGGACATGCCAAAGGTCGCTTGGATCCGGATTGTGACCGGCGCGGCTGGGGCGCAATTCAGCGCGGGCGACGAATACGGCATTGAAATAGACAGCAACGTTGATGTTCCCTGGTGGGAAGCAGCCACCAGAAGTGCGCTCGAACTCATTGCCCTAAGCCACGACAATGAGGTGCTTGTCCGCACATTTGTCAGCTACATCGTGCCGCTCAAGCAGCGCGAAGAGGTACAGAATCTGAGTTTTAGTTCGAGGGAACTGCCAAATGTTGTATTCAAGAACAATGAGGCGGCCCCGTTCCGCTTTGGGGAGACGCTCGTACACGAGGCTGATCACCAGTTCTTCTATGCGCTTGAGGAATACCACACGTTTTGGACCGCGGACCCGCAAACTCAGGCAGCCGTCCATTTCTCGCCTTGGCGGGACGACTCGCGACCTCTTGACGGAATTCTCCGTGGCTTGAGCGCATTCACTCGCGTATCTCTGTACTACGAGGCGGTACTTCGCAGTGGCGTTGACCGATTCGCCGGCGTGGTTGGGCCGCTGCTGGTGCAGCGAATTGTCGAGTGCAAAGACGCGGCCGAAACACTGTCGCAGTCGGCGCAGCTCTCACCAACGGGCGCGGCCTACGTGCAGGAACTCACTGACGCTTTAAGGGAAGCGGAGCAAAGCGCGATTGCTCATGAGGATTACCCGCGGTGGAAGTCCGATGCGCTTGGCATTCTGGCCGCACATCGGGAAAGGTGGCGACTCTCCCGCATCGATGACCCCAGCAAGATCACTCGCGATTACCTATGAGCGACGGATTGATTAGATTCTCGGGACGCAACAATGAGCTGTTTGAGCAGCTGAGAATCATTGATCCATCAATTGTGGAGGCGCTGCGTCGGGTCGGTGTTGCACTTTCAAATTTCGAGACATCCTTGCCCGCCGAATGGTCAGCGCAAGGCCTTTGGCCAAAGATTGAAGCCTACTCGCTTCGTTACGTCCTTCCGCTTTACGAACTCGCTAAATCCCCTCAAACGGACTTGACAGACATCCTCGTCGTACAGTTGCTCTCGTGCGTATCGTGGCGTCACTTTGACGACTGCCTCGACGCCCATGGTTCAACGATTACGACTAGCCTGGCATCATCATTGAGTTGCTTGCGGCTGCACGAGTATGCACAACGGCTAACATCTGGCAGTATTAGGGGAACCATCGAACGCCACTATGCGGTAATGGCGGAGCAGGCGAATACGGAGCGGACGAAACCAGTTGAACTCCGTGACATTTGGAAGCGCTGTTCGATCTTCATGTTCTCGCCTGAGGCGATAGCGAAATTGCCTGATGAAAGCGTCGAAGTGTTTCGCTGTTACATCAACTACAGCGGAATTGCGCATGACATCCACGATTTTATGAGTGATGCCGCGGAAGGTGTGAAATCACTGCCCCTAAGTTGGATGAGTGAGGTGAATCCTGACGGTGTTTTCAGCGTGTCGACAGTTAAGAGTCTCTACGAGAAATTGAGACAGCGCGTTGCCCCACTAGAGCAACAGGCAGAGGGATTGCAGATTTCGAGGTGCTTCCCCTTGATAAATCACCTTTGGATGGAGTCGTGGAGGACGATTCACGACGAATGAACTAGGTCAATTCTCCGGCTTAAACGGTACAAGAGGCAGTAATTGGGATGCGAGATGGGCCTCCCGACCGGTAACATCTACTCAATGGCGATTTCTCCCCTGCGCCTCTCGAAAAGCAAAGACCGCTCCGGCGGATGATTGCTGGAGGTTGATCTCCATCATGCTCGACCCGATTACAATCCTTACCACACTCGCCTACGTAATCAGCAAGCGTGCAGGCTCGAGTGCGATAGCCGATACACTATCTGAACTCTTCGGAGGCGCGGCTGGGAACGCCTTTCACGGCGATCTCGATAAACTCCGGGGGGCCTTCCTCACGATCACCCATCCTGATAACAATCGCGACCTGGACCGCGCCGTCGCGCGCTCTTCGCTCCATGCAAGCCTCTTTTGCCTAATGGAAGCTCTGGGTGAGGACTTGGGGCCCGCCTCCGGGAAGCTTGAGCTGTGGAGACGGTGTGTTGAGGAGCGTTTGCCTCAACGATTTCGGGAGCTAGGGCGGCAGCAGGGCGGTGTCATGGCCCAGGCGGAACGGGCCCAGCTTTTGCAAGCGAAAGCGGATTGCATAGCTGGTCTCCAGCAAATTGAAAGGGCGTTCACTCCGGTATTGATCCCACCCATCAGAATGCTCACCACAGTTGACGACCGGTACGCCGAAGAGCGTGGCACCGAGGCTCTGGCCGGAATAGAGGAGAAGTGCGGGCGGCTTCCCGACCGCGCACGCAAGATCTTTCGCCAAATGTGGTTTTGCTATCTATGTGGCTCGTTTCAGCATGAGATCAAGCAAAATCAGCCGGTCTCAAACATTCTGTCGAACATCTCCCTGGCGGCGATAACAGGCGAGATTGCGGTGCTCAAAAAGACAGTAAAAGAAGGCTTTGATGAAACTCTTAAGGCCATCCATAAAGCAAAGCGCCCAACTCAAGCGCCGCGCGACCCGTTCTCTACTGTTCCTCCGCGTCAAGCAAACTTCATCGACCGGAGTGAGATCTCCGGGCCAGTCCGTGACAGGCTGCTTTCGACTTCCCAAGCCGTGCCGCCGATTGCCCTTGAGGGCATGAGCGGGGGAGGCAAAACAATCGTGGCACAGGGTGTATGTTATGACCGGCAAGTCCGCGCAGCCTTCCCGGACGGGATCGTCTGGCTCAGCATCGGTAAGGAATCCAATGTCACACTTGAGCAGCACATAAAGTCTGTGGCCGTTGCCTTGAACCAGAACTTCGACGATTACTCGGTAGAAAGTTATCGCACCCTTCTCAGCAACAGGGCCGTGCTCCTCGTTCTCGACGATGTTTGGAGCCTAGCAGCGGTTGAGCCATTCCTGTTGCCGTCCGGACGCTCCCGGCTCCTGTACACCTCAACCTGTTTGGACATAGCTGGCCCTCTCGGAGCGGAGAGCGTGCGCGTTGGCATCCTCAAGAAAGACCGGGCGCGGAAGTTTCTTGCCCGCTGGTCGGGGCGGAAGCAAAGTTCCATGCCCGAGCCATATACCTCCAACATCCTTAAAGAGCTGAACGGACATGCCCTCGGACTCTCCATGGTCGGTGCAGCACTGAGAGATGAACCCGATGAACGGTGGAATTTCCTCGCAGACGACCTTCGGAATGCCAACCTGAAGAAGATTGGGAGGTGCGTTCAGGGCTACGATCACAAGATCCAGACCCTTCACGCAGCCATCGAGGTAAGCGTCAACGCCCTCTCTCAAGATCAAAAAGACCACTATCTTCAACTCGCCGTACTTCTTGATGGCATGCCAGCGCCGACCGCCGTCCTGCAAGCTCTCTGGGGCGGGGACAAGCGGTCCGTATTCGATCTGGCGTGTCTGTTGGTCAGCCGATCGCTCGCCAGCCGCGACGCCAACGGCGACATCCGGCTTCATGACCTTCAGCTCGACTACATTAGGAGCGAACATCCGGAACAAACGGCGCTAGAACTTGAACACGCAGCCCTGTTGCGCAGCCTCCACATCGTCCAGCCGCATCCTGAACAGTTCACCTCCCAAATGATTGGGCGCCTGCTTGCCTATCAGTCTCAGCCGGGAATTGCACCCTTCCTCAAAGGACTCAACGAATCCGCGCTCCGACCACGCATTACGCCAATGTGGGACGCACTAGAGGCAGCTGGCAGCGGAGCGCGGCGGGTTCTGGAAGGTCACTCGAGTTGGGTTAGGGCCGTGGCGGTGACCCATGATGGCCACCAGGCCGTTTCAGGTTCTGAAGACAAGACGCTGCGCCTTTGGGATCTGGAGGGCAGTCAGCCGCCGTTCGTTCTGGAAGGGCATTCGAACTCGGTTAGAACCTTAGCCGTGACGCGCGATGGCCGCCACGCCGTCTCAGGTTCTGAAGACAATACGCTGCGTGTTTGGGACCTAGGAAGCAATCAACCTCCTCGTGTTCTGAAAGGGCACTCGGGTGCGGTTTATGCCGTAGCAGTGACTGACGATGGCCGCATCGCCGTCTCAGGCTCCGATGACAAGACACTTCGCGTCTGGGACTTGAAGGGCGATAAACTGCCGCGCATTCTGGAAGGGCACTCGGGTGCGGTCTACGCCGTGGCGGTAACGCCCGACGGCCGCATCGCCGTCTCTGGCTCTCGTGACAATACACTGCGCGTCTGGCAGTTGGAGGGCGATCAACCGCCGCTCGTTTTGGAAGATCAATCGAATAGGGTTTGGGCCGTTGCAGTGACGCCCGACGGACGTCGCGCCATCTCAGGCTCAGGTGACAATACGTTGTGGGTATGGGACCTGACGGGCAATCGACCGCCACTCATTCTGGAAGGGCATTCGGGTTTGGTACTTGCCGTGGCGGTGACGTTCGATGGCCGCTACGCCGTCTCAGGTTCTGAAGACAAAACACTGCGCGTCTGGGATCTGGAAGGCAATCGACCGCCGCGCGTGCTGGAAGGGCATTCGGATTCAGTCTATGGCGTCGCCGTAACGCCCGATGGCCGCCACGTCGTCTCTGGCTCCCGTGACAATACCCTGCGCGTCTGGGACCTGGAGGGCAATCGGCTTTTGCGCGTTCTGGAAGGTCATTCGGATTGGATCTATGCCGTGGCCGTGACGCCTGATGGCCGTCAGGCCGTCTCGGGCTCCTTAGACAATACACTGCGTGTCTGGGATCTCGACGGCAATCGGCCGCCGCGCGTTCTGGAAGGGCACTCGGCTTGGGTCAGGGCCGTTGCAGTGACCCCTGATGGGCACCAAGTCGTCTCAGGTTCAGGAGACAATACACTGCGCATCTGGGATTTGGAAGGCAATCGGCCGCCGCGCGTTCTGGAAGGACACTCGGGTGAGGTCTATGCCGTGGCCGTGACGCCGGATGGCCGCCACGCGGTTTCGGGCTCCGAAGACAGAACGCTGCGCATCTGGGATTTGGAAGGCAATCGGCCGCTGAGCGTTCTGGAAGGACACTCGGATTCGGTCTATGCTGTGGCCGTGATGCCGGATGGCAACCAAGTCGTCTCAGGCTCCCGCGACAAGACGCTACGCGTCTGGGACCTTGAGCGCAATAGGCCATCGCGCATTCTGGAAGGACACTCGGGTACGGTCTATGCCGTGGCCGTGACTTCTGATGGTCGCCATGCCGTCTCAGGTTCCCGTGACGCGAGGCTGCGCTTCTGGGATCTTACGGGCAATCGACCGCCGCGCGTTTTGGAAGGGCACTCGGGTGAGGTCTATACCGTGGCGATAACTTCTGATGGACGCCATGTGGTCTCAGGTTCCCGTGACAAGAGGCTGTGCTTCTGGGACCTGGAGGACAATCGACCGCCGCGCGTTTTGGGTGGTCACTGGGATTCGGTCTATACCGTGGCGGTGACGCGCGATGACCGCGTCGCCGTCTCTGGCTCTCGTGATAATACACTGCGCGTCTGGGACCTGGATGGCAATCGACCGTCGCGCGTACTCGAAGGGCACTCGGATGCGGTCTGCGCCATAGCCGTCACGCCCGATGGCCGCATCGCCGTCTCTGGCTCTCGTGATAATACGTTGCGCGTCTGGGACCTGGAAGGCAATCGACCGCCGCGCGTTCTGGAAGGGCACTCGGAAGCGGTCTATGCCGTGGCGGTGACGCCCGATGGCCGCATCGCCGTCTCAGGCTCTCGTGACAATACGCTTCGCGTCTGGGACCTGGACGGCAATCGGCCGTTGCGTGTTTTGGAAGGGCATTCGGATTGGATCTATTCCGTGGCGATGACGCCTGATAGCCGTCAGGCCGTCTCGGGCTCCTTAGACAATACACTGCGTGTCTGGGATCTCGACGGCAATCGGCCGCCGCGCGTTCTGGAAGGGCATTCGGATTTGGTCAGAGCCGTGGCCGTGACGCTCGATGGACACCACGCCATTTCTGGCTCTCGTGACAATACGCTCCGCGTCTGGGACCTGGACGGCAATCGACCGCCGCACGTTCTGGAAGGGCATTCGGATTTGGTCAATGCCGTGGCGGTGACGCCGGATGGCCGCCAGGCCGTCTCAGGGTCCGATGACAAAACGCTGCGCATCTGGGATCTGGAGGGCAATCGGCCGCCGCGCATTCTGGCATGTCACTCGGGTCCGGTCTATGCCGTGGTGGTGACGCCCGATGGCCGTCACGTCGTCTCAGGCTCCCGTGACAATACGCTGCGCATCTGGGACTTGCACCTTCTGAAATGCCAGGCTGTTTTTACCTGCGACGCTGCGGTGCTATGCTGCGGTTCGAGTGGGTTACGCATTGTGGCCGGCGACCAAAGCGGCCAAGTTCACCTTCTTGGGTGGGAGGAGCAGCGCGCCGCTCAACCTTGAAGAGAACCGCATTGATCATCTCAAGCATGGTCTGCATGTGCGCCGATACTTCCATCGAGTCTCTTGACTGAGTTGTCACCGACCGGACGATGCTTGACGTGCTCGTCGTTTCTTCAGCAGGCAACCAGACCGAGTATCAAACCAGCAGGGTATATTGGACCTGGATGAAGCTATCGTCGACGCCACGTTTGCATCGTAAGCGTTCGATTCTCCCCAGTTGATTTGGCTTGGCCCAGTGTTGAGTCTGGGTTTATGGGCAAGACGCGAGCGCGGTGGACGGTGGAGGAGAAGCGGGGGATTGTAGAGCTGACGCTGGAACCTGGAACAAGCTGCGCGGGTGGCGCAGGCTGAGGACGTGAACGCAAACCAGGTATTCCAGTGGAGGCGTATCGAGCTGCGAGCTGCGGTCCGGTGCCGCTTCAGCGGCGCTGCTTCCGGTGGTGATCGGAGCCGAGACCGGCGGTATGCCGGAGATGGCATCGGGCGTCCTACGCGCGCGCAGATTCTTGCAATGCACCTTGAGTCGAGCCTCGTCAGTCTGTCTGGCTGCTCCACGGCGAGAGGACCGATTTCGGCCGGCGAGGGCCCGTCGAGCCTCTCGTGGGCTTTTGTTGCAGTCGCGACGTCAACGATCGCAAAGCAATGGCCCATTGAAGCAAACACATCCGATTTGAGTGTCAATTTCTATCGCCCCTGGAACTTCGGCAGGTCAAGCAAGTTGAAGGCCGAGGCCCCGCGGGGCACGCAACTCGGGATGCTGAACGATGGGAACAGCAAGAAGACGGGGGACTAGCATGGCTCCAGCCTTTTGGGCGGGCATGATGTTGGATTCCCGTTTTTCAAAATCTTCGCTGCCGCTGGCAGGTTGCGCAACTGCACTGTTGGGAATGCTCCCTGGCCGCGTCAACTTCCTCTTCTTCAACTAGTTTCTTGGTTTCTTCCGGTTTCATTGCACCGTCCCCAGCGAGTTGTAGAGAAAAGTGTAGATAGCGCTTTCCACACGCCGGACTCAAAACCCCATATTAACGAGGCTTTCAATCGTAGAGTACCTGGGCTAAAACCAGGCGGTCGACTTTGGGCTAAGAATGAGAATGCTAAGATATTGATTTTAAACGGTCGGAGAGAGCGGACTTGAACCTCCGACCCCCTGGTCCCGAACCGGATTTCGGCATTTGTTGAGCCCGGTGGGTTTCTGTGGATTGTAAATGCTTTGGATGGAAATGGTTTAGCGCGTTCGTGCCAAAGCTTAGGGAACCTGGTTGCTCCTTGAGGAACGCGCTATCTACATTTTTATCTACAGTGGCCGGAATGCCTCAATTCTATCCCCTTTCCGATCAGTGAACCCCTGCCGGGGGCGCCACGGATCGACGGCGTAGGACCTGATCGAATCAATCCGTTGCAATGCACATTCAATTTCTTTCCTGACCTTGTCGTAAAAAATGCCTCCAGTTGCCACTACATAGGTAGAGCAGTCTTCTAGGGCGGGGTTTCGGAAACTACGAACTCTGGATTGGTGGCCAGCATGGACCCTTCATCAACATCCGTGAATGGGCCGGCACCGTCTCGCGCGGCTCAGTACGTCCGCATGTCAACTGAACATCAGCAGTATTCGCCGGAGAACCAGATCGAGGTCATCCGCCAGTACGCTGCGGCTCACAACATGAAGATCGTGAAGGACTATTCCGACCACGGCCGCCGTGGGTTGAACATCGCTGGTCGGCAGGGCCTCACCCAACTGATGGCTGATGTCGAAGCCAAGCGAACCAATTTCGATTCGCTCCTCGTCTACGACGTGAGCCGTTGGGGAAGATCTCAGGAGGTGGACGAGAGCGCATACTACGAGTACGTGCTGAAGCGGTCCGGCATCCGCGTTCATTACTGCGCGGAACAGTTTGAGAACGACGGAAGCCTCTCCTCGTCGGTGGTCAAGACCTTGAAACGTTCGATGGCAGCCGAATACAGCCGCGAACTCTCAGTCAAGGTATTCTCCGGTCAGTGTCGCCTCATTGAGATGGGATTCCGGCAAGGTGGTCCCGCCGGTTTTGGCCTGCGACGCCAGCTTATCGACCGCGATCATTCCCCGAAAGGGCTACTTGGCCGCGGAGAGCGCAAGAGTCTGCAGACGGACAGGGTCATCCTGGTTCCCGGTCCTCAAAACGAAATTCAGGTCGTCCAGAACATTCACGCACGCTTTGTCATGGACAAGCAGACTGAACGAGAAATCGCCGAGCAGCTCAATGGAGCCGAAATTCTCGGAGAACGCGGTCGTCCCTGGACACGGGCGACCGTCCATCAAGTCCTCACTAACCCCAAGTACATCGGTGCCAACATCTACAACCGCCGTTCGTCCAGGCTGAGAAATCACGAATCACCTCTGCAATATTGCCCTTGGGGAAGCGTACGCTGCCGGTTACACTGTGGCGCATGAGTGTAAACGAAATCCTAGGCTCAGCGGAAGCGCTGGGCAGCACAGAAAAAGGCGGCGAAGTAGAAGTATTGCATAAATGTTGCATTTGCCCTCAATGCGAGATCGAATTCAGATTGGTCAATGCGAACTCGGATCTGAGGGGTCATGTGACCTGATCGCAAAGTTTGCGTTGAGATAGCGCGGCAGTTAAGGTTCGTAATCTCAGAGGTTGGGCGAGGAATTCCAACAGCGCTAAATCGGCTTCCAGGCCGTGCGTGTGCTGGGGACGCAGCATATTCAAAGCGAGTCCAAAGTGCTCAGGCATCGGTCTGAAGATAGCGTTCCGTCGATTCGAGTCCAACGTCACCCATTACGATCAGTTTGGCCGGATGAGCAATCAAGATACTGACGAGACAATCTCCCAGTCGGAGGCCCCGTCCTAGTGCGGTGATTCGAGCGCGAAGGTTGCCGTTCCCCGCCAACCTGGATCGTGTCACTTTCCTTGGCAGATGAAGCTTTCCCTGAAATCGCTGTCTAATCTTGCGCGCTGAATCTCCTGCTATGAGTCTGTAAGGCTTGGAGGCGAGGGGCCTGTGCTATAGTAGTTAGACATTTCATGTCTGTGGCAATGACCTACGCGTGCTTAGAGCCTGGATGCAACGGGAGCGTCGGGAGGCTTCTGAGTAAACGCTCCTTGCGATTCTCAAGGGAACGGTGCCGAACCGCAAGATTTCGATTTTGAATGATTCTGAGGCAGAGACGTGAGCAAACCATTTGTCATCCGCGATCCGGTGCACGGCTATTTGAGCGTTGCGGCTCACGAAAGACTTGTCGTGGACCATCCCATTACCCAAAGGCTTCGCAGAATAACACAGACGGGCCTCGCCGAGTTTGTATTCCCCGAGGCTCGTTCATCTAGATTCGTTCACAGCTTAGGCGCCATGCACTTAGCTTCACGCTTCTTGATCTCTGCCGTGGAGAATGCGGATGAGCGGGCTGCGTCAGCCTTCTTCGACGAATTGGAGAAACTCGATCTCTTCAAGAATTACAGCATAGGACTAGATGACCTCGAGACCTTACTTGTTCCCGATCGTCGATTCGGAGGCGGCGGGCTCATGGCGAACAAGGTATGTTTCCATGATGAGCGCTTTCGAAATGATCGGAAGTTTGTTCGGCTGCTTGGTCTAGCTGAATCTGGCCTTCGATTAGCGGCGTTATTCCACGATCTGGGGCACCTTCCATTTAGCCATGATTTTGAATTTGCATTGAAAGACTATGTGGGCCAAACTCCTTCACCGTCTGAAAAGTTGAGGTCGCTCGCTGCTGGGAGTCCGCATGAGACGATTGGGCATCAGCTCGCGCACCTCGTCTTCCTTGGGTTAGTTCAAGATGATAAGACGATAACGCCGGCAGTACGCGCCTCTTTTGCTATGGCCAGGAGAATATTGGATTCGCAACCTGGATATGACGATTTTCCGAACCCCAATGTGGATGCGCTCGGTTGGCTGCACTCTTTGGTCGACGGTGAAATAGATGTGGATAGGGCAGACTATCTCCTCAGGGATGGTCGCGCGCTCGGACTGGAGTTCGCCTCATACGATTTGGATCGTCTCATTCACAATCTGGTTTTAGCTCGACATCGAACATACGGGTTTGTCACTGCTATTGACGAGCGCGGATTGACTGCGGTTGAAAGCTTTTACATTTCGAGGGCTAGAAGTCACCAGGTCTTGGTTCGGCATCATAAGTGCGCCCAACTGTGCGCCTCATTGCGCTATGCCTCAGTCGTTGCTTTACAATCCGATAGCGGCCAACGCTTCATCGGTGAGTTGCTTGCGCTTGTCGAAGGAGGGACGACGCGAGAGAAGGCCGGCGACCTGCTTAAAAGATTTGCTGAACATGACGACCCATGGTGGCTCGGGGTCCTTCGGCAATCGGAAGCTGCCGGCGATGATGAAAATGCATTATCGAAGGCCACATCAGATCTTGTTCTAAGGCGCCAGCCAACTGTTCGGAGTCTCTGGAAAAGAAAGGGCGACCTCTCCGCTGACGCCGTTGCAAAGCTGAATGGCATTGTTGATGCACCAGAATTAGGTGAGTCAGTTCAGAATGCCCGCCGCCGTCTGGAGAAAGAAGGCGTCATCCTCATTCTCCACCGGTTTCGGCCCTACGGAGTGAGCCTGGGTGGTGATCCCAACCAGGACTCGATAGCCTTGATCAGGTCTGGGAAGCACCTTCGTCCTGTGGTACAGCTGTCTCCGCTGATTCGATCGCTTCGAGATGCGTGGCGGGAAGATCCGCATGTGCATGGATTCGCAGTAAAAGGAGCTCAGACGTCCAAGGATCGGGTGCTAAGGGCTTTACTGGGTCTCGGAAATGTACTCGGAAATGTAAAGGAGCCGAAAAAGCAACCCAGGGCGAGACGGAAACCAGGAAATTGACGGGACAACTCGGAAGAGCGACAATACATTTGCCGGAGCATACCTCATGTTTGATCCCGAAGAGGCCTTTCGCAATCTGAACGGTCAGTCATTTACGCAGGCAGAGTTCCGACGTGCATTGGAAGGAATACGCGCAGCCAGTCTGCGCTATTTGCCTGCGGAATTCGAAACGCGCGATCTAGCAGCTCTCGCATATTCCAAGCGCTGGCTTAAGCCGGAGTCGCACGGTCGCTTGAGAGTCATGGTGGGCCAACAGCGGGCACCTAAAAACAGATGAGCGAGGAGGGCGATGTCCATTTAGGGCGCAATTCCAGCGCCTAGGTCTGCCCGAATGCCGCCGTTGCGATGGGTGCTGCTTCAGGCTCCCGCGGACTGGAATTCATCTTCCCGTCAGGCGAGCACATCGAAACTCCATCCGGGAAAAGGAGCGCCACAACATCGTCAAAGATGTCATCAGTACCTCTTCCTGAAGAATCTTGGACAATTTGGCCGATTATTGACCAGCCCTCGCCTTCAACCCTGCAAAGGTCAGTCACCCAGACCCAATGCGGGAAGAGGTGGCGCCTGACGATGGGCGCAATGTCCTGGGGTCTCGGAGATGGAGGAGACCACCAAGCCTTATATTCATTTGACGGTCGTAGATAAGTATCAAAAATGAGAGTCGAATCTGTGAGGCGGTTCTCTTTTACCAAGAGATGATCTACTATTCGTTTAGCATTCCTTTGAGCCAAGTCATCGCTCAATGTAACGCGCCGGGGCAACGGAATTACCATGCTCTGCAACAGAGCGATGTCTGCGCAATCCGTCTCGCCATCGATGCGCACAATACAAGGTCCACCATCTCGGAGTAAGACCGACCATTCTTCGTCAGTTATTCCGGCTTGAAGTGCTTCGTCAGTTATTCCGGCTTGAAGTGCTGCTTCGGCGGGGGTATATATCTCGGCAAACCGAAATGGCCCGCCACTATCGTCCTGCATAATGAAGCGCGGAACATAAGCACTGATATCATCGAAAAACGTGGTGTACCTGTCTCTGACAGGTTCCGCATTCACAACACGCTTTTGATTAGTGGTCGTATGTCCGACGAGCGTGGTAGCATGTCCACCGCGGCCCGGCAGCGAGATAATCATTATTACAGGTATTTGGGATCGGAGATAATGAGTAGCGAGAGAATACGCCGCTTGCGGCGTTTCCGGTTCAATGTAGAGTGATTCGTATCCCATTGAGCGCAACGCAAGAAGCATCTGCTCTACAGTCAAGCCATTGGATGGCATTCCGCGGCCGGTATCAAGATTGAATCGGACTGCATGGTCAGTAATGGCGGCCGTAGTAAACAGCTGAAAGTCTCTGGGGAACTGCTCACTCATGTACCTGTTTGCTATCCATATAGAAGAGGAAGCACAGGCAGCCACTTGGCTGTCTTGTTGTATCCAGGGTGTTGCGAGATGCCTCACGGAATTACCGGCAATATTAAGAGTGTGATTTGCAACGCAAAGTACGTCCCGCCGCTCTTCCGCATACGCCCCTGGGTAACTACTGTGAATAACTTTCGGGCTCAGAAAGGTTGTTCCGAGTTGGTGGGACGGAATTGGTCGAAGTACAACAGAACCCAAATAGCGATCCGTCACTGATGCCGTCATCACCCAGAGATCATCCGCGGTCACATTGGTTGCAAAGAAATGCAACCTTTTGCATCGACGCGCAACATCCTTGTGATGGAGATAATAGAACCTGCGGTAACCATCCCTAAAATCCGAATCGATGTATTCAATTTCTTCAACGACGGTCCGGCACCCCGAACCTGCTAAAATCCGCACCAACCGCCGAGCGCCCAGATCGACGATGGGTTCGTCAAAACCGAGGAGCCTCGCGATGTCGGTCTCCGGAGAATCAAGTTGAACAATATTGAAGAATGGACCGTATTCCATGGTCAAAGACTTGCTCAATCAGATCAGCGTTAGCGCGTGGCCTCGGGACTCAGGTGGAATGTGGGGGAAATCAACGTCCAATGCAACAGGCGGTTATCGGGATTTGAGAATCCAGCCATTGGTTTCGGCGAACAAAATGAAGAGGAGAAAGTGCGAACACTCTCTCCTCTGTTCTTACCGGACCACAGTCCGCAGAAACCTGAATGTGGGCGCCGGCTTTTGAGCGGCTTCCCTTTCTCGTTCTTGCCGAACTCTTTTGGAAAGTAGCTTGAGCTTCGTCTCAAGCTTCTTGTCGCGTTTGAGGACGACCTTCTTCGATGCCTCAGGAAGCGTCGGTCTCTCTATCACCGGATTCTCCATCGCTCCTCCTTTGCTTTGGATTACGTCACTCGCCATTGCGCCGTTCCCGCTTCTTCTTTTTGTACGCTGCGATGTCGAGTCGAGCTTGGGCCATATAGTCTTCCGGGAAAATTTGGATGGTCTTCAGGCCCATTTCGATGGTTGGTGGTCGACGAATCACTCGCTTTCGGATCCATTCGTTGACCGCTTTGACAGACACTTTGAGCTCTCGCGCGGCGTCTGAAATTGTCCTGTAGGTTTTTCCATTGATTTCCACGGCACGAACCATCCCGATAGTATTGACGGATTGTACTTACATGATACGCCGTAAGTATATGACCTGTCAATGCGTTAGGACGGTTAGAAGGGTTAGGAAGGTGCGAGTGGTTAGCACCTTCCGCATAAAGCACACCAGCGACGTGGACGCTGCTCAGCGGACGGCCTCCGGGTCGGTTCGAGCGCACAGAATGACTGTGGACTGGCATTTGGTGTTCGATTCAGCCTTATATCTGGTGAGGAGAGACAATGTCAACAGAGGCGTGCGTGCAAAACCGGGGCCGGAATTTCCTACGAAAAGCGACTCCGCGATTAGCATATAACGTAAGTACCTGGGCCGTCCGACAGAAGAGTTGGCTGAGGGCATGTACTTCAATCCCATCGCCAATTGTCAAGGGCGTAGTAAAAGGGAGCCAGTGCGGCGGAGTAATAGGGAGCCAGTAGCAAGGAACGAAGGAGTATTTCGGGGGAGGAGGGGCGCCGGAGCGTGGCGAAGGCGGTCCTCCTCCCCCGAGGCGCGTGTGGAGGGACAGTCAGGCGCGTTTGCGGCGGCTTTGTTTGAGGCGGTAGGAGTCGGCGTTCATCTCCAGGATGTGGACATGATGGGTGATGCGATCGAGCAGGGCGCCGGTGAGCCGCTCGGAAGCGAAGATCTCGGTCCACTCGTCGAACGGCAGATTGCTGGTAATCAGGGTTGAGTTGCGTTCGTATCGCTGGCTGATGGTCTCGAACAGCAACTCGGCGCCGGTTTTGGACAGCGGCACATAGCCGAGCTCGTCGATGATCAGCAGTTCATGGGCGGCAAGCTGCTTCTGGAAGCGCCGCAGGTACTTTTCGTCGCGCGTCTCGATGAGTTCGCCGACGAGGGCGGCGGCGGTTAGGAAGCGGACGCGGTAGCCGCGCTGACAGGCGGCCAGACCCAGGGCCAGCGCGATGTGGGTCTTGCCGGTGCCGCTGTTGCCAAGCAGCAGGATGTTCTCCTTGCGGTCCAGATACTCCGAGCGGGCCAGTTCCAGCACCAGGGTCTTGTTCAGGGCGGGGATGGCAAGGAAGTCGAAGCTGTCGAGGCTTTTTACGACGGGGAACTTCGCCTGGCGGATGCGGCGCTCGGTGGCGCGTCGGTCGCGGTCCACCAACTCTAGCTCGGTGAGCCGCAGCAGATAGTGCGGGAAGGTGGCCTTTTCCTGGGCGCAGGTGCGGGCCAGCTTGTCGTACTCGCGCAGGAAGCTCGGCAAGCGCAGAGCCTTCAGGTGATGATCGAGCAGAACCTGCGGTGTATCGGAAGTCGGTGTGCTCATAGCGACGCCTCCAGGGTGGACGGCTCAGAGGATGCACACAGCAGACTCATGTAGTCTGCAGCGCGGGTGGTGCGCACCTGGGCCAGCGGCAAGTGAGGCCAGTTGGCCATGTCCAGCCGCGGCGGCCGGCGTTCGACACGGCACAGCACTAGGTGGCGCACGGCGTCTAAGCTGATGGTGTTCAGCGTGAGCGCATGCTCGACGGCGGCGGTGAGTTCGGCCAAGGCAACGTACGAACTTGAACCCGACGTTTCGCCGAGAACAAGATCTCAATCGGCGAATTATCGCCAATGCACTCCTCGACGCCAATCACTCCGACCGTCTCAGGACAGGGCGGTTGATATGCGCAGTTGCGGCTGATTCGGCCGAATCAGCCGAAGCCGAAGGTCTGACCGCCGGAATGCCTATTCTGCTCAACATTCGAAGCCAATTGCTCAGATATTGCCCGGGCAAATCGGCTCAGGAAAACACCTCAACGTATAAGAATCTACAGAGAACCCGCCCATTCAACACCGGGACCCTCCCAGGTGTACATAGAAATGTAGATACATCTTTCAACAACCGGGACATTAAACGCTTTGATTCGCGCGTCTTCGAGCGGTAGACCACATGGGCGACGCAAAGGAAGTCGGAGTGATAGCGCTGGGATGTCCGGAAGAACTGACGGCCGGTCAGGTCTCCCGGATGCTCCTCAGTCTAGAAGTTGACGTTCAGCATTGCAGGTCCGTAGTTCTCAGGTGCGAGTACGCCGCCTGCTTCGCGCACAAACCTGATCCAGAACCGCTCTATTTCGAGTGCCTTTTCGGCCGTACGCGATGACGCGCCAACGACGTAGACGCGTGCTCCGCGCAGGGCGGGAAGTTCAGCACGCCGCTTCTTCTGATCGATGAGGCGCGTTGTTGTGGACTCATCGAGGCGGATCGTCTCAAAATCCGCCGTGTCACTGTCCTCGATCATGTCCGAAAACAAGACGATGAGTGGCTTCCGGGGATCACCAGCAAAGACCTGCCCTGCAAGCCAAAGTGCGTTCATAATGTCGGTCTTGGCGGCTCGATGCATCTTCTCTGCCTTTGCTATGCCTTCAGCGAGGAGCCCACGAGTTTTGTTTAGGGCCTCTTCGTAGTTCTCGCGCACGTCGAGCCAATAGTTATAGCTGGGGATTTCGCAATCCACCAACGGGCGGAAGTTGGTCAATGTTCGGTCGGATATCGGCCCCAAGAGAACGCGGTCGCCAGGCTGGAGGCGCTCGATGATCTTTGACCACGCCTCCCGGTATGGGCCGTAGTCGTTGACGCTAGCAGAGATGTCAATAAAGCCTACAACTACCCTGGCTCTAGGTGGGGTACGGAAGCAGCCCGTACTCCATACAGTCGAGGCAAGCGCGGCCGTAGCATATAGGAAGTCTCTTCGATCAGTGTTCATCGAGATGATCCTTCCCGCCGCTTTTCAACCGTAGTAGCACTGGTGCGGTGTTTCCGCTTCGCCGACGAATCAGACTGATCAGCTTGCGTCGGCAGTAGCGCTGGCTTCCGCTCGGCTCCTGGATGGTCATCTGCCGGAAGCCCTTCCAGCGCATGTTTGGCTGTTTGGTAGACGGGCAGCGGGGGCAGGTGGTTCGGGTCGGTCGGATCGTCGAAATATCTGGGAGGTTGGCCGCTCCGGGCCCTCCGATTCAACATCCGGTAATAGAAAACGCCTTGGATTGCTGCCTGGGACAGCGCGGCCGTCTTGGAGTTGAAGCCGCTGACAAGCCGCCGCATTTTCGATTCAATGGAGTGAACCTTCGCCGCGATTCGATCTACTTTCCTGCGCGCTTCCGCAAATCCTGGTTCCGGGTCGGAAGCAAGATACGCCAACAGTGCGCAGACGCCAAGAATAAAGAAATTCAGTGGCAAAAAGGCCCAAGCCAACCACGGATGCTGCGACAGTACGCCGTCCTGCAAATAGGCAATACGGATGCGATTTATCGTGATCAGGCCGCCCACCGTAAAAGCCACGACAATCAACATCCGCACGATTGCCGTCGAGAGTTTTGGGGCGGGCCACTGCTTCGCCCACTTGCCGATTGCGAACGCACTAAAAGGAATCCCGACGATTACGCAAAGAGCCATCAGGATGGTCTTCCAACCGGGTTCCCGCAATACGTTGAAGGCGCTGAGGTTGAAAGCGCCCTCACCCAGTGATAATGCGATTACACCCAGTGTGTGAGCCGCGTGCGATATCTCGGCCCTAATCTCTTGGCGGCCGACTTTGGAGGCAAGTTTCACGAAATCCTCGTTGACTAGATCGTGTTCCCGAATCGCCGTCTTCTGTTTGGCGGCCAGAGGGTTCACCGTTTGGTTGTACTTCTCGTGCTCCCGCGTTAGCGAGACGGCAGCTGCAGTTTGGATTTGCCGCTCGGCTTCGCCAAGCGCTCTCGACCTGACCGAAGGCAGGTCCTTCTTCGCATCCTTCCGGGACTGGTACCAAATCCACACCCGTGTGAGTTTCCAGGTTTTCACAGTTCTCTCCTCCCCGGGCCAGCCGCCGGGACGGTTTCAAAACAGCTTTCGGAACATCGCGGCCGCAACCGCGACCGCCACGATAAACACCAGCGCCCGTTGGCCATAAGGCAGCGCATGCCACACACCGAGAAGCATGCTGACCAGAAATGAGCCGAGAATCACGGCGAGGATGAACCCGCCGATTGTCTTTCCCGCTTCTAGCGGTGTGATGATTCTGAGCAAAGTGGCGAGGCCAATGCCGATAATCACAAGCACCAACATGGCCCGCCTCCAAGAAAGGAAACCTAACTCGACAATTCCCGGGTGTAATCCGCCATGGTTGTGAGTGTTGCAGAGCCTCCTCGCGAACAAGACGGGAGACGGCCTATCATGCCGCACGTGGTGGATCCTTGAGCCCCGCTAACGGAGGCTCTGGGGCAAACACGGGAAGTTCGACGAAACTGTGGCAGACCCTTAATAGCGCAGGATTGCAGGCACTCTTGACCGCACACACGCTGACGCGGATGCCCACTTCCTTAAGCAGCCCGGCTACGGAAGTGAACGCACCATCTCCCGAACCTAGAAAAACCTGATCGGCGTAATTCCATAGCCTCACAGTCCAGGCAACCACCGCGTCGTCGCAATCTATCGCATTCGCTCTGCGCGGCTCAAAACCCGCGGATTTCAGGAGCGTCAGAAGACCGAGCGGGGCACCGGGATTAACTAACGCGATCGCGCGGACCAAAATGCCCTGCTTCATCGCGAGTGCAATCAATCTGCGGAAATCGACGCGGGCTCGAGGACCGTACTGATTACAAGTACTCCTGCTGAGATTCGGTGTGTCTAGTAAGACCACCACACGCTTCATTCTGACCGTGCCGTCTGCTAAGATTTCCTTACCTGCTCTTCCCGTGTTTCCCCCAGCTGCTGGGATTGACTCATTTCTGTTGGCGAATCTCGGTCCCTCCTCCAGGTGTGCCGTTGATAATGCAATGGGAATCATTTGAGACCTGTTCATTTTCCTTTCCTCCTCGGGTGCAGTAAACTTCACTGACTCATGCGACCACAGGTGCGGCAGCTGAATTGTCCGCACAAACAGGCTGGACAAGCCGAGTTGGCTTGGAAAGCTAAGCGGAGATTCCCGCTCGGCTGAATCAGCGGGCAAATCGGCTGATTCAGCCGATGCAGATGCGACATATTGGAGGTGTGTCGATGGATGGCAAATCTTCGGTCATACGATCTTGCCAAACTGGTTATGATTTGGTCTGCTCTGCGATCTGGAAGGCTCACAAGGAAGATCGAGTGAGCTTCGTGGAAATCGCGGGTCGGGCCTCCAAGCATTACGGCAAACGGATTTCCGACTCCACCATTTCCCGGTTAGTTGCTGGCTGGCGCGATCTCAAGAAATCGCCAGGGCAAACCGATACCCCAAACGCATTAAAAGGGAATTTTGCAGGGCCAAAACTCGAGGCAATTGGAAAAGCTGTCGGTGTTGATCTGACGATCCACCACTCAGCGGACGGGGTGCTGAAGTACTGCGACCCGTTGCTGCAACCTGATCGCATGAGGGAACTTGGAGACGCGCGGCGAGAAGCAGAGAAAGATGCCAAGTTTCTGTACACATTCGCCCACTTCTTGCCGTGTTCTTTGGAGACTGCAGATTTCATGAAGATGCATCATCAAGCCCTTTACAGGCGAGCGTTTGCGATGATGCCTAATCAACGCGCCAAAATGGTCGAAGCGTATAACAACTTCGGGATCGACTCCCAAAGGAGACTCCCATCCCGCACTTTTGAGTATTGGCACCACATGTTTTACCGGGATATCGAAGACATTGCTCATGGCCGCGGGACCTACGAGAAGATCCCGCCGGAAGTCAGAAAAGGATGTCTAGATCGCCTGCTCACACTGGTTGGTCCAAAAACGCTTAGACCTGTTCGGGTGTTTTTGGCAGAGGAACAGGACCTCGATCAAGACGCGTCTGATTTTCTTCGTGAAATGAAGTCACTATGGATCAATGATGATCGACTAGTTGCTTGGACCACGACTCGCGGGAGTCTCTACTGGACCCAGGACTCTGCGGAGGTGAAACTTCGTTCCGAGGTCTTAGGAGCGTTTCGTGAAGCGGCTTCTGTGAGAGAGCCACGTGAAATCGAGGCATATCTGCGAAATCTTTTGAGAGTAGGAAAATTGTCGGGGTAAAGCATGAAGAGCGATTCAGTCATTTTGATTGGCGGCAGTGGGGCCATTGGCTCGGCATTATCTGAGGCATTTGTACGACGCGGATTTGCCGTGGGAGTCCTTTCACCCGGACTTACATCTCGCCTAGAGGATCTGCAGAAGCGATTGCCGATGGTAAGCACGTGTGAAGCAGATGCTACAAAGAAAACGAGCCTGCGTCGGGGCCTCGACTCGCTAATCAGTATTCTCGGTGCACCTGCGGTGCTGATCTACTGCGCCGGCCTCCCGCCTGATGTCGAATTCCCGATTGATGAATACCCTATACGTCAATGGAACAGGACGCTCGCGGTATACATTACTGGTGCGTTTCTCACGCTACGAGAAGCTATGCGCGTCCTCAGCCCAGGTGGGCATGTGGTTATGCTTAGCTCAGCCATCACCCGATTCTCGGAGAATTCACTACCTCCCATCTATGCTGGTCACTATGCGGCGTCGAAGGCCGCGCTGGACGAACTTTGCAAGTGGACTAGGCGTGAACTTCACGGACATGGAGTTCTGCTTTCGCGACTTGCACCGTGCGCAGTTGACATGGAAGGTCTGGGGCAAGCTCCGCACCGTGTATTGCCACCCGTCAGTGTGACCCTGACCGCGGTTGTGCAGCGAGTCGTCGATATAGTGGTCGGAAACGAAGAAATCGATGAACAAATGGTCGGAGAAGAGCCTCCATGTAGCAAGTCGGAGAAGGAGAAGCTATGCTGTGGCTAAGGTTCGCGAGATTCGCATTATCCTCAATCGGATATGACCGTGGTCACCGACTGTTCGGTGTGTCGAGTGATGCCCACGAAGTCGTGTTGAATGCGATCAGAATAGCTGGAGGCCCAAAGAAACTAATTACCCTCGAGACGGGCCGGAGCCGGCAGACCGTCCTCACAGATTGCCTGACCGTAATCCACTCCCTCGGCAATACACGGTCGATTGGAAATTGGCAGGAAACAAATGGCACCGGAATTTCTATTCGAGTGGCTGACCCCCTTGGCTACGCCCGCAAGGTGGTGAGTTTTCTTGAGGGCAGAGGCTTCGGTGCCCGGGCCACAGATCTAGCAGAATTGCTCGCATTGCCGCCAAATAACATTGTGATCGTGGCTTCCGAAGCGTTTCCAGGTTGGCAGATCGCTCTCACGCTTCCGGTCAGGAAGTTGCCGCGACCATCCTTCCGCTGACGCCGATGGAAACCCGTTTTGGGCGGATATTTGGACGGGGCGACTGGCTATTGACAATTTAGTTAATACCTGCTATTATACTAGGTTCGACTGTGTGCCACTTCGGGCCTTGTGGGCTGGTGTTCGCGACTAGCGCATAAGCGCTGTAAGGAGGACACACATGGGAACCAGAATCTTCAATCGGCAGGATGAGCTTGGTCGCTTTAGTCTCCTGCGCACGACATTCCGGCTTTTGACGAAGGACGATCTCTCGCAGGGCCGATGGTTTGTCAGGGTGCAAATTCCTGTAGAAACCGTGAGGCGCAATTACGATGCTCGTCCTCAAAACCTGGTCTCGGCGATTTACGCAGTTCGGTCGTATGACCCACCGCGAAACGCAGCGGACTTGCGGTGGATCGAGCTTCAGCGAATTCCTGGCAACAATCATTGGGCGCGAGTTGCCGGCGAGACACACGCGGGGTACCTGCTTTGCACGCGACACGCTGTGCAGTCGACCAGCACCGCGTACATTGGCGAACTGTACCTGACACCGATCGAGCCGCCCACCGAATGGGATGAGCTCGAGAGGATCAAGTCCTTATTGCCGTGAGGATGACTGGAGTACTATCGAAAACCGACCCTGGGGGCCGGTTTTTTTATGGCGATCTGCTGTTTGCTCCGCACCGACCAAAACAAAAAGCCGGAGTTTGCACAAGGGCAAACTCCGGCTGTGGGTTTACTTAGCCTCTAAGATCTTCTTGGCGGACTGCATCTTTTCGAGTTCCCGGCGCTCTCGCGCCAGTTCCTTTTCAAGCTCTGCAACCCGGTTTTCCTGTTTGGCGATCTGGTCGAGGAAGATCTCCACAGGAGATTTCTTCACCCAGGGCTTCCGAGCAGAGGCGGTAGCGGTGTCCTTCTGACCGCCGGACTTCTTATCAGCTGTCATTGTTCCCTCCATTTTGGTTTTTTTCTTGGCTTCGCGCCAATCCTGATAAGCGATTCGAGGATGGGGAGAGCATATTGAGCGTTGGGTTGCACCGTTTAGCGCGGCATTGTCGTTGGCGGCCCGGGACCGAGGAAAACCCTCTCGGACTGAATTGAGATGGTCTGATCGTTCTCGGGAGTAATTCGTTCACTGGCTGGTTTCCCTTTTGGTCGTCGAAAGGCCGTTGCGGATGAGGATTGAAAGAAGGCGCATCGACGCGATGTCCTCTTCCGCGCCAACGAGCGCGCCCAGAACGCCGTTCACCGTGCCGTCGGCCAGGTGCCCGGCGATTTGGTCGGTTCGCTCCTTTGTCCGCAGATTGATCCAGGCGATGTGCTCGATAAGGAGCGTGCGCACAATCTCATCTGCTTGCTGTTGCATTGATTTCCTCCGGTAGTACGAGTTGACCCCGTTCGCACATCCAGGCGTGGATCTGGCCATTGAGCAACTCAATGGTCTTTCGCTTGAGAGGAAGCTCGACATGGGTGTAGATCGAATGAACGTCTTCGCCAGAGCTATGGCCCATAAGAGCTTTGCGTACGTCTGTCCCAATCCCTAGCTCCAGGAGCCTAGTGTTGAATGTGTGCCGCAGGTCGTGGAACCTGAGCCGTGGGATGCCGGCGCGGCGAATCGCCCCGGCCCAAGCTGTCTTGATCCGCGCTATTGTCTCGCCCTTGAATGTGAAGACCGGACCCGACGGCTGACGGCCGGGAACAAGCAGAGAGCGCATGCGATTTGTAAGGGGAATTTCACGCTGTTCGCCCTCCGGGGTTTTGGAGTGCGTTACGGACAGAACTCCGCGACTGAGATCGATGTCTTCCCAGAGTTGGTGCGTGATCTCTCCTCGGCGCATGCCGGTGTCTAACGCGGTGACAATAATCCGTGCCAAGTGTGGCGAGCATGCGGCAAGCAACTTCTGCTCGTCATCCCAATTCAGGATTGGGCGGCGACGTCTGCGGGCGCGCGGCATTTTGAGTCCAGCAAGCGGGTTGAGGGCGAGAATGCCTTCTTCAACCGCCCAGAAGAGAATGTGGCGAACACATTCAAGATCGCGGTTGATGGTTGTGTCGCTCAGGCTTTCTCTCCGTCGGTGCCGGTATTCCCGGTACTCCCGGGCCGTGTTTTTCGTGATCTTCCCTATCGGAATGGCCGCGAAATACGGCAGCGCCATCTTGAGCCGATCGACGTGCCAGGGCTTGGGTTCCGCGCTCGACAGGAATTTGGCGGCCAGCGAGCTAAACGGTAGTTCGGGTCTAAGGTCGGGCGTCTGCGTCCTTGCCTCCAGATCCCTTTTGAAATCCATCTCGAATCGCTCTGCTCTCTTGCGGTTCGTGGTTCCGGTTGATTGCTGATGACGGACTCCGTCTCGTTCGACGTAAGCCCAATAAACGTTCCCTCTCTTAAAAAGGCTCACGCCGTGTTCCTCCTTTCTTTTGTTGTTCGAGAATCCAAGCGACAACCTGATCCCGAAAAAATGTCAGCTTTGCGCTCGGCCCGGACCGGAAGTGCGGCAAGCCGCGATGCATATGGCGGTGCCTTATGGTCCAGGCTGAACAGCCGATTAGCCGGGCGACTTGCTGAATGGTGAGCGGTTCCCCAAGCAGCGGACTGCTCGCCACAGGCTCCTGTAATGGGCCCTGCATTGATGCAGGAGTCCGATCACACCGAATTGCCAATTCTTCCAGTTGTTTCTGCATGGCGATGAAATCCGACTACCTAGACCTTGCTCAAAGACAAATCCATTCCGATCAGTGCTTGCCTTTTGCCTTGCTCTTACCGTGCGACTTCATCCAGCCGACCAAACAAGCTCCAACAAGTACTGCAATCAACGTCAGAGACAACAGTGAAGAGGGATCATTCAAAAGCCGGTTCACGTACAGAACAAACGAAATCAACGCTCCACCTATCAGCAGTCCTCCGGGCCCGAGCTGCAAAAGAAAAACAAGGGGCCGAAGGAACATGGGGATCTTTGGCTGCGGAGTACTCAATTCCTTCGAGCCGCATTGCGAACATGCCAGGGCGGCGCGTGGGTTGGTATGCATTTTTGGACAGAGCTTCACATTGAAGCTTCGGCCGCAGTAGTTGCAAAAAATTGGCTTTCCGGCCGTGAGGCGATGGCAACTGTGGCAATATCGCATGGCAGTTCACAGGAGCGCTTGTCTCCCCTCTCCCTCGGGGCGAAGCCAGTGGGAAGCAAGGAGACCCGCGCGGCGAATGGTTGTTAGGGTTGAAAAGAAGAAGATCTTGCTGGTCTGCGTGGCCACGGTGCGCCGAATATGCAGCAGGCGGCGCTCAGAATCCGCTATCACCAGCACCCGGAAACGCGATTGCCTGAAAAGCTGCTCGTATTCCCCTGTCGTGGCGAGTTGGAGATACAGACGGGCTTTTGTTGCCCAAGTTCTCTGCGGCTCAGTGCCGAGATCCACTTCGCAGAACATCGGATGTATGCCGGCAGGATTGGCGAGTTCCAGATAGCCGTCCGGAATAAGCGGAGTTGCTCGTGACAGCACCTGAGAAAACACCGCCATGCGAACCAAATGAACATCTGGAGAAGGCACCGGCAGGAATTTCACTGGAATCAAGACATCGTTGACTGCCAGTTGGTGTTGCACGAACGGGTCAGAGATCAGAACCGAATCTCGCCGGCGATTGAGCGGTCTGGCGGAATCGCTCACGAGCGCAGCACTTTTCGAATTCAGCGCATAAAGCGCTTTGACTCCCCCGGCAGCAGTTCCAATAAAGAACCGGTTCAGGAGTCCAGCATCCACGAGCTTTTTGAGACGCGTGTTGGTTGTCGATACGCTCACATCGACCCTTCCGGTGATGGTCCTGGCTTGCTGCCTGTCAACGACACGTAACATCCCCAATGCATCAAAGAGCTTTCGATCCCGTTCGGTAATGACAAGGACATCATTCCCACGCATCGAGCACCTCCTTGGCTTGCGCCATCGCTTTCGGTCGTCGAGCCTTGATGGTGCGGTCGATTTCCGTTCGCGGCGTTGCGTACAGCGAAGAGGATCGCCTGAGTAGGCTAGAAAAATCGCTCTGAGGAACTTCCACTGTAGGTGCCAGAACCTGCTGCGCGCTGTAATGACCGCTTTTTGCAATGAACTGGCGCGGCGGGAGATTCCGAATGGCTTCTGCCATTGACTTGCCACCATCGAGCGTCGCGGCCGCTTTCTGCGCGTCATCTGAGGAAAGCTGGAAGTAGATGTGCGTGCTCACCGCCGCGACGGCGCTTCGCATCTCGGGGGGAAACTGATCCAGGAACTGATTAGCAGTCACCACCGAGATTCCGAATTTCCTCGCTTCTGCTAAGAGCACATCGAGGTCGGCATCGGAAACGAGCAGGTTCTGAATCTCGTCGCAGTACACGGAGAAGATCTGACGGGACGTCCGGCGGAAGATTGCAGCCTTGATCTGTCCGAAGATCAAGCTGCCAAGCGTAGAGGAATGCCGGCCTAAACGTCCTTTGGACAGGTCCACGAGAACCCAACGGTTCTGGTTCAACACATCGGCAAACGAAAAAGTTGACTGCTGCTGTCCCAAGATGTGTTTGAAATGCGGATCGGAAACGAACTCGCTCAGCTTGTTGAGGACCGGATCACGACGGACCGCTTTCATCGCATCGGAAAGCGGTTCGAAGCGAAGTTCAAAGTATTCCCTGACGTCGGGATTCGCGACCTGCTTCAAGCACTGCGCCCGGAATGCCGGGACGGTCAGTAGAGGCGCCAATTCGACCAAAGTCAGATTGTTTGCCGCGAGGACAAACAGCGAATTGCGCAGCACCTCTTCAGTCGGAGCTCCGAAATGATCCAGCCCCCACCTGTTCTTGAGGATGGTTGTAATCGAGGCGATCTCGACAAATACGTTGCGGCCGTCATTCGATTCGAGGATGTTCAGCCCGACGGAGCGGTCAAGATCGCCCGGTGCGATGACGACGACTGACCCACTCAGATCCTCGCCACTTCGCCTTTCCTCCTCGGCAATGGCCGAGAGAAGGAGGCGAATGGTATCGCCATGGTGATCAAAATACAGGAATCCACGTCGCGCCAAAATATCCTGTAGACAAAGCGAGAGCAGTAAGCGCGTTTTGCCCGTTCCCGTTATCCCCATGACCACCAAATGTTCGGCGCGTTTCTTCTGCGGTATATAAAAATGCTGTTTGGTCGGTCGCCCATCCTTGACCAGAACGCCGAGGTCCAGGCCGCCGCTTAGGGCTGGCTGGGAGGATCGTATGATCCGATTCCAAGTATTGGCGGTCGTGTTTTCGATGATGCCCATGGATGTTGCTCTTTGCTGGATTCTGTTGCTGATTGGAGAATAAGAATGCTTGAGGGACGCGGTCGAGGCGATCCCCCGGCACTTTTGTCACACTTGGCAGGGATTTGAAGGGGGCTACTTGGTGCGAGAAGAGTTCTCGTAGAGCAGAAAACGAATCCAACGATATTGATCTTGCGGCGACAGTCGCAGCGCAGGGGAGATTGACAGGAGATAGCTGATCGTGGCTTGGTGTCCAAAGCTCATTGACGAGTGAGTGATCGAGCTCAACATTGACATGGCCGTTTTCAAGTTTCTGTCGTCCGCCGTCCGAAACGCAGCAGCAACGCACCAATTGACAATCATGACTTGCTCAAGGCTGCCGAATCCAAACTGCGCTTCAATTCGCTCTGCCAAATTCATGGCTGACTCGAAAGCCGACAAGGGGTGTATGACTGCTAAAGGGCGGTCGCTGGCTAAGGCAAGGTCTAGCTCCGAATGTGTCGAACTGCCCACGTTCTTGGCCAGTTGAAACAACTTGGCGGCTTCCTCATCTTTCTCGATTTGAAACAGGGCTACGGCGCGCTGTCGGTAATGCTCGCTACCGAGAGTCATGCCAGACCCCAAGCAGGCCGCGTCAGCTTCTCCGATCAACCGGAGCGCGGCGCGAGGACGATGAGCAAGCAATAACGAGTTTGCGGCGATCAGGGCGGATTCAGAATATTCCACCAGATGCCGTCGGTCCCCGAGGCTCTCGTCGAATGCTGTTAGGGACGCCCGCATGGCCTCAAGTGCATGGCGAATTGACCGACGCGTGCAGCCGCTGTGCGAGCAGAACCATGCGATTTGCTTGTTAACGATGGCTCGAACTCTGAGCACTTCGGGTGCACAGGCTCTGGCAACGTACGGCAAGTACAATCTCAGAGCCGATGCACCTTCGAGAAGCGTCCCTAGTTCCGCGAATCGGCGGCTATCCTCGACGACCGAGGCTTCCAAGTGGTCTAGTCTCGCCCGCTTTGTTGGCGCGGGTCCTGTGTCCGCCTTTGATCGGAGGCGACTCCACTCGGCTTCATTCCGGTATTGTGCAATGAGGTCATTCGCAGCAACCGGCAGGAACACGGTTTCAGTTCGGCCATTCAATCTCGAATCGGCCTGCCGGATGTTCTCATTGCTTGTCTGAAACAAACTGGCCAGACGGCTGGTCGGAACGTCCAAACCGCGCAACAGATTGATGGAATCGCCGAAGGCGGCTACCGGGCCCGGGCGCGGGATGTGCACAATATCGGTGCTCATGGCGCAATTAACAGCCGAATGGGTTTTCAATAGTTCCGGATGATCAGCTCATCATACCGGTTCCCCGCGTTTCTCTGTGCACTATAAGCAAGCTTCACCGATTCGAGTTGGAATTTCGAAAAAATACTACGCACCTCTGGCACATCGTTCAAAGAGAGCAGGAATTTCCCTTTGAGATTGGCTAGGTGGTCCGCAAGTTCCACAAAATCCTTGTGCTCGAAGTTCACACGGTACAGACGCCGTCCATAGTACGGGGGATCTAAATTAAAGAAGGTCGTTGGCCTGTCGAACTTGTTCAAGACATCTTGATACGGCAGGCACTCGATTTGCACCCGAGCGAGTCGTTTGTGTGCCTGCTCGATCATCTCGGCTAGCCGCGTCGAATTGAAATTAGGCGGATTGACCACATGAGCCTTGTAATTGCGCCTGACGACTAGACCGGCAAAGGCGTGCTTCTGCAGGTATAAAAAGCGAGCCGCACGCTGAATGTCTGTCAAACATTCCGGTGGCATCTTCTCCAGCAATGCAAACCATGTGCGGCTGGTCAAGAAGAAGTGGGCAAAGCGAATCAACTCCTGATAATGGTTCTGGCAGATACGGAAAAAGTTTGGTATCTCGGAGTTCAGATCGTTTAGTACTTCAACATCGGACGGTGCTTTACGAAAAAATACTTGGGCGCCACCGGCGAAAGGTTCGACGTAGGTATTGTGTTTTGGGAAGAGTGAAATGATTTTGGCGGCCAGACGATTCTTACCGCCAACGTAGCAAAAGGGCCCGATCATGAAAATGAAAGAGTTAATTCTGCGCCATGCGATGTCTCACCGCTTTATGACCTGGAGGATCAGCAGAACGACTAGAATCAGCACGGCAATCTGCGGCCAGATGATCAGCGGGACAATAACAATGACTGCTAAGGAGAAATCCGCGAGAGCCAGAGTGAGGGCGCGGGAGAGACCAACGCTTGAGACCATTGAGGCGATCAAATCCCTGAACTGGGTAAGGATTTGGATTAATGGGGAAAAGAAGTTCATAGTTGTTGTGTCTTGTTAATGAAGGAAGCAGCGCTCGACCTGCACGTAAAGGCCCAGGGCTACTGCATCAGGAATGAGCCGTTTAGCTCCGCTGCTCGAAAGCACTGGCCAAATATCTGAAATGACCTGCCGCAGTTCCGGCTTGGATTTCAGCGCCGGGTATCCGAATCCCGCCAGAATGCGAGACCAGTCAACCTCCCAAATCGGCAGCATACGTTCCCTTAAGGCTTGGATCATGGCTTCGGCCACGCCCTGGCGCTGCGAAGGATTACTCAGCGAGATCAGCTCGATTGCCGCAGAGTCTGGCGAGAACTGCTCGCAAAGCCAATTGACGAATCCAACAGCGCTGGCCACGGCCTTGTCCTTGGCTGAGGACAACTGCCGAGCTTGGGTGTATTCCAGCCGATCTCCGGAGAAGATGGCGGCGCCGATGGCTCTGCGCTCGAGACGCAGCGCCAACAGCTTGGCGAAATGGCCATTGGATGCACTGGCGGGAATTGACACAAGCTCTTTATGAAACCGCTTCCCGATCTGGTGTTGGACTCCGCTTTTGACCGTCCGCTTGTATGCCAGCAGCAACTGCGTCTCGGAATAGTTGGCGAGCAGATCCGTAAAATAAGCGGCAGAGGCGCCTTCGCCCAACTTTTGGGCTAGGCGGAGCGTCAGCACTTCGGCTGCAGATTTAGGGCGGAACGAAGTTGATACGGTGCGCTGTGCCGAGAATTGATCGAGGATTGAGCGGGGCTGCATATGGATGTATCTTTAAGCGCTCTCAAGAGCGGTATTGATGGCTTTGGGCCGCACTCTCGTCCTCCTTCTCCCGGATGTCGGCTTTCAGGCTGTTGTAGAGATCAGGGAACAAAAACGCCACTGGCGTCCGAAGAATAATCTCCAAACCGAGAGCCGTCTGAAGGGACGGCATAGCCCGGTTGTGTTCGTAATGAGAAATCATCGATGGGTCGGTGCTACCGAGCAACGTGGCAACTTGCCGGTGGCTGAAACCCATCCTCCTTCGGTACAGAGCCAGGTTGTTGTGCTTAGAAGAAGGCACGGCGCTTACAAATGGTTAATGATCTGGCTCAATCAGCCTAGCAAATTAGCGGAAAATGAAAAGTAGGGAAAGCCTGTTGATAACCGCGAGAATTATCCACTGCGCCTGAGCCAGCTTCAGGTTTTCCCGCCTTTATAGTTTCCGACAACTTGCTAGAGTACCCAGGCCATGACCTTTCGCCACGCTCTGGAGCCGTTCATCCTGCATGGACAGGCTGATCGCCTTTACGCCAAGGAAACCATAGAAAAGATCAGGGAGTGTTTCAACTCCCGCTTTTTGCCTGTCTTCGCCGACATGGAACTTGAAAGCATCGCGGCGCTGGACATCCTGGAATTTCGTCGTCAGCTGGTGAATGACGGTCTGTCTGTGGCCCGACAATACAACTTGCTGACGATTCTCAAACTCTTCTTCACGTTTTGCCGCAAAGTACTGAAGCTTTCGGTGCTCGATCCCGCAGAAATCAAGCTGCCCAGGAGGAGATTCGGGCGAGTAGAGTATTTGACTGAATCTGAGATCCACGAGATGATCCGGTGTATTCCGACGCACACCTTCACCGGTTCACGTCTGCGTGCGCTCATCGAAGTGCTTCTTAGCACGGGGATGCGCATTTCCGAAGCTCTGTCGCTCAATCGCGATTCGATCCAACGTGGGAACGGCACTGCTCAAATCATCGGGAAGGGCAGCAAACCGAGAACCGTCTTTTTTTCCATGGGGTGCCTATCATGGATCGATCGGTATCTGGCATTTCGGCGCGACACGTCTCCTGTCCTATTCATCACCACAGGCAAAACACCCCGGAGGCTTCGCCGCGGCGATATGAGCAAGGTATTCAAGCGTCTAAGGCAGGATTCCGGCATTACCAAGCATTTGACACCACATCTGCTGCGTCACACGTTCTGCACGAGCCTGTTGCACAACGGGGCCGACATCATGTTTATCAAGGAGCTGGCGGGCCATAGCGACATCGGGATCACTGCACGCTACTATCTTGGAGTTGACGATGCGGCACTGAAGGAAGTTCTCATGCGTTGCCAGACATACGGCTGGAGTAGGGTAGTCAACCGACAATTGCCACCTACCGATACACCAGGTACTTTTCGTGCGCTGCTTTCGCAGCCCGCTGGTCCAATCCCAAATAGTAGCGACAGGTCGTCTCCAGACGTTCATGCCCAAGAATCTCCTTGATGTGGCCAACCGGGCAGCCATTGAACAGCAGTTGTGTGGCGGCCGTATGCCGTAGCAGGTGCGGCCTGACAGGTTTATTCAATCCGGCCAACGCTCGGTATCGAGCAAATGGCCGCCAGAGATCAGTGCGGGATAGGCGGGTGTTCGCATGCTGCGAGATGAATAGCGCTGGTGCTTCGTCCTTTCGTATCTCCAGGTACGCCTTGATCCAGAAGAGCGCCCGATCCGTGAAAAAGACGGTCCGTTGCTTGTTGCCCTTTCCAATCACGCGCGCCTCTTTCCGCTCAACATCTATATCTGCGCGATTCAACGACAGCAATTCGCCGATTCTCATGGCGGTTCCAAGGAGAGCCTCGACAACCGCTCGGAACCGCAATCCTGCCAGATGCGGTGCCCCGCATCTCGTCAACAGAGGGATGGCGTGGACAAAGCGATCAACCTCGTCCGGGTTTAAGAATGCCACTTCGCGGCGAGGTCGCCGTGGAATCACGATTGTTTCGGGATCGAGCACGTTTAGCCGGAGATGGTCCCGGCAGTAAAGTAACAAGCGTTTCAACCCCGCCAGAATTACGACCTGTCGGCAGACGCCGTTACCGCGCCCCAGCATTCCCGCCTTCAATTTCAAGATTTCGGGTCGCCCAAGGTTCATAACTGGTTGGTCTCCAATCAGGGCGATGACCTGACGCAGGCAATCGCCGTACTTGATGTTCGTTTGGGGTGAAAACTGCAACTCAACCCTCGCAAACTCTAGGAACTGCCGTGACGCCTCACTCAGCAGCGGACCGGCGTTATTGGCAGAGAAATCCCTGAGCATAGAAAAAGACCTTTCTTCAAGAGAAGCACGCTCAATCGAGCTCCTGCTCTTGTAGAAAGGCCTTGAGATTTTGACAGATGAATAGTGACAAGAAAAGCACAAAACTGTTAAGTCAATCGTAAGAGCATGTGCTCCAACCGAGGTTGGAGACGACCACGGATGCGCTTGACATCAATATCGAAATATCGGATGACAAACGAAATATCCTTAGAAAGGAGGTGATTGGATGGAGATTTCCGGCTGAGCAGGAGAAAGATGAGCTACTTCAATTGTTAATTGTGTACCCCTGAAGCATAGCACTCCCTTGGATTGCGTCAAGTAGTTGAACGCGCTACTCTCATGAGCAGCCAACGCATCTCAGCTCTATTGCCGTCACGAGGTCTCGTCAAGGATGGCTATACGATTATCCGGCAAAGAGCGACGCACAATGGAACTGGTTGTTCTTCCCGATCCTCCTCCGACCTCATACGAGCCGGCGCCTCCACGCCTCATCCACCCAGGCTGGATGTACTGCCGATTATGGAACGACTCAAACGAGCCAGTTTTGGTCTACGGTGCCCGCCACGAATCTGAACCAACTACCATTCCGACGTCGCTCTTCGTCCTCCCTCCGGGAGGCAATACGCCCCGCGCCTGGGACTGTAAGGGCCTCCTAATTCCCATGGGCAGACGCGCGTTAATATCAGGATCGGTCGTGCTCGGGCCAGTCGCTCTAAAATACAGAGATTTTCGGCGTCCTCACGTGCGCATGGTGGATGGCGCCTATCAGTGTCCTCGGCCCAATGGCCTTCTCGGAAGCGAACAAGTGGATTTTCCGGTGCCGCTCGTTGGCATTGAAGCCCTTCTTGCTTATCCTCGGCGGCTGGTTGCGGTAAGGTGAAGTGAGATGTCGCTTGGGCATCCGCTAAGTTGCAGCAGCCCCCGGCAAGCGGCCCTATGTCAAAGACCGGTAACATCTTCTCGAACGCCGATAAAATTGGACCTGCTCAGCACCCGATGCGCCGCTGCGTACCCAACTCGGGCCACGCTATGGGCCTTCAGGAGAACAGCAGGTGCCGAACCCCCGTCAGTGTTCTCCGCGCTAAATCCCCAATAGGACCAACCCTCAACAGCGGCCGCGTGTGCCACACGTGTGCCGCTTTTCTTGTTTTTGGAGGTAACATGGACGCAAAACTGGCCAGATCTTCCGCCGTGGACCGAGCACGTGGCTCTTCAGTACCTATTGAGTGCCGCACTATCCCCCTGACCTGACTATGAAAGGAATCGCTCCAACTTCTCTTTTCTTTGCTTCCAGTCGCTCATGACTCGGTCTAGGAGTCTGAAAAATCTAGGGCTGTGGTCGCGCTCCAAGAGATGGCACAGCTCATGGGTAATCACGTAGTCAATCGTATCGACAGGAGCTTGAATAAGGCGCTGATTTAACAGGAGCCTTCGCCCTTGCGACATCGATCCCCACCTTTTCTGCATCGTGCGTATCGTTACTCCACTGGGCATCATCGAATTTGGCCGAGGGAAGCGTTGCATACATACTTCAATTCTTTCCTGAAAACGCGCTCTTGCCCTTTGGGCATACCACAGCTCAACCATCCTCTTCGTTTCAGCGAACTTTTCCGGCCTTGCAGTCTGAACGACAATGTAGCCGCGCAAGAGCTTCACGGAATCGCTTACAGCCTTTACTACCTTCAGCCGATACTGCCGACCCAGGTATAGATGCGTTTCTCCAGAGAGATAGCGACGCTCTGGCGTGCGAGGTGTGAATTGCTCAAAGTATCTCTGCTGCTGGAGTATCCAAGATGCCCGCTTCTTGACTTTCTGGGCTATATGCTCTGGACTAGCCGATCGCGGCGCGGTCACTCTGACGGTGGAATCCGGCTCGACTGCAATTTCCAAGGTCCTTCGCTCTTTACGAACCACTGTGTAGTTGAACGAGAAACATTCGTATTCAGCGCTGTATTGCTCAGAATTCATCCTGGGAACCTCGCGCGAGCCAGATTCATGATCTGTTCGTCGATGTCATCCATCCTTTCGGCCGGCAGACTGATCTGCTTGTGATCTCGCAGCACATCGAAGAAATAGTCATCCACGGCATTACGCATATTGTTCTGGGCAATATCGTTTCGCCAGACATCAACGATGTGGTGTTCTTTGATGATCTCTATGATCGTTAAAGCAATCTCTGCAATCTCGTCCTTATTGACGGGTTTCCCATCGGAATAAACAAGAGCGCCATCCAAGATCCCATAAAAAGCCTGGCCATCTTCATTTCCCTTGATGCAGTCCGGAATTCCATGACCGCGATCTTTGTGCGCTACCTTCGCGGCTAGATCAATGACCTGCTTCAAATAGTCCTTTTCCGAGATTCGCTTTTGTCGATAATCGCGAATTGTCTCCTCCAGCAACTCGGAAAAGCGCTTGTAAAAGGCGGGGTCTGCTTCCATCCTCTCGTAGATCACTTTGCGCGTGGCGCTGGCAATTCGATCCGCTTTGGAGGCTGGCGACACCCCTGTTTCTTTTACAACCGCTTCAAGCGCATTCGGATCGTTGATATTCACCAGCTCCACGACGACTTCTGCAGGCATGGCAACGACGTGATCGTCGAGGAGCTTCTGAATCTTTGGCTCGAACTCCTTCATATTCACAATTTCCTGGTAGCGCAGTTGTACCGAGCGTTTCAGCTCAGAGAACTGCTTCCAGTCCCGCTTCATGCGGTCTACTTCGGCGTCCGTGTAGATGTACAGCAGCTTGTCCGACGAGAGCGAGATATGCAGGCAACGGCTGAAGGCGCGCAGACGCATATAGAAATCCTGGCGCGTTGGCTCGTCTGCTAGGAACTGCTCATATTGCTCCATGTCCTTCTTGTTCTTGAGGGACTTGAATAGGTCGAGCAACTGGTCGTGCAATCCGCGCAGCTTGCGAATCTCACCGCGAACATCGTGCACGGTTCCATCGATGTCGTCGCCGTCATACTCCTGAAAGGCGCTGTACTCCGTCAGTGCACTGTCCAACTCACCCAGTAGTCCTTCATAATCGAGAATGAATCCGAACTGCTTGTCTTCGCCGTTCTCCTCATAGAGGCGGTTCACGCGGGCAATCGCCTGCAGCAGATTGTGCTCGCGCAGCGGTCTGCATACATAGAGGACTGTATTGCGCGGTGCGTCGAATCCTGTCAGCAGCTTCGATACGACGATCAGAATCTCAGGGTCGCCCGATCCCATGAAGGCATCAATCAATTGCCGGTTGTACTCATCCTCGGTTTTGTAGCGCTTCATCATCTGTTCCCAGAATTTGCGGACCAGATCTTTTGATTCCTTGTCAACCTCTTCATTGCCCTCGTTGTCATCTGGCGGCGAGATGACAATCTCGCTCGTCACATGGCCGATCTCGTCCAGCACCTCTTTAAAGCGCACGGCCGCGGCCTTCGAGGGCGCCACTAATTGCGCCTTGAAAGGCGTACCCTGCCAGTGCATTCTGTAATGCTCTGAGATGTCGAAGGCTTTGGCACGAATGGCTTGCGTCGTCTTTGACAGCGCGCTGATGCGGGAAAACTTCCTTTTCAGATCGGCCTTCTGCTGGTAAGTCAGTCCTTGGCTGATCTTCTCAAACCACTTGTCAATGGCGTCGGCACTGATTTGTTGCTCCACCATGCGCCCTTCGTAGAGCAATGGAACCACCGCTTCATCTGCCACGGCCTCGTCGATCTTGTAGGCATGAATCAAGCCGCCAAAGCTGACCAGCGTCTTCCTCTCCCCCTTCAAAAGAGGAGTTCCCGTAAAGCCCAGGTAGCAGGCCTTGGGCAGCAACCGGCGCATTTTCATAGCAAACTGGCTGTGTCCGCCGTGTTTGCCTGCCTGGGTGCGATGGCTTTCGTCCACTAGCACAAAGATATTGGTATCCGGGTCCGAGTACTGCGCAGAGCGCAGCGCCGTATCGAACTTGTTCACGATGGCGGTGATCAGAGGCGTCTTGTTCTGGATCAACTGCAGCAGATGCGAGCCGCTGGTTGCGCGCACCGGCTCCAACTCGCAGGCTTTGAAGGTGTTCTTGATCTGCTTATCCAGATCGTCCCGGTCTGTCACAATCACGATGCGTGGGTTGGCAATCTCACGATCCAGCGCCAAAGCCTTGCCCAGCATTACCATCGTCAGCGACTTGCCCGAGCCCTGTGTATGCCAGATCACGCCGCCCTTGCGTCGGCCTTCCATGTCGTATTGCTTCACGCGCTCGACGGCTCTGAGGATGCCAAAGTACTGCTGGTGGCGGGCAATCTTGCGCACGCCGCCATCGAAGATGTTGAAGCGGCGCACCAGGTCGAGCAATCGCTCCGGGCGGCAGAGCGCGTAAAGGACCCGATCCTGCCCCGTCACGCTGCGCCCGCCCTCGGCCACCATCGCTTCAAAGTAGGGGCGGGCGGCGGCAAAGTCGCCGCTGAAGACGGCGCTTCTCTCCTCGGCGGTCAAAGCACGATTCGCACAGGTGGATATGGCCTCGTCCTTGTCTTCGGCATCGCGCCAGCCCTGCCAGAACTTCGCCGGCGTGCCCACCGTCGCGTAGCGGGCATCTTGCCGGTTCATCGTCACCAGCACCTGGGCAAAGTGGAAGAGGTGAGGAATATTGTCGTCGCTCTGATAGCCGATCAGTTGGCTGGCCGCCCTCTTCAGCGTTTCGGTAGGGCGCTTGTTCTCGATCACCAGAAAGGGGATGCCGTTCACAAAGCCGACAATGTCGCAGCGTTTGGTCTGCGTGGTGCCGGTGCGCTCAATCGAGACCTCGGCGGCCACCTGATACCGATTGTTGCGCGGATTCTCCCAGTCGATGTAGCGAAAGGAAAAGCTCTTGCTGTCGCCGTCGATTGTCTTGGTAATTGTTGTCCCGAGAATCAGCGAATCGTAGACATCTTGATTGGTGGCGACAAGGCCCTTGATGCGGTCCGGCGTCGGCTTCAGGCGGCGCATGGCCTCGTGCGCGTCTTCCAGATCAAAGCTGTACTCACGGCCGCGATAGGTGTAGCGATTGATCTTCAACAACTGATCGGCCAGCACATCGTCCAGCACCACGGTACGCAGCCGTCCGCCGCGCAGGCGCAGAGCTTCCGCCTGGCTTAGCGGCACGTAGCCCAGCGCAACCAGCATCTGCATCGCAGGAATCTGCGATTGATACTTCTCGGCGGATTCGAATATTTCGCCGTCAAAGTGGTGAATCATGCAGGCCTCTGAGAATTCGTCACATAGGCCCGGTGAGACAACGGGCCTGAATACCGACTTTCATTCAAGAACTGAAGCAGCTCCTTAATGCCGGCCCCGTCTGCGGGCATTGAGATTCGCCCGTTTGTGATGTTCACAGTCAGACTGGTTGATTGAGCTGCAGTCTGAATTTCAGCCGGAGTGTAACTGTTCAACACATGATTATCGGAAATTGCATGTATCAGCTTACGGCACGTCTGATTCGTATTGGCAAGGAAATGCTGAACGTTGGCGACATGGAGGGATGTGTGGCTCGCAAAGTCAACCACCTCCTGATTGGTTGCCTCGCGGTAAATTTCGATCATGTCGACTATCGAACGCAAGTTTCCAACGCTCTTGAACTTGATGAGCCCGCCCTCAATTATGCAAGTCAACTTCGAGTCCAGAGTGAACGCGGTTTCCGTCAACCTTCGAAAGGCATTTCCTTCCTGAAACAGTGAAAAATGCCTCGACAACACCTGCTGCGATGTAAACCGTTGGACCAGTACCTTCGCGTCGCCATTCTGGACGCGTCCCGTGAATAGTGCTTTGATTCCTTCCTCCATGAAACGCCCGGTGTCGATATTGGGTACTGCCGTAGCATTACCCCGTATCACAGCTTCAAAGACCTGGGCTTCTTGAGGAACATCAATCGTCAGAATCTCTTCTGGATCTGGATTCCAGTTGCCAGTGAACGGCACTTCAGTAGTGACACCCGCGCGAAAATCTCTCTCTTGGGCTTCAAACAGGTCGATTACGGCCTGCTGAACGGCGGCGTTTAGGCGCACCCGCTTAACAAGAAGTTCTCCCTCCATCCGGCATGCTGCGAAAAGATTCGGCATTTCACTCTCCTTCCAGATCGATCACGATGTATTCAGTAAGCTGTCCCACTCGGATGTTTGCCGTAGCGCGGCGCAGATGCTTCTTTGTGATGAGGACATAGGTGATGCCTTCCGCCGTGCCAACCTTGTAGAAGTGCCACCCCAAGAGTCCGAGAAGCGGGTTGAAGTGGTAACTGTAGCCCGTTGCTACGACTGCGCCAAATACGACAATCGCCGGTATCCATACGTTCCAGTTCAGTGAAGAAAATGAGCTGGTGAATAAGGGCAGCAAGTACAGCAATAAAAACCCGATATTCTCCCGATCGGCCACCTCGGCTGTCGTCATGGAGAAGTCAACCTTTTCGAGATGCTTTGAGCAGTACCTGAGCAGGAAGATGCACAGAATAAAAAGCAAGACGCCGAGCAGTGACAGCAGAATTCCCTGTTTCACCGCTCCAGAGGCGCAGGCTACGTAGGCATACGTGAATAGAACTGGCGCAATTGCGGTACTCGTCAAAAGTAGCTTTGCAAGTCGACTCAGCATTTAACCCTCCATTCTCCGGTTAAGAGTTTTTGCATGAGGCCGCGCTTTTGACGTTTCAGGGCCGATAGATACTTCTCTTCGGCGGAGATGGCATCTTCCGCGTCATTAAGAATCATCGCTATTCGCCGTTGTTGGTCCAAAGGCGGCAGCGGAACCATCAGATCCAAGAAGTCAGACTTGCTAAGAACGCGATTCCGGCCCGCGCCACCAGGAGAAACAATGCCGAGAAGGTACGTGAAGCGAGCCATACGCAAGGCGTGACGTAAATAGCGCGCATCCACTCTCTCCATCTTCGGGACAAATGTCGGGAATCGATGAGAGACCAAGCACCCATCATGGTCGCGAGGCACCAGCGCCACCGCTCCCTCCCAAGCGAACGTAATGTTGACAATTATGTCTCCCGATTTGACGACATATAGGGTGTCCATCTCGATGCTTTCTGGATTCTCTACATACCGATCGAATGTTCCCTTTCCGTGGCTGCGAATACTCAAAGCACGGTACCCCGATGTCGGCTTAGAAACCGGACGGGAAACAGGATTCAAAAACTCCTTCGCTGCGCGCTGATGTTTGGACCAGTCAATGAGATGATCTCGCAGCCCTAAATATTGCTTTTGTCGAAGCTCGCTTAGCCGTAAGAGGATCTCGATTGCCTCATCCCAAGTCCGCAGAACCGCAGCTATCTCTACCTGCTCAGACTTGGAAAAGCGAGGAATTTCAATCTTTCGTAGTGCATCAATTGTTATCTCGTTAAATGTGCTGCCGTTCTTAGCTTGGAATATGCGCTTGCACACTTCGTCACTTTGCAAGGCGTATCGAACGAAGAACGGATCAAAAGAATCAGTTACTCTTATTCGCGCAACTCCACGAGAAATATTTGCACCTTTTAAATCCTGTTCAGCAATCGAAGACATGCCAATATTCCCACGGAGAGAGAACAAAATGTCATCCGGCTCGATTGTTGAGCGCGTATATCGTGAGGCAATCTCTTTTGAAGTTCGTTGCAGTGAAATTGCCACGATCTTATTTCCAAGGTCACGGCTCTGAACGAAGGCTATACCGTCCGGGTCATGTTCTCCGGGCTGGACGATGCCATAAACAATAGGCGCATTCGGAATTACAGACTGTCTGAGCAGTACTGTGGTCTTCTTCGATTTACTGATCGTATTCCTGATCGTCATATCGTCCGATTCTGTTTGTGCGTCTGGCATCTTCCGCAATGCTTCTACTGCCACAGCCACGCCCCGCTCACCGTTCGACATGGACGCCCAACTCCTTTAGGTATTCGGCCATGCGGCCCCGCACCTGGGTGAGTTCGCCTTCCAGGCGGTTGATCTCCTTTTGCAGCGCGGCTACGTCGATCTCTTCTTCCGGCTCGAAGGTGTCCACATAGCGGGGGATGTTGAGGTTGTATTCGTTCTCCGTGATCTCTTCCGGCGTGGCGCGGTGCGAGTATTTGACGAGTTCGGCGCGGGTGCGATAGGTATCGAGCACCTTCTGGATGTGCTCGTCGGTCATCAGGTTCTGCGTCTTGCTCGACGTGAAGTCTTTGCTGGCGTCGATGAAGAGGATGTCTTTGCGGTCCTCGTTCGCTCCGCCCTGCTCGCGGGAGCGGTCAAAGACCAGAATCGCCACCGGAATGCCAGTCGTTGTGAAGAGATTGGCGGGCAGGCCGACAACGGCGTCAAGCAGGTTCTCTTCAATAAACGCCTGCCGTATTTTGCCCTCGCTGCCGCTACGGAAGAGCACGCCATGGGGAACGATGACGGCGACGCGGCCACTCTGCGAGCGGGCGATCTCGATCATGTGCGAGATGAAGCCGTAATCGCCCTTGGACTTGGGCGGAATGCCGCGCCAGAAGCGCTTGTATTTGTCGCCGCCGGCATGTTCCGCGCCCCACTTGTCGAGTGAGAAGGGCGGATTGGCGACAACCACATCGAACTTCATCAGGTGGCCATCTTCGATCAGCGCAGGGCTGTTGAGCGTATCGCACCACTCGATGCGTGCAGCGTCCTTGGAGTGCAGGAACATGTTCATGCGAGCCAGGGCCCAGGTTGCTCCGTTCACCTCCTGGCCGTAGAGCGCGTAGTTGTCTGAGCCAACCACTTCGGCGGCGCGGATCAGCAGAGAACCCGAACCGCAGGCCGGGTCGCAGATGATGTTGCCGGACGCGGGCGCGGCCAGCCTAGCCAACAGCCGCGAGACGGCTGCGGGCGTATAGAATTCACCGGCTTTCTTCCCCGCATCGGAAGCAAAGCGGGAGATTAGATAGATGTAGCACTCGCCGATGATGTCTTCATTGACGCGGGAGGGGCTGAGGTCGAGGGCAGGCTTGGCAAAGTCCTCCAGCATGTTCTTGAGGCGGCGGTTGCGGTCCTTGACTCGGCCAAGGTTCGACTCGGAGTTGAAATCGATGTTGCGGAAGACGCCTTCGAGCTTGGCACGGTTTGTGTCTTCAATCTTTTCGAGCGCCATGTTGATGAGCTCGCCGATGTTGGCCTCATTGCGCTGCTCGTAGAGGTCATAGAAGCTGCATCCCTCGGGAAGAATGAAGCGCTCCCGCTCCAGACGGCGGCGAATGCGCACATCGTCGTTGCCGTACTGCTTGCGGTAGTTTGCGACGTGATCGTTCCAGAGATCGGAGATGTACTTGAGGAACAGCATCACGAGGATGTAGTCCTTGTACTGAGCGGGGTCCACCGCGCCGCGGAAGGTGTCGCACGCCGCCCATGCTGCTTGGTTCACCTGCTGTTGCGTGATTTGATCGTTCATTTCGGCATCCTTTCCATTCCGCTCATCGTGGTGCCCCCTTGGGCGCACTCGACAAGAACTCGGTGAATCAGTTCGTAGTGTTTCAAGGTAAGTTGCTCGGCAAGCTGCCGCTCTCGTTCGGCAAGAAAATCCACCTGCAAGATTCTTTGCTGCGTCTCAAAGTCGGGGACCGCGATTTTCAGGTTCTCAAGGGCAGTCCGCGAGACCATGCGAAGACTAGTGCCCTGGGCCTCTTCTCCGAAGTAACGCTGGGCCGGTTCCTGATTGATGGCCCAGGCCAAATACGCTCCGGAGAGCGTCTGCGGATCAGGCCGGAGGATCATGAGCGGCAAGATTGCAAGCGCTGGCTCGGGAATCGACTCATCCATTACGGCGGCTGTGTTTCGCTCGCCCCGAGAACGAAAGACGACATCGCCAAGGCGTGCTAGATACCGTTCCGAAATATCGCCGACCTGAATACGAATGAGGCCATTCGCGGCGATAAGGCCATCTGGCAGAATGTCCCGCAGCTGAAGAGCAAGCACGCCTCCATCCGCCGCCGATTCGAGCCTTCCACGGGCGGTAAAGCCGGTTTGGATCGTACATATATCCGAGAGCGCCTTCATAAAAACCTCAGTACATCGACGTACAGATAATGGACTCACGCTCTCAAAATGTCAACAATTATTTTCTGTAGGAACATCTACAGAATGGATGCGCTCTGGATTGGCCGGGGTCGTTGGCTTTGTACGCTTACATATTCCCCGGATATTTGGATTGAGAGCTGAGGCGATGGATCCTGACCGCGAAGCGGCGGCATAGTCGCCCTTGACGACGACCGCGCCTCGGCTATGCTCCGTCGATCCGGGGAATGTCTTCTGAGCCTGCCGGTTGCTCGGCGCCATCGCGATCGCGCAGGTCTTCGAGAAGGCGGTCGCAAGCGAAACTTTTCAGGTCTGGACACGGACGGTGAAAGCCGACCGGACGGCGAGCCTCACATGCCGTGACGGCAGCGGTAATATCCTCAACACCGAGATCGTCCCATTCACGGATTTTCCGCTTGACGGGTTCAAGCTCTACTTCACCGACAACTTCATTCTCCTGCCGTCGGAGTACTGACTGGCCATCAGCTGCGCCAGTTCGGAGCACCGCGTCAGTTCTTCAGGAGCGCGCATTCGGTGTGCGGCCGGTGTGCCGGACCGAAGCAGCAATTGGGAAGAGAATGAGAGAATTGAGCCGCGATACGGCTTCTATATGTGAACAGATGGGTGCAATGGTTTATGGCAATGCGACATGAGGCAGAATCGTGAGCGTGATTCTTGACAAAAATGAGGTTCCGGCACACGTTTCGAGCGTAGGCAGGCTCGATTTCTCCGGAGATTATTTCGTTGATCGCCTGGCAGGACCGTGGATTCGGCTGGGCGCTTGGAATCGCAATCCTGCCATTGATCGCGACAATGTGGCCGATGAGATCATGCGCCAGTGCGTATTGATTCCATCTGACGCCTTCGCACTTCTCTTTGACACGCTGAAACAGGTTGGGATATTGAACGGCCTCGATCGACCGGGCGGCACGGTTTACTCATCGGGGCGAGATAAGGAATACGTCTATTTTCCGTTCCATAAATTTGAGTTTCCGTTTATGTCGGTCATTGGGGAACCGCTTGTCTTCGTGCATGCAAACATCACTTCGGCCGGGCTGTTTGTGAATCCCGATCTTTGGATGTCCTTGCAGTTGGAGGAGCGTACAGCTGGCAACGGCATTTGGTGGGACCCTCGTAGAGCTGTGGATGTATTGATCCAGCGTGTGAGCGCCGAGAACCTGCACACCGTTGACATCAGAACGGATTATCTGTTGCGCTATCTGCAAATGCGCCAGATGTCTTTATTGATCGGGCACTATCGTCAGCTGCTTCTGTTTCACCCCTCGCAGGGCGCAATCGACGCGTTTGTGAAAGAAGATCTCGTGGTCGGATCGCCGGAATCGGGGACCAAGGCACTCTTTGAAAATTGGGGCCTGCGTCGCGATGGTATCGATCGCGGCGATTATCTTCAGCGTCGGCTTCATCTATGGATAGAGATCAAACCTCCGGCAATCGACATTGAGAATCCATGGGAAGTCCCACCATCGTTTGACACGCACGAATTTACATTGCCGACCAAGCTCGGACCGGTTGCACCGGCCAGGTGGCGGCGATTTCGCGATAAGGACGACCGCGAATGTGCCGGGACAACCTGCGATTTCATGGATACGATTTACTTCCGTCAGGAGGTACTCACAAAGTATGAGGTCACGAGCGGGTTTGAGGTGAAGGACAATGGTTCTGTCTCGAACATCGGCTATTGGGGCCTGACGCGCAGTACCTCCAGGATTGGGAATGAGCTTCTCACATCGGCCATCGGGGATTTCGCCGAAGGAGTACCGTTTGAGGAATGGTTGCACTGGCAACAATATGCGGTTGAACCTCCGAGTGAGGATAGCCTCAGAGCCATTCATCAAGAAATCCCCATTCCAAAAGCCGTAAACTCGCTCCTGCGTGCCCTGGAGCAGATGAATGCAGCTTTTTCCGAGATGGCGAACGGCATCGGTCTAACACCGTCAACCCCATTGTGGCGCGGTTCTCTGGACAGTTTGGCTGGTCGCCAGTTGAAATGGGTTTATCCCGCCAGTGCGGGGGATGACGAGTTCATCAAGAGAGCGACGCTGGCTTCCACGGTCTTTTTAGACGGTTTGCAGTCTTCACCCATGCGCCAATTCCTGAACGTCTTTGGCAAGAGTTTTCATGAAAGTTTCGATAAAGCGCGATCTCCACTGGGTTCGCGGAAACTATTACAACGCACCGCGCTTGCCGCCGCTGTCATTGCGGTGATTCAGCCTAAATTGTCGAAGGTTCCGTCTCTTGTTAAGGCTGCCGAGGGAAAAGGCGCTGGTCGCCTGGGAGCCGATTTGCAAAGCGAACTGCTGGCGCTCAACACCCAAATTCGTGACGAGTTCTCCGCGCTGGCGTTTTTGTACGATTTACGACTTCACGGCGGGCTAGCTCATCCTCCCAACAAGAATGAGTCGGCGCTTGCGGCGGGTAATCTCGGGCTGCCTAAAGGGAATTGGCATCGCACAGACTATTTGGCACTTTTGAAGCTTGCGCAGGGAGGATTTGAGAAAATTTGCGAGCATTTCCGTGCTGCCAGAAACGCATTGGAAGAGACCACGAATCCCTAAATAGCAGCGACCCTCGTTTCATCTTCCCGATGCTGGTTGTTGAACCTTGGGGAAAGTAGTATCTACATTTTTATCTACAGCGGGATTTCTGGCATGCTGGGAATTGGCTGCAAGTTACTGATTTTAATGGTCGGGGAGAGAGGATTTGAACCTCCGACCCCCTGGTCCCGAACCAGGTGCTCTACCAGGCTGAGCCACTCCCCGAACATGTTTGCGCACAAGGCGCGGCTGGATTTGCCTGGTACGTCATGCCGCGGATGCGCTTCCTTAGTTTAGCAGAAAGAAGGCCGGCTCGGCGGAGGTGTTGGACGGCTGCCGGACCGCCGTGGAGCGGGACCAGGAGCGCGTTCCCGCGCCCCTGGCCCATGGCCCTACGGTTCCGGCTGGGATGCGGGAGCGCCGGGAAATATCCCCTGGAGCGGCTGCCGCGATTTTTGCTCCTCCCGGGGATTAGGGAGCGGCTTGCGCGGCAGCATCTGGTCGCGCTGCGCGGCGTTGTAGACGAAGATCGCTTCCACGGTGGCGATCTGCTTCAGATCCGCCGGCTGCAAACGCTCATAGACATCCTCATCCGAGTGATGCGTCCGAGTCTCGTAGTCCAGCGGATCCTGGATGAACTGGAATCCCGGAATGCCCACCGCGTCGAAGCTCAGGTGATCCGTGCCCCCGGTGTTGCGATTGGTCACGGTGGTGACGCCCAGGTCCTTCAGCGGGGCAATCCACTGCGCAAAAATCGGCGCGATGGCGGCGTTGCCCTGGGTGTAGATGCCGCGAATCTTCCCGCTGCCGTTGTCCACGTTGAAGTAGCCGGAGATCAGCTTCTGCTCGGGCTTGACCTCGAGCGGCCCCGCGGCGCGCCGCATGAACTCAGGCAGTTGCATCTGGTCAGGAGCAGTCGAGGTTTTGGCCTCGCCAAAGTGCTGCCTCACGTACCCTCTGGAACCGAAAATCCCCTCCTCCTCGCCGGTCCAAAGCGCGATGCGGATGGTGCGGCGGGGATGAACATCCAGCGCCTTCAGGATGCGCATGGCCTCCATGGCCACAATGGTCCCCGCGCCGTTGTCGGTCGCGCCGGTGCCCGCAATCCAGCTATCCAGGTGCCCGCCCACCATCACCACCTGGTCCTTCAGCTTCGGATCCGTGCCCGGAATCTCGGCAATGGTGTCGAACCCGTGCTCGTGATCGCCGGTGAACTTCGTCTCCACGTCGATCTGCACCGTGCAGGGCGCGTGCTCCTGGGTCAGGCGATAGAGCCGCCCGTAGCTCTCAATGGCCGCCACCACTACGGGAATCTTCACCGCCTTGTCCGCCAGATAAGGCGTGCGGCCCAGAGTAGCGCCGTTGTCGTCAAAGAACGTGCCGCCCGATCCGCCGCCGTCCCTCGCGTCGCGGCTGGGCTCGATCACCGCGGCCACCTTCTCGTCCGCAAAGAACTGCGCAATCTTGTCGATCATGCGCATGCGCTGCATCCG
>Ga0307374_10001191_pt1 | contig 48813 bp, 35 predicted proteins | sample OX3MG_FD_202532 | JGI IMG/M metagenome (GOLD analysis project Ga0307374, IMG submission 202532) | Soil microbial communities from Risofladan, Vaasa, Finland - OX-3 | ecosystem: Environmental > Terrestrial > Soil > Coastal area > Acid sulfate soil | place: Finland: Risofladan, Vaasa | collected...
ACTCATCGGCATCATCTTCACCATCTCGTACGTGGCCAATCTGGCGATCGAGTTTTTCATCGGCCAGCGCGTACAGGCCAAGGACGAACTTGAAGGGCTGGACATCCCCGAACTGGGCGCTCTCTGCTACCCGGACTTTGTCCTGAAACCGGACAACGTCGGCAAGGGCTCGGGCGCACATCCAACGGGAGCTACAGGAGCGGCAGCACCGGTTCCTGCGGACTAATCCATGGAACATGGAGAATGGCAAAGGGCGCGTGTCACCGGTAGAAGAATCAAATCGCTGGAGGATAAAGGAATGAACGCCATGAATCGACTGACGGAAATTTCGAATGAAACGTCCAACGGCTCCGCATTACTGGCAGTACCGGAGACACGCGCTCTATCTTTCGAAGCACGAAAAACCTTTGAGCAAGGGCTCTACCTTCTGCAGTGCGGGGAGCCCGCTCAAGCCGCCGAAGCGCTGTCCCAGACCATCGCCCTGGCCCCCGATTTTGCCGAGGGCCATATGTGCCTGGGACTCGCTCAGGCCATGAATCACTCCATCTATCCCGCTTCCGATCACCTGGAACGCGCCACGGAACTGGCGCCGGACAGTTTTGCGGTACATTACATGCTGGCGCATTTCAATTTCAAATTGCGGATCCCTCAAAAGGGGTATGCTGCCGCGCAGCGGGCCCTGCAGTGCGCTACCCGGCCACAGGAACGCTACATGCTTTCGCAATTGATCAGCAAGGAAAAGGAACGGGAACAAAGCGGCATCGCAAGGCCGTGTTTCAACAAGCCGTTCAGCTCCCTTTCGCTCGCACTGATGGGCGGGGGTCTGGTGGCCGCGGTATTCGCGCTGGTCGCACACTTAATGCTCAACCACCTCTGGTGATCCATGACGATACCACTCAGCAGGTCACAAGAAGAAATGACAGGTGTAATGATGCCGCTACCGGCAATCGAAGCCTTAAAGAAGTATCGTATACCCCTGTCGGCGGCGTTTCTGGTCGCTGTCGTTCTGGTGTTGTTCGTGCACGCGCCCATCGTTCCGGTTCTGGCGGGATGCGTGTTGGCGGTTGCGTTCGCGATCCTGCGAACGCGAGCCGCCCAGAAGACGGGAACGGGGAAAAAGTAACGGGCGCTCCAACGGAAAATGCTTTGCAAATGTTTGCAAGGGGTCAGCAGCGATTGGTCGTAGCAAGCAGCAAAGAACTCGAATCCGCTATCGCAACCTAAGGATGGATAAAGACATGATGACTAAACTCGAAGCGATTATTCAGCCATCGAAATTTGAAGCAGTCAAGGAAGCCCTGACGGAGCTGGGCATCGGCGGCATGACGATTTCCGATGTCCGCGGCCACGGCCGGCAAAAAGGACATACGGAGACCTACCGCGGCCGGGAATACACCGTCGATCTTCTCCCGAAAATCAAGCTGGAGATGGTCCTGCCCGACAACCTGGTCGATTCCGCCGTCGACGCAATTTTGAAAACCGCCTCGACCGGCCAGATCGGCGACGGTAAAATCTTCCTGTCGAAAGTGGAAGAAACCATCCGCATTCGAAATCAGGAACGCGGAGCGGTCGCTCTCTAGTCGCATTTCGAGCTGGGCGGGGTCTCGCTGGGGCCGACGGTCGCGGCGAGGCCCGCACAGGTCAGTCCATTGTGGCGTAATGGGTGGCGTAATTGCAGGAACGCAATTGCTGCCGGTTGCGCTGCGAAACTTGGGCTTTCGGCTACTCCTTGCCTTGCGAGCCGGTGGCAGCCAGCGCGGACGCGCTTCCCCAGAGTCTTGCATTCCCCGGACGGGCCATGAAAAAGAAGAACAGGAAACGATCACAACGCAGCCGTTCCCAGCATGGGCCTCGCGCGCAAAGAACCAAGCGCAAGAGCCCAAAAAAGAAAACAGCCGTGCGCCCTTCCACCCCGTGGCTCCAGGTACTGTCGCATGTCAACTGAGGCTCACGCGACGAACGCACCGCCTGCCGTTGTGATGTTGTCTGGCAGGAAGGTGCTACTGTGCTGCGCCGCCATCGCCGCAATGATCCTGGTGATTGGTCACTCGTTAGAAATGCCCGTATGGCTGCTTGCTGCGGAAGTTCTCGCCACCATCCTGGGCCTGTTCCTTTTCGGCTCTTTCAAGTATCAAATCCATAAAAACCCTTTCACTTACGGAATGCTGCTGATCATTTTGGCCACGTTTGTGCGTCTGCGGACGTCGGAATGGCGAATCGAGATTGCCCGGGGCGGCGTATGGCTCTGGGTGCAGCATCATCTGTTGTCCTTCAGCGGCCTGGACGAAATGTTTCATGCGGATACAATGCTGTTCATCCTGGGCCTGACGTTTTTTGTTTCCGTGATGGCGCAAACGCGGCTACTGGAAGAGGTCACGCTCTTCCTTCTGCGTGTTTTTAACGGCGCGACCCTGCCCACGGTGATTTCCGTGACGGCTGTGGTGGCATTTGCATCTGGAATTTTCAGCGGTGTCGCGATGATCGGGTTGACCATCCGCACACTGCTCATCGTCTTGCTGCTCGCGGCCGCGCCCACTTCGGCCATTCGCTATGCGGTGATGGTTTGCACGACGGTTACAACGATCTGCGGCATCTGGCTGGCATACGGCGAGCCGCCCAATCTCATCATGAAGGCCAACCTTCATCCCTACTTGAATGACATGTTTTTTCTCCGCTATTGCGGCCCCGCGGCAGTGGCCAGCTACCTTGTAATCGCCTGGCATCTGCGAAGGAAGCTGGGCAATCCGAAAATCAATCTCGAAGAAATGGATGTCATCGACGCCAACGCCGGGGTCGTGCGCTTCCTGCAGGCTTCGCGGCACGGCGAAGTTCTGAGCAGCATCGAATTGATCCAGGATCACGCCGGGCAGCTGGCGGGGAAATCGGATCGGTTATTGGAACGGTTAAGAGGCGGCGAGTCTCTGGGATTGGCTTTGGCCCGAGAGAGCGTCCCCGAGGCGATGCGCAAAAAACTGCTGGGACATTTTGTCAGCGAAGAACTCGCCGACTCGCTGGACCGCCACTACGTTTTGGACGCGGCGGGAGACGTGGAAGGCGCGCTGGACGCCGAGCAATCGGTGGACACCGTTCTGGCGGCGCTGTCCCTGGTTCGCAACCGCGCCCAGAAATTTGGCGCATTTTCGCTGATCCCCTTTATAGGATTGCTCATCCTGCACGCGTTCTACCAGAACGTGCCGCTGTTCCTGGCGTCGTTCGCGGGATTTTTCGCCGCCTTGCTGGGCATCGGGCACCTGCACCGCATGCGGGCGCTGGCGATGCGCGAAGCCATCAACGAATATGCCGAGTATTATTTTCTTTTCCCGCTGTTCTTGTCGATCACGCTGCTGACGAATGCGGGTTTTTTCAACAAAATACAGGACCTGATCCATCACGGGATTGCCGTTCTCGGAAACGCGCATGTCGCAACGGCACAATTCTATGGTTGCACCTTTCTTTCATCGATTCTGGACAACAATGTGGTTGCCGACTTCGCTTCTCGCGGCCTGTACGGGCTGAACCTCGGGGTTCTGCACCTGTTCGCGCTGGCGCAAATCGCCGGCTACGCGCTCGGGGGGTGCTGGACCCACATCGGCTCGGCGCAGTCGGTCGTGGCGTTTGCCTTCATTCAACGTGAGGTGGATGAACACTTCACACCGGTGCAGTGGATCAAGGAAATGACTCCGGTAATTCTTGGCGTCCTGTTTGTGCTTACGGTCCTCATTTACATCGAATCCGCCATCCTGGCGTGGGTGCACTAAGACCTGCAGCCGATTCACAGAAATATCCAATCAGAAACGCTATGATACGAGTCACAAGACCTGCTGCGGATTTCGGGCGGGTTGCGCGGAGCCTTCGTGCCGGAAATCACATTAAGCGGCCTGCTGCAAATCCCGCTCTGCATCGCCGTCCTCATCCTGGCGGCGAAGTTCTGCGGTATTCTGGCCGGTCGCGTAAGAATGCCGGTGGTCCTGGGAGAGTTGCTGGCCGGGGTGATACTGGGGCCCACGTTCCTGAATTTTTGGGGATGGTCCTGGTTCCACGCGGCGGCGCCCAGCCCGATTTCCGCCGAGTCCATATTCAAAATATTGGCGGAAATTGGCGTGGTCCTGCTGATGTTCGTCGCGGGGTTGGAGACGGACGTCCAGATGGTGCGCAGCGCGGTGGCGCCCGCTTTTTGGGCGGCAGTCGGCGGAGTGGTTCTCCCGATGGTGGGAGGAGCGTGGGTGTGCCGGGCGTATGGGTTGGGGTGGCGCGAATCCATTTTCGTCGGCGCCATCCTGAGTGCGACCAGCGTCACAATCACGGCGCAGACGCTGATGGACTTGAAGCAGATTCGTTCCCGCTCGGGCTCCACAATTATGGGAGCGGCAGTGATCGATGACGTCCTCGGCCTGCTTGTCCTGTCCCTGGTGATTGCCGTGGGGCAGGAGATGTCCGGTGGAGGCTCGCTGCCCTGGGGCGCATTGGGGATGACGCTGGGCCGCATCGTCGTCTGCCTGGTCACAATTTTCTGGCTGGGTCCCCCGTTGACGCGCTGGATGCTCAAGCATTCCGCGCGGCTGCCCTGGAAACCCGCCGAAGTGGCGACCGCCCTGATTTTGATGACCCTGCTGGCGCTGCATACCGAGTGGACCGGAGGGATGGCGGCGATCACGGGCTCTTATCTGGCGGGGCTGTTCGTCGCGGGAACGCCTTCTCATCAGAAAGTGACGCAGAATCTTCAACCCTGGATCAGTGTTTTTTTCGGCCCGCTGTTTTTCGTATCGATCGGATTGGACATCAATGCGTGGCAATTGGGCGAGGAGGTTACATTCTTTGTTGTGCTTTTGCTGGTGGCCATAGCCGGAAAAGTTATGGGATCCGGCGCGGGAGCGTTTTTCAACGGATTCGGAAAACGCGATTCATTGATTATTGGCATGGGCATGATCCCTCGGGGAGAGGTGGGGCTGATTGCCGCGAGCATCGGCTGGACCGCCGGCATCGTCACACGGGACATTTATGTGCATGTGGTGGTTCTGGTGTTGATCACCACGCTGATCACTCCGGGGCTGCTGCGTGTCGGATTTCCCAGCGATACATTGGCGCAAGCCGTTGCCACCGGCGCCAAGCTTGACAACATCCTGCAGGAAGCCCCCGGACCGGACCCCGAGGGTGACGATCACCCGTCCGATCCGTAACTCGAAACTAAAAATACGGGCACCATGCGGATACGGCCCGATGGCGGGAATTTATCTTGAGTCTTCCATTTTGCGGGTTAGTTTTAAGGTTTAAGGGCGCACCGAATTTTTTGCCGTCCACCTGAATTTTTTCTCCGCGAGCAGCATGTGCCAGTCAATCCGCGTAAACATGTAAATCAACAACAGCAGGAGCGTCTGCGTAATCACAAAATAGGCGCTGAAATAGGACATCGCATGGGAAGATCCCACCGTAATTCTCCGCGCCACGGTCGAAGCCGTAAGCCCCCAAAAACTGTAACTGACCGAACGCCCGATGAAGAATGGCGCCGCGATCTTGCGCAGCTGCATCGTCGTCAGCCCGTAGGCAATGAACAGGTAATTCGAGGGAAACGGCGAGAACGCGTAAAACAGAAATACTCCGAAAGTCAGTTTGCTGCGTGGTTCGAGGTATTCCCGGATGGAATCGATGTTTTTCCGGCTGCTTTCGGACATGAACCGCTGCCGGACCACGACGCGCGCCATTTTTGCCAGTACCAGCCTGCCCAGCGTGGCGGCCGTGGCTCCGACCACCGCCAGTAATACCACGTTGATCGACGCGTAGCGGAATCCAATGTAGGAAAACACCATCCATGTCGGCGGAGCGAATGCGGGGATCAGGTTCAGACCGAAAACGACGAAGAAAAGTAGTGTAATGGCGCGCATCTGGATGGAGTGGGCGGTAGGTCCGGTTGCGGCCTGGATTTGCCCGGCCGAACGGAGTTACCAGCGCAGATCGGTCTCCGTGGGCTGCTCGTAGTCTACACCTTCCACTTCAAAACCAAACAGGCCGCGAAACTCGCGCTGGAATCCGGAAAAGTCCGTTATGGTGCGAAGATTTTCCGTGGTGACCTGCGGCCACAGCGCGGCAATTTCAGACTGCACGTCGCTGCGCATTTCGCGATCGTCCAGGCGAATCCGCCGCGCATCGTCGAGTTTCAGCGGCTGGCCCGTGCATAGAAAATCCGTGAACAGCCGCCGCATCTGCTCGAGCGGGCCTTCTTCCAGGTTCTTTTCCTTCAAAACCGTGGAAAGCAAACTCAAATAAAGCGGCACGACGGGAATCGCCGACGAAGCTTGCGTGACCACCGCCTTGTTGACCGAAACCCAGGCGTGGCCCCCCAGTTGTTTCGCGAGCTGGGCGTCCAGGCCGCCGGCCACGCGTTCGACGTCTTTCTTGGCCTGCCCGATCGTGCCGTCGCGGTAAATCGGCCAGGTAACTTCCGGGCCGATGTAGGAATAGGCCAGCGCGCGCGCCCCCGGCGCAAGCAGTTTTTCCCCCAGCAGCATGTCCATCCAGCGGCGCCAGTCATCCCCGCCCATGACGGCGACGGTGTCGGCGATTTCATTTTCACTCGCCGGCTCCAGGGTCACACTGGCCACTTTTTCCGAATCCAGCTCGATTGTGCGATTGGTGTAGGACTGCCCAACTGGCTTCAGAACGGAATTGTGCACTTGTCCGGTGCGCGGATCGGTGCGCTTGGGGGCGGCCAGCGAATAAATCACCAGATCCACCGGGCCCATTTGTTTGCGAAGAGCCTCGGCGGCTGCGCGCTTGATGTCGTCGGAAAATGCGTCGCCATTGATGCTCGCGGCAAACAGGCCGTCGCGTTGCGCCATCGCATGCAGCGCGACGGTATTGTAATGGCCGGCGCTGGCTGTCTTGTCACCCGAGGGCGGCCGCTCGAAAAATACGCCGAGGGTTTTCGCTCCATAGCCCCACGCGGCGGCAATGCGCGACGCCAGCCCGTACCCGGTTGACGCGCCGATGATGAGCACGTTCTTCGGCCCGGCCTGGCCGGCGGGAATTTTTCCATGCACGCCGGCGACCCACCGCTCGACGTTTTTGCGGCATCCTTCCGGATGCGCGTTGACACAGATGAAACCGCGCGAGCGGCGTTTGATCGTTTGGAGTGGCATATTCGAGGATTGATACGTTAGCGCGAGCCGGCGCCCTTGTCTACCTGGCGCGGACACAAAAACTTTTTTTCGAATCGGCAGCCTGTGAAATGACTCGCTCGAAATTGAGGGTTTAGCAGCGCCACCCGAAACGGTGGCATTTTGGACTCAGGCAGGTGCCCGCTGGAACGTGGGCGCGACATGGACTTCGGCTGAGCCAGCATGCGGTATGATTGCGTATCGTGGATATTCTAAGCGCCGTCGAAACCCGGGTGCTGGGCTCGCTCGTGGAGAAGGAACTCACCACGCCCGAGTATTACCCGCTTTCGTTAAACGCCCTGGTCAACGCCTGCAACCAGAAATCCAATCGCGATCCGTTCATGAATCTCGATGAGGATTCCGTGCGCGCGGCGTTGCGCACCCTGGATCAAAAAGGTCTGGCGGGACCCGCGGACAACATGGTCAGCCGCGTGACCAAATACGAGCACCGCCTCCAGGAAGCATTTAATTTCAACCGCCACGAAATCGCCATCCTGTGCGAATTGCTGTTGCGAGGCCCGCAGACCCCAGGAGAGTTGCGCAACCGCGCCGATCGCATGCACAAATTCGAGGACCTGGGCATCGCGCAATCCACGCTGCAACGCCTGATGAAACGCGAGCCCCCGCTTGTCAAAGTGCTCCCCCGGCAGCCGGGAACCAAGGAAGCGCGTTACGCGCATCTGCTGTCCGGGGATGTGCAGGGGTGGACGCCCGAGGCATCGACGGCGCCGGCGGCCGCGGCAGCCGCTGCGGTCAGCGGCGACCGGATATCGCGCCTGGAAAATCAAATTGCGGATCTTCAGAAAGAAGTTGCGGACCTGAAACAGCAGCTCGCGACTTTCCGAAAACAGTTTGAGTAGGGTGGCTCGGAAAACCCGCTATCAACACGGCCCCGTCGTGAATGCCAGGGTCAGCAGCGTTTTTTGTTCCAGTTCGTGCGCTTTGGCCGAACCGGTCGCCGGACTGGCGCTGGCCGAGCGCTTCACCGAGCGCACGGGAATATTTTGAATGTAGTGCCGGATGCGCGGCAAAACGTAGGACAGCGCGCCCATGTTCGCCGGTTCCTCCTGCACCCACACAATTTCACGCGCATGGGAATGGCGCGCCACTTCCGCGAGCAGTTCCTGCTTGGGAAACGGGTACAGCTGGTCGAGAAACAGGATGGCCGTTTCCGTGTCGCCGCGCCGTTTTCGCTCATTGCGCAATTCGTGGCCGATTTTTCCGCTGCAGATCAGGATACGCTGCGCGGAAGCGATTTCGCGGTCGGGCACGACCCATTCGAAACGCGACCGGGCAAAATCCGCCATGGGCGAAGCCGCGTCGGGATGCCGCAACATGCTTTTCGGCGTGAAGACGATCAGCGGCTTGCGCCAGTGGCGCAGCGCCTGCCGCCGCAGAAGATGAAAATATTGCGCTGCGTTGGATGGCTGGCAGACCTGAATATTGTCTTCGGCGGCAAGCTGGAGATAGCGCTCGATTCGCGCGCTGGAATGTTCCGGGCCCTGGCCTTCAAACCCGTGCGGCAGCAGCATGACGATGCCGGAGGGAAGGTCCCACTTGTCCTCGGCCGCGCTGATGAATTGATCGATAATAATCTGCGCCGAGTTTGCAAAATCGCCGAACTGCGCCTCCCACAACACAATTGCTTCCGGACAGTCGCGGCTGTAACCATACTCGAAACCCAGCACTCCCGCTTCCGACAGCGTTGAATTATAGATTTCGCAGCGCGCCTGCCCCGCCGACAGATGTTCAAGCGAGACGTATTGGGCCTCCGTGCGCGTATCGATCAGCGCCGCATGGCGCTGGTTGAACGTGCCGCGCTGCGTGTCCTGGCCCGTGAATCGCACCGGCGTGCCGGAAAGCAGGAGCGTGCCGAAGGCCAGGGCCTCGGCCATGCCGTAGTCCACGGGCCGTTCTCCGCGCCCCATTTCGGAGCGCTGCTCGAGCAGCTTCTTCACTTTCGGGTGAATCGCAAAATCCGCCGGATAGCTGGTGAGCTTACCGGTGACTTCGCCGAGCACGTCGGCCGTGACTGCCGTGTCCACTTCGTAGGCGCTGTCGTAGCGGCCTCGCTTGTAGGGCGACCAGTAGGCGGGCAGCTTGCGCAGGGGCGGCTGTTTCTGCATTGCGCGCGCGGCCTTGTGCGCGCTTTCCAGTTCGTCGTGAACCGCGCTGACCGTCGCGGAGGGGTCCGCGCCGGTCTGCTTTGCGTAAATCTGCCATAGCGGCGGATGACTTTTGATTTTCGCGTAAAGAAGCGGTTGCGTGATTGTCGGATCGTCCACTTCGCTGTGGCCGTGGCGCCGGTATCCGATCATGTCAATCACCACATCGCCGCCGAACTCCTGACGGTAGTCAATGGCGATCTGTCCCACGCGCACGACGGCGTCGGGATCCTCCCCGTTCACGTGAAAAATCGGAATCGCCTGCCGTTTGGCCAGCGAAGACGCAAAGCGCGAGGAATGCAGCTGCGCCGGCTCGGTGGTGAACCCGATCAGGTTATTTACGATGACGTGGATCGTACCGCCGACCGAATACGCGCTGATCCCGGCAAGATTGAGGGTCTCGGCCCAAATGCCCTGGCCGGAAAACGCCGCATCTCCATGCAGCAAAATCGGAAGCACCTTCGCGTACCGCTGTTCGCTGCCAATGCGCGCCTGCTTGGCGCGTGCGCGGCCGATGATGACGGGATCCACAGCTTCGAGGTGACTCGGATTCGAGGCGAGATGAACACTCAATTTGTGCCCCGCGCGGGTGTAGTAATGGCCGGTCGCACCCAGGTGATACTTGACGTCGCCACTGCCCAGAACGCTGCGCGGGTCCACGTCCTCAAAACCCGCAAAAATATCCGCCGCGCGCTGCCCGGCGATATGCGCCATCACGTTCAGCCGCCCCCGATGGCTCATCCCGAGCATCACCTGTTCGGCTCCCGCCTCGGCCGCTACACCCAGCACACGGTCGAGCAGCGGGATAATTGCGGTGACGCCTTCGAGTGAAAATCGCTTGCTGCCCAAATAGCGCGCCTGCAGAACCTGCTCGAACAGTTCGGCGCGGATCAGGCGTTCGAGAATATAGACGCGGTCCGGTTGGGGCCCATCGCATTCGAGCCGCTCGGCAATCCACCGGCGGCGCACGGAATCGTCAATATGAAAGAACTCGGCGCCAATCGTGCCGCAGTAGAACTTTCGCGCGGCGGCGGCCGCCGCGCCTTCGGTAATCAACTCGGGATGCAGGATGGGCTTTAGGAATCCAAGTGGATCGAGATTGGCGGCAAGATAACCCCAGCGCCGGTAACCCTCAAATACAATTTCATTGTGATCGCTCTTATCGATATCGATCGATTCGCTCGACTGGCCCGTGGCTTCCCGCATTTCGGTTGTTTCCCCTATCCCCACAGTTCGCGCATCTCGTGATTTCCGCGCCAACTATTCTATCAAACCTGTGGCGGAACAGGCTTCCGGCGGGCAATTTGCATCGAAAATTGCACATTAAGAGGCATTAAGAAAAATCGCACATCCTGTGGGCGCCGGTTCGCCGGGCACGGCCCGCATGCGGCCACGCGCGCGCCCCCGCAGTTTGCGGAAAGCGCCAGCGGGGCATCGATCCGTCAAAAAGACAGAGGGAATGAACAGAAATCAAAGGGGATCAATGCGCCGATTTGGCAAGCGCGCTTCCGATTGCGTTAAGAAAAATAACGGGAAATTGATCAGGCATAAACCTGCTGAATTTTCCCCGCCAGGTCAAAGTCATTCTTCGTCAGGCCGCCGGCGCTGTGCGTGCACAGGTCCACGGTGACTTTGTTCCAGGAGTTCGACCAGTCCGGATGATGATCCATTTTTTCCGCCGCCAGAGCCACCCGCGTCATGAACCCGAACGCCTGTGTGAAATCCTTGAACTCGAATACGCGGTGCAGGTTCCCGTTCATCACGGTCCAGCCGGTGAGTTTTTTCAATTCGTCCGCAATTTCCTTTTCGGAAAGCTTTGCCGCCATAAAAACCTCCGCCATATTTCCGCGTCCCTCGCATTATCCGCCCGCGGGGCGCGGCGGACAAGCGGGCAAGCCCCGGCGATCCAGCCCCGCCAAATCCGGTTGAATGCCCCGCGCGATTGCTTTATCGTAATCTCTCGAAATGGATCATCGCGAAAGCCGCCGCCCTCGATCCCGGTGAACGTTAATTTTTCGAGAATGCGCGCGACGGAGCCCATCGTGAAAAAGAAAATTCGCGCGGTGCAATACGGCGTTGGCCCCATCGGCGCGTCGATTGTGCGGCTGATGCGGGAAAAGCAATCCATCGAAATCATCGGCGCGATCGACTCCGATCCCGCCAAAGCGGGGCGGGACCTGGGCGACGTGGTGGGCGGGGCCGGCGCTCCGTGGGGCATTCCCGTAACCGATGACGCCGCGGGCATGCTCGGCGAATCCGCCGACGTGGTGATTCATTCGACCTCGTCCTATCTCCCGGGAGTGATGGATCAGTTGATGGCCTGCCTGGCCGCGGAATCCAGCGTCGTCTCCACGTGCGAAGAGCTGGCCTATCCGTACCGGAAATATCCCAAGCTCGCGGCGCAACTCGACGCGGAAGCCAGGGCAAACGGCGTCGCGCTGATCGGCACGGGCATCAATCCCGGCTTCGTAATGGATAAGCTGCTGATCACGCTCAGCGCCGCGTCGCAGGAAATCCAATCCGCACGCGCGGTGCGCATCGTGGACGCATCGAAGCGCCGCCTGCCGCTGCAGAAAAAAGTGGGCGCGGGCATGAGCGTCGAGGAATTCCTGGCGCAAGTGGCGGCGGGAGTGATCAAGCATCATGGTTTGCCCGAGTCGGTGGCGATGGTTTCGGACGCGCTGGGCCTGGCCGTGGACGATATTACGGAAACGATCGAACCGGTGGTCGCGCGCGAACACGTGAAGACCCCGTTCCTCGAGGTGAAAACGGGACAGGTAGCCGGCGTGCACCAGATCGCGCGCGGTTATGCCGGCGGCCAGGAAAAAATCTACATGGAGTTGCAGATGTTCGTCGGAGCGGCCGACACCGGCGACACCGTCGCCCTCACCGGCAATCCCAACCTGACGCTCACGATTCCCGGCGGCACGCACGGCGACATCGCCACCGCTTCGGTTGTTGTGAACTGCATTCCCGCGATTCTCGACGCGGCGGCGGGATTGCGGACCTCGCGCGACCTGCCCATGTGCTTTCTCCCTCCCGGCGCGAAGCCCTGAACACCGGAACAAGTACAGAGGATTTATTTTTTGTTCCAGAAAGTGGCCAGCGCGGAGAAATCGACGTCTTCAGTCATGGCGCCCTTTACCGCGCTCAGGATTTCGCGCGCGGCCGCGGCAGCCGGCACCGGCACGCCGAGCTGGTTGCCCAGATCGATTGCCAGGCTCAAGTCTTTATGCATGAGGCGCAGGGGAAAACTCGGCTTGTAATCGCTTTGCAGCATCTTCGCCCCTTTTAAATCCAGCACGGGCGAGCGCCCCATGCTGGACTGCATCACCTGCAGCAGGTTCTCGCCCGGGACTCCTGCGCGCGTCACCAGCGCCAGCGCTTCCGCGAACGCTTCCACCTCCAGCGCGAGCAACAGGTTCATCGCCAGCTTTACCGTCTGCCCCGCGCCCACCGGCCCCAGATGGAAATATTGCTTGCCCATGACGTCGAGCAACGGCTTGACACGATCGAGCGTGCCGGCCTCTCCGCCCACCATGAATACCAACTCGCCCTTTTCGGCGCCCCATGTTCCTCCGGTTACCGGAGCTTCCAAAAATTCCGCGCCCAGCGCCGCCGCGGCGGCCGCCGCGCGCTTTTCCAGACTCGGCGTGACCGTGCTGGACTCGATAATCACGCTGCCGCGCCGCAGGCCCGTGAACACGCCGGCATCGCCCCACAATACCGATTCCACCGCCGGCGGATCGCTGACAATTGTGATGATCGCGTCGGATGCGGCCGCGGCTTCTCCCGGGGTTGCGGCGCGCCTGGCTCCTTGCGCGACCAGATCATCGCCGCGCGACGCCGTCCGGTTCCATACGGTAACGCTGTAACCCACTTTCAACAGGTTCGCCGCCATCGGCCGGCCCATCAATCCCAATCCGATAAATCCCACAGACGGTTTCATGAGGATTCTCCCGTGCAAATGAGTGTACAAGAGCGCTACGGAGGAAAAGTCTACAGGAGATCGTTCGAAAACAAAGGGGGAAATCGAAAAAAGCGGCGGAAGGCTAGGCGGGGTGCTTCTTAAGTTCCAGGGTGGCTGTTCCGGGCGCAGATTCGGCGGCCTCTTCGCGCGGCGCTTTCACCGAAGCGGATGGCAAGGGAATTTCGGGGCATTCGTTCAATTGCACGATGCAAGGATACGGTATTTCCCAGCGGAAAGTCTTCACGTTGTTCTTTCGCTGGTAGCTCTCTTCGAGAAAAATAGATTTCCCGGAGTCCGCCGCAAGGTTGCCGGTAGCGGGCAGAATGATGTCGCCGGCACGATAAGTGACCTCCACCCGGCGTCCCAACAAGGATGAGTACTGAGCCATGAGCAAATTCTGGCGGCAGGGACGCGAACAGGCAATAGTACGATGGGCTTATCTGGATTAGTACTTCAGCGCCATATCTGTTGCAAATGCGGAAGATAGATGGTCGTGATTTTGTATTGATCTTTGGTTTTCCCGGCAATGCCCGAGGCACACAAAACGGCGGGCGGAAGCCCGCCCAACCCGTGGATTTAAGGCAAGGGTGAAAACTCGACGCGGCGGCGTATGGGGTCGATCCGTTCGGCGCGGACGCGGATGCGGTCTCCAAGTTTCCAGACGTGTCCGCCGCGCGGCGTTCCTCGGCCGGATTTTTTTCTGGGATTTTTCTCCCGCCCGGCATCGCGCCCGCCGGGGCGCAGGCCCTGCCCGCTACCGCTTACGATGGCGTGATCCTGCTCGCGGTAGAAAACATGTTCGCCGGTAATTTCCTGGATGCGATCGATGGGCACCATGCCCTCGACGAAGATTTCCGTCAGCTCGACGAAGAAACCGAATTTCTGCACGGAAATAATCAGCGCGTCGTATTCCTCGCCGAGGTGCTGTTCCATGAACTGCGCGGTTTTCCAGGCCATCAATTCGCGCTCGGCGGTTTCGGCGCGGCGCTCGGTCTCGGAAGTTTCCACGGCAATGGCTTCGAGTTCGCCCCTGCGGTACGGGCCGAATGTGGATTCGCCTTTTTTCGGCGCCGCCCGGTGTGGCGCGCCTTCCTGCGATGTCCCCGCGGGGACAACAGGCGCCACAGGCTTCGATTCGGAGTGATCGAGCGCCCATTTCAGCGCGCGATGCACAATCAGGTCCGGATAGCGGCGAATCGGCGAGGTGAAGTGCGTGTACTGGTCGAAGGCGAGCGCGAAATGGCCCAGCGGGTCGGCGGCATAGCGCGCCTGCTTGAGCGAACGCAGCATCAGGAAGGACATGATGCGCTCCTCGGGTTTTCCCGCAATTTTTTCGGCCAGGCGTTGATAATGCTCCGGGCGAATCGCGATGTCGAGCGTGCCCGGCAGGGAAACCGTCATCTGCCTCTCGCGGCCGCCTCCCGAGCGGTTGCGCCATCCATGGCGTCCGCGGCGGGATCGGGACGCGGGAACCTCGCCGTGGCGCACCACCACGCGCCGCTCCGCGAGGTTTTCGATGCCCAAGGAGTATCCGAACGTTTGCGCCATGGCTTCAAATTCCAGAATTTTCTTGGGATCGGGTTTTTCGTGGACGCGGTGCAGCGATCCGATGCCGCGCGATTCCAGGTAGCGCGCGACGGCCTGGTTCGCCGTCAGCATGAACTCCTCGATCAGGCGGTGCGCGATGTTGCGCTCGCTGCGGACCACGCCGGTCATTTGCCCCTGGACGTCAAATTGAATCACCGGCTCGGGCAAATCAAAATCGATGGAGCCGAGGCGGGCGCGCCGCGCGTTGAGGATTAAGGCGAGATCGCGCATGGCTTCGAATTCATCCGCCAGGTGCGCGTACTGGGCGGTCGAAGCCGCGTCATGCTGCAGCACGGCGTTGACCGCGGTATAGGTCATGCGCTCGGCCGAGCGAATCACGCCACGCGCGAATTCCGACGCGACGATTTCGCCGTTCGCGTCCAGCTCCATGATCGCGCTCAGCACCAGGCGGTCTTCCTTCGGATTGAGCGAGCAAATCCCGTTTGAAAGTTCCTCGGGCAGCATGGGCACGGCGCGATTCGGAAAATAAACCGAAGTGCCGCGCAGCCGCGCCTCGCGGTCCAGCGCCGAACCACGGCGGACGTAGTGCGAAACGTCGGCGATGTGCACCTGCAGCTGCCAGTTGCCGTTTTCCAGGCGCTTCACGCAGACGGCGTCGTCGAAATCCCGCGCCGTTTCGCCATCAATCGTGACAATCGGCAGATCGCGGAAATCCCGCCGCCCCGCACGCTCCGCCTCGCCCACCGGATGCGCCGCCGCGGCGGCCTCCGCCAGCACTTCCGCAGAAAATTCGTGAGGGAGATGATGCTTGCGAATCAGGATCTCGACGTCCACGCCGAAATCGCCGGGGCGCCCGAGAATTTCGATCACGCGCCCCGCCGGTGCAACGCCTCCGCGCGGAAAACGAGTCAGCTCCACGTTGACGACCGCGCCGTCGAGTTCAGGCAGGCGCACGTTGCGCCGGGGCGGGTGCGAGCCCAGCTTTCCCTGCAACTCCGAAGTCAGTTCCTCGCCCGGCGGAATGATAATTTCCTGCTGCAGGCGCGCCTCGTAGGGCGCCACCGTGTTCCCGCGCGATCCGTAGCGGAATAGCCCCACAACGGTCGCGTGTGCGCGGTTAATCACGCGCAGGATGCGCCCTTCGGCGCGGCCTGGGCCTTCGCCAAATCGTTTCCGGCGCTCGATGCTGGCCAGAACGTGATCGCCATGCATCGCGTCGCCGATCGCGTCGCGCCCGATGAACAGGTCGCCTTCCAGATCTTTTCGCGGCGTATCCGGCACGACGAACCCGTAACCGTCGCGATGCGCGACCAGCCGGCCGGTCAGTTGATTCGCCTCGGGCCGCACTGCGGCGGCCTCGCGGCGCGGCGGCGAATTTCTGTGGTGCGGCACCGCCTTCTGTTGCGGCGGCGCATATTCCGCTCCCTGCTTTTCCTTGGGCAAGGCCACGCGCCCGTTGGGATATTCGTGGATCTCTCCGCGCTTTTTCATTTTCCGCGCCAGCTTCACCAGAGCGCGGCGTCCGGAATGCCTCAAATCCAGCGCCGCCGCGATCTCGCGAAGGCTCTGCGGCCTGCGGGAGCGGGATAAATGCGCCAGCACGTCAGCTTCGGTGACAGGCGCGCGCGGTTCTTCGGGGCGAGGCATACAGACGGCCATTGTATGCACACTTTCCACGAAATGCGAAATGGAGAGAGGGCTGGGTGCCGGCTTGAACGAAGAGTTTCCGCCCTTCAGGAACCCGAATTCCCTGCCGGTGCGAAAGCCACGGGACGGATGATGCCGCGGCCGCCGCCGAATTCCTCAATCTGGGGACATCAAAATAATTTCGTCATTCCCCGCAACTTTTTTCTGCATCCGGGGTTGAACCACTACATAAACGCAATAGGGCCCGGCCTTCCTCCGACTGGCCGGGTCATGGGAGGGGCAGATCAACCTGGATCACCCCTCCTTTTCTTATCCTTAACGCAAGCAACCTTATATAGATGGCACCACTTTTTCCATCACTTTCTCCGCCACTGCGAATGTTTGACAAGGGATAAGGCATGCAGTATACGTCTCCCATTGATTGTTCATTGATCCTCGGCCTTGGCTGAGCGCCCAACCCAATTTGAGCTATTTTCAATCGTGTCTGGAAATGAGCAGGTGCGTTCCGCATATTCCGGAATATGGACAGGTAAAATTATGAAAAGGCAACGCCAGGCAAACAGGCTGCGCGCAATTCTGGTTTTGCTTGCGGCCGGAATGGCCCTGTAGGTGGCGGGAGGCGCGCGGCATTTCTTCGTTTGGAGCAACCGTCCGGAAACAAACAGATACAACCGCCCATTCCCCGGTAGAATCAGATTTCCAGCGCCTGGGGATCACCTGTCCACCTCTTCGCTGCCGGATAAATAATGATTCGCATGAAACCCATACTGGTTCTGACAACCGCAATGTTTGCCGCGCTGGCTTGCGTGGCCATATCGGGCGCGGCACTGTGGGCGACGAACCAGGGCGCCACCGTTACCGGCAATCCAGTACCCACGGCCGCGCAGATCCGATCCCTGTTCGTGCGGGTGATCGAAAACCAGCACCGCAATGACCAGGCCCTGCAGGAGTATGAGCGCGTGGAGCGCGTGATTACCTACACGGACGCGAACGCGCATATCGTGTCCGAACACACCGATCGCGTCCTGTTTTCCGGAACCGGCACGATGAAGATACGCATTTCGGAAAATGGCTCGCCCGTTTCCCCGCAGGTCTTGCGCGACGAGATGCAGGAAGCCGTCAGGGCGCTCAACCTCGCCCTGCATCCCGACGAACATTTCCGGCAGGATCTGGCCAAATATCAAAGACGCCGCCGCGAGCGAGCTGAACTGCTGGATGAGGCGATGAAGGCTTTTCGGGCAACCTGGGTGGGCCGTGAAACTCGCCGCGATCCCTACGCGCCGAATGGTTCGCGCACGCTGACCAAGTTCCTGCTGGACCCTGACCCGAACTACACGCCAAACAGCCGCTTCGGAACCGTTTTCCAGCACGTGCACGCCGTGATCTGGGTGGATGAGAATCAGGAGCAAATCGCCCGCGCGGAGGGCAATATCACCAGCGACATCTCGTTCTTCGCAGGGATAGCCGGAAAAATTTATCATGGGGGCCACTTCGTGATGGAGCAGTCCGAGGTGTCGCCCGGCGTGTGGCTGCCGACGCTGTATATTTACAACGTGGATGGGCGAAAATTCCTGTTCGGATTCGGCGTCCACGAACGCACGGAAATTTCGCATTACCGCCGCGTGGGTCCGCCATCCCAGGCCATCGAAATTCTTCGCAAGGAATTGAACAACCTCACAGCGCAATCCCCCGCGAACTAGCCGTGCCGCAAAATCGACCGCCTGTACGCAGACCGTCCTATGCGATGCTGGGTGGCTTCGATTGGCTTGATGTCACCCCGTATCTTTCGCGCCTCCAGCGCTGCACGCAACTGCTCCAGCCGCATTTTGCGCGAGGTAAAATAAGGACGTTACTCCTCCGGAGGCGAAAGGCAATGCGGCGCGCCTGGCGAAACTGCGCGATGATTTTATGTGCCGCTATTTTTGTGCCTGCCGCGCTGTGGGCGCAGTACCCCAAGGTCGCCAGGCAAAGGCCGGGCAGCCTGAACGGCAGGGTGGTCAGCGCCAAGGGCACGCCGGTGGCCGGGGCGATGATCATGTGGCAGGCGTCGGATGGCGGAATACCGCACGTGCTGCATAGCGATGGGCAGGGGAGGTTCTACGTTCGGCGTCTTCGCACGGGGCTGTATGCGGTGCGCGCATCGGCCGGCAGGACCTGGTCGGTATGGAAGCAAAACGTGATGGTTCCCCCCGGCGGCGCGGCCCACGTGACGCTGCGGTTGGCGTTTGAAGCGCCATCGGTGGCCGTCGTCGAGTTGAAGGGCACGATGCACACTTGGAATGTTCCCGTGGTGGGAGCGTTGCCGCACGATCCGGCGGTCGATCCGAAAGGGAATATATGGTTCACGCTGCAGGCGTCCGGACACCTGGCGCGCTTTAATCCCGATACGCACGTCTGGAAACTGTTCAAGGTGCCGACACCGGACTCCGGCCCGCATGGACTGGTTTCCGATGCCAATGGCAATATATGGTTCACCGAAAACTACGTGGGGAAAATCGGACGGCTGGACGCCAGGACCGGCGCATTCAGCGAATTTTCGACGCACCTCGCAAAAGACCCGCACACGCCGGTGATCGGTCCCGACGGCGCGGTGTGGTTCACGGCGCAGAATTCGAACGTGATCGGGCGGCTGGACGTGGACACGGGAAAGGTCACCGAATATGGCATTCCCACGCAGAACTCACATCCCTATGGAATGGTTTCGGCGAACGATGGCGGCCTGTGGTTTTGCGAATTGACCGGACAGAGGCTGGGACGCGTGGATCCCTCCTCCGGCGTGATTACCGAATTTACGCCGAGCGAACCGAACGTGCATCCGCGGCGCCTGGTTGCCGTGAACGGCGCCATCTACTTCACCGATTCCGGCGGCGGGCGTCTTGGCCGGCTGACGCTTGCCGACAAGAAATTCAAGTTCTGGAACAGCCCCTCGGGGAAAAATTCCGAACCCTACGGCATCGCCGCGGACTCCACGGGCAAGATCTGGTACGTGGAAAGCGCGGCCAGCGCGAACAAACTGGTTCGCTTCAATCCAGCCGTCGAAGTATTCACCGTGTTTGCGATGCCAGCTCCGGATTCCTCGGTCCGCAACATCGCGCGCGACGCGCGCGGCCGCTTGTGGATGCCGCTCTCCCTGCCCGATAAAATCATGGTCGTCGAATAATTCTTCGCTCCTTTTCAGACCCACGCCCAATTGAGATACCGGCCGCAAACCAGGCCTTGAAACCTGGAAAAAGCGCCTTAAAAAGGGCCTGTAAAAGTCACGCCGCCATACGCTAAACAATGCTTTAACAATAAGATGGCAGCCATTATCCGGTACTAAAACCAGGGTACTCAAAAATATGATTCCAGTAGCCCATTGAGCGGGACGGTTACTGCTGCCAGCATCGTGATCACGGTGGGTTGGGAGTAACGCTGCGGGGACGACGGCCCCGAGAGATCGGGTTCGTAAGCGAGCTACCCAACCCTCCAAACCTTCCTGAACTCCCGGAAGCGTTAACATACGGCATTTTTTTGAATTCCCACGTGTTGCCGGCAGCGGAAAAAACCTCACTTCCAGGAGCAGATTCCTGCCGCATGCACTCAATCTGCATCTAAACTAGACACATGCAAGGAATCCGATTTCACCGGGCAGTACGGGTAAGGTGTGGGCTGCGCTTTTTGACGGTCCTCGCTCTGGTTTTCGCCCTGGGTCTCGCAGCGCTGCCGGCGCGCGCGCAGGAGCCTCCGCCGGTTGCAACGATTGGTCCCATTCACCTTTCCAGCCAGCCGGAAATCGACGCTGGATTTCACATGCTTTACCAGTTGAAGTTCGACCAGGCGCGCGAGGTATTCACCCATTGGGAGAAAGAGCATCCGGAAGAAGCCCTGGGCCCCGCTGCCGTAGCAGCCAGCTATTTGTTTCAGGAATTTGACCGCCAGGGCGTGCTGACATCGAATTTTTTTCTTAACGACGATAAGCTGCTCGGCGGCGTTCCGGGCACGCCCGACCCTGTGGTGCGCGAAGCATTCAACGCGGCCGTGCAGAAATCGGAGGACCTGGCGCACGCGAGCCTGAAATCGAATCCCCAGGACGCGGACGCGTTATTCGCGCTGACGATCTCCACGGGCATGCTCGCCGATTATGCCAGCATGATTGAGCGGAAGCAGATTGAGAGCCTGCGTTTGACGCGCCAGGCCGATGTCGTGGCAAAAAATCTGCTGGCGGTGGCTCCTGGCGCGGCTGATGCCTACGTCGCGCTGGGCGCGGCCAACTATATTATGGGTTGCCTGCCCCTTTATAAGCGGTTCCTCATCCGTTTCGGCGGATTTCACGGAGATCGCGCGCTGGGCATGCAGCAGTTGGCCCGCACGGCGGCTTACGGCCATTATCTGCGCCCGTTTGCAAAGCTGACGCTCGCGCTTGCGGCGGAACGCGAAAAACAGTGGGACCTGGCAAGGACAGAATTCGAGCAGCTGACCGCTGAATTCCCCGGCAATGCGAAATTCGCGTACGAGCTAGCGAAGCTGAAGGGCACGATAGGTCCCGCCAGTGCCAGCCACAGTGCCGGCCATTAAGTGCGGCTCGTTGGATGAGGGCTCAACCGGGCGCGCTCGTGGTATCCTCGGGACAAGGATTTAAGGTTTTTGGCGCCAGAAATTGGCGCTGAGGAATTGGCAATGCGAATCGTGAAGGCCTGGTGGCTACTCGGCTGCGCGCTTCTTCTGGTGGGTGTCGCGTATGCCTACCAGGCTCCTTTCCGGGAATATCCCTCCGTCGAATATGGCGTGGCTCCCCTGCCTGCGGACTGGCAGAGAAAAGCGGAATTTACTTTCGCGCGGCTGATGTATCCGCCGGGATGGAATGACGGGTATCGCGGGCGTTTCGATGGAGACTGGAGAAAGGGACTATCGCTGTGGACGCAGGATTATCCGAAGGCGGACCGGGATTTCTCTGCCGCGGTCGGGCGGCTGACGCGCATTGATACGCGCTCGGTGGAGCAGGCCGTGAACCTCGATGACGGAGACGAGGTATACAACTGGCCGTTTCTCTACGCCGTGCAAGTCGGCGAATGGAGCCTGACCGATCATCAGGCCAAAAAACTTCGCGATTACCTGCTGCGCGGAGGATTTTTCATGGCCGACGATTTCCACGGAACCCTGGAATGGCAGGTGTTCGAACACAACATCAGAAAAGTTTTTCCGAACCGCCCGATCGTCGAAATCCCCAACAGCGACCCCATCTTCCATACTATGTTTGACCTGGATCACCGGTACAGAATTACCGGCGCCGAGCACCTGCGCGTGGGTTACAAGAACAATGGCATCGACGCACACTGGCGCGGCATTTATGACGACCAGGGCCGCGTGATGGTGGCCATCTCTTTCAATTCCGATATCGGCGATTCCTGGGAATGGGCCAACGACCCGCGCTACCCTCAAAAGTTTTCCGACCTGGGCATGCGCATCGGCGTGAATTACGTGATTTACGCCATGACGCACTGATCGCGCTGCCTGGTGGGAACCGCCGCCGTACATCACCTAAATCTTCGGCGATAAGAGCGCGGTGAAGATTCTAATTGTGATAATGTGGGGTTCGCCCTGATCCGTAGCTCCCTTGACCCTCTTTGGAACCATCTGTTAGCGTAGGATACTCCATGGATACCATTCACATCACAATGCCGGACGGCGCGATTCGCGAAGTGCCGCTGGGCACCACCGCGGCGGAAGTGGCGCAGCAAATTTCGCCGCGCCTTGCGAAGGAGGCGCTGGTCGCGCGGATCAGCTTGACCGGCGAACGCGCCGGCTCGCCAGCTGGCGCTTCGGCAGGCGCGGCGCCGGACGCCGCTCCGGAAGCGCAGATGGACTCTGCCGGGAACGGCGAAGGGTTTCTGGTGGATTTGCGCGCTCCCATCGATCAGGACGTGAAGCTTTCGATCCTGACGCCGAAAGATCCCGAAGCCATTCAGGTGTTGCGCCACTCGGCAGCGCACCTGCTCGCCGCAGCCGTGCTCGATCTGTTCCCGAACGTCAAGCTGGGCATCGGCCCGCCCATCGATACCGGCTTCTTTTACGATTTCGTGCGCGAGGAGCCTTTCACGCCGGAAGACTTGGCGCGCATCGAAAAGAAAATGCGCGAGCTCGCCGCGCAGGATATTCCCAACGAACGCAAGATGATGCCGAAGGCGGAAGCGCTCGAGCTTTATCGCAAATGGGATCAGGGCTTCAAATGCGAATTGGTCGAAGAGCGCGCGATCGAGCCGATGGTGTCGTTCTACACCACCGGAAAATTCATCGATTTCTGCCGCGGCCCGCACATCCCTTCGACCGGGCGCATTCGCGCGTTCAAACTGATGAGCGTTGCGGGCGCGTACTGGAAAGGCCAGGAAGGCAACCCGCAGATGCAGCGCATCTACGGCGCGTGCTTCTACACGCAGCAGGACCTGGACGATTACCTGCACCGGCTCGAAGAAGCCAAGCGGCGCGATCATCGCCGCCTGGGCCAGGAACTCGACCTATTCTCGATTCAGGAAGAGGCTGGGCCAGGCCTGATTTTCTGGCATCCCAAGGGCGCGCTGATCCGCAAGCAGATGGAAGACTGGCTGCGCGATGAACTGCTGCGCCGCGGCTACGATCTGGTCATCACGCCGCACATCATGCGCCTGGACCTGTGGAAGACCAGCGGCCACACCGGCTTTTACCGCGAAAATATGTTTGGCCCCATCGAAGTCGAAAAGGCCGAATACCAGCTCAAGCCGATGAACTGTCCGGGGCACATCCTGATTTACAAGTCGCGCCTGCGCAGTTACCGGGAATTGCCGGTGCGCCTGGCCGAACTCGGCACGGTGTACCGCTACGAGCGCTCCGGCGTCCTGCACGGGCTGTTGCGCGTGCGCGGCTTCACCCAGGACGATGCGCACATCTTCTGCATGCCCGAGCAGATCGAGGCGGAGATCGAGGGCTGCATCGATTTTGCGTACAGCGTGATGAAGACGTTTGGATTCGATAAGTACGTGGTCGAGCTTTCCGATTGGGATGCCAAGCATCCGGAAAATTATGCGGGCTCGCCCGAGGACTGGGGCCGCTCGACGGCCGCGCTGCAAAACACGCTCACCAAACTGGGCGTGCCGTTCAAGCGCATCGAAGGCGAAGCGGCGTTCTACGGCCCGAAGATCGACGTAAAATTGATTGACGCAATCGGACGCCCCTGGCAGCTCACCACCGTGCAGTTTGACTTCAATTTGCCCGGACGATTCGGCTTGGAATACGTGGGCGAAGACGGCAGCCGCCACCAGCCGCTGATGGTGCACCGCGCGCTGTGGGGCTCGGTCGAGCGGTTCTTTGGCATCCTGATCGAGCACTATGCCGGGGCGTTTCCCGTATGGCTTGCGCCCGTGCAGGCGGAAGTGCTGCCGCTGAGCGAGAAATTCTCCGAATACGCCACGAAAGTGACGGCCGCTTTGAAGGACGCCGGCTTCCGCGCGCATCTGGACGACCGCAACGAAAAGCTGCAGGCCAAGATCCGCGACGCGCAAATGCAGAAAATTCCCTATATGCTCATTGTCGGCGGCAAGGAAGCCGAGGCGGGCACCGTCTCGGTCCGGCACCAGAGCAAGGGGGACCTCGGGCCGCGCCCCCTGGCGGAGTTCCTCTCCGACTTGCGCCAGCAGGTCGATTCCCGGGCGATTTGAATCGAATACAGTCCTGCGCTGGCCATGTTCCGTCCCTGACTATATCGTTATACGATAGGATAAAAATTTCAGCCGCTGCGGCCGAAGTCGCCGCGGGAAAGCGAGGGGCGCGTGTACGTGCAGTTCCAAAATAGCTTGCTTCACTTTCTCAGGTCGTCGTATGTGGTAGAAATCGCGTCGCTGGTGGTGGTCGCGCTGCTGATCCGGAAATTCGGCATTGCCTGGCTGCGACGGCTGACCCGGAAAACCGCAACCGACCTGGACGACGAGCTGGTTTCCCTGCTGGACCAGGCGCTGCTTCCCGCGCTTGCCGTCGGGGTGGTCGCCACGTGCCTGAATCTGTTTCCGCTCCCGCCCAAGTTTCTGCTGGTGGCAAATCGGATTTTCTTTCTCTCCGTTCTCGGCCTTTCGCTTTATTACGGGATGCAGGTGCTGATACTGATCGCCAACCGCTGGCTGGAGCGAAAGGCAATGAACGCGCAATGGCGCGACGCCGTGCCGTTCACCGTGCGGATCGTGTTTGCGTCCCTGGGCACGATGCTCCTGCTCGACAATCTGGGCATCTCCCTGACCGCCGTTTGGACCACGCTGGGTGTCGGCAGCGTGGCCGTCGCGCTGGCCCTGCAGGATACGCTGACGAATTTCTTCGCCGGCGTCTATATCCACCTCGACAGCCCAGTACGCGTGGGCGACTACGTCAAACTGGACGATCAGCATGAAGGTTTCGTTGTGAGCCTGGGCTGGCGCTCCACGCACATCCGCACGCTGCCGAACAATATTATTGTGGTTCCCAATTCGAAGCTGGCCTCTTCGGTGATCACCAACTACTCCATGCCGGAACCCGCCATGTCATTGCTGATTCCTATCGGCGTGAGCTACGATTCGGATCCCGAAGTGATCGAAAAAATTCTGGTCGAAGAGGCGCTGGAGGCCGCCGCCCGCATCGACGGTTTAATGGCAGAGCCCAAGCCGTTTGTGCGCTTCATTCCGGGTTTTGGCGATTCCTCCCTGAACTTCACGCTCATCTGCCGCGTGAACACGTTTGTGGACCAGTATCTGGTACAACATGAACTGCGCAAGCGCATCTTCGCCCGATTCCGCCGCGACGGAATCGAAATCCCATTTCCGCAACGCGACATTCATATCCGCACGCAGCAGGCCCCGGCGGCGTCTTGATTGCGTATAAAATCTCGTCGGTCGATTCTCGCGGCCGCGAGAATCGGTATTCTTGACGGCCAACACGCACTACTCGCGCGCGCGTAGTTGGTGTACTCTGTTTTCTTTTACAATATGCCGGAAAGGAAGAAGTCGCGCCTAAGCTTGCGCGAACCGGTCTTGATCCAATAAATGGACACGAGCAACGCTTCCGCCAGAACCCCGCTGGAACCGCTCGGCGCCTCGACGCCCGAACAAGTCGTGTCGCGCTTTGCAGAATTGCGCGCGCGGTTTGACCGGGACGCCGCGGGCGCGAAGGACGAAAGCGGCTGGAAATCCCTTCGCGACGCGTGGCTGGGCCGCAATTCCGGCCTGCTCACTCAGGTGACCGACACCTGGCTGAAGCCGGCCAAGCCGGAACTCAAGCGGACGGTCGGCCAGGCCGTCAATGAATTGAAAGCGCACATCGAAGCGGCGCTGGAAACGGCGCGCGTGGCGACCCAAGCCGCGGCCGACCAGGCGGCCCTGGCCCGGGAACGCGAAGATCTTTCCCTCCCCGGAGTGATTCGGCCGCTGGGCACCCGGCATCCGTTGCGGCAGACCTTCGAGGAAATCGAGCGCATTTTTCTTTCGCTCGGCTACTCGGTGGTGGCCGGGCCGGAGATGGAAACTCCCTACTACAACTTCGAGGCGCTCCATATTCCCGAACACCATCCGGCGCGCGACAATATGGACACGTTTTACATGGCCGCGCCGCCGGGGGCGAAGCCGCTGCTGTTGCGCACGCACACTTCGCCCATGCAGGTGCGCACGATGGAAAAGCAGCCGCCGCCCGTGCGCATCATCGTGCCCGGCAAAGTCTATCGCCGCGACAATCCCGACGCCACGCACGGCTTTATTTTTCATCAGATCGAAGGGCTCGCGGTGGACACCGACATCACGTTTTGCGATTTTGCGGGCACGGTCGAATATTTCGTGCGCGAATTCCTCGGGCCCAAGGTGAAGACGCGCCTGCGCCCCAGCTATTTTCCGTTCACCGAGCCGAGCGTCGAAGTCGATGCCACCTGCGTGTTTTGCGGCGGCAAGGGGTGCAACGTCTGCAAGCAGTCGGGATGGATCGAGCTGTTTGGCGCGGGCATGGTGGACCCAGCCGTTTATGGCTTCGTGAATTACGACGCGAAGCGACTTTCCGGCTTTGCCTTCGGCCTGGGCGTCGAACGCCTGACGCAGCTCAAATATAACGTCAACGATTTGCAGCTATATTTTCAGAACGACGTGCGGTTTCTGCGGCAATTTGCCTGAGAAAAAATGAAAGTTCTCTACAACTGGCTCAAAGAATTTGTCGAACTCACGGCGACCCCGGAAGAGTTGCGCGCGCGACTCTCGCTGTCCGGCACGGCCGTCGAAGCGCTGGAGCAGACCGCGGCGGGGCCGCTGCTCGACGCCGAACTCACTTCCAATCGCGCCGATTGCCTGGGGCATTACGGCATCGCGCGCGAAGCGGCGGCGCTGTACGGACTGGCGCTTGCGCCGGTGGAGGCTTATCCGCGGGAACTGGCGGAGCCTGCTTCGTCGACGACGAGCGTTCAGATTGAAACGCCCGAACTGTGCGGGCGGTACACGGCGCGCGTCCTGCGTAACGTGCAGGTGGGGCCATCGCCCGACTGGCTGCGGCAACGCCTGGAAGCCCTGGGACAAACATCGATCAACAATGTTGTGGACGCGACCAACTACGTCATGCTCGAACTGGGGCATCCCTTGCATGCCTTCGACATGGATTTGCTGAACGAGCGGCGGATCATCGTGCGGCGCGCACGCGCCGGAGAAAAATTTCGCACGCTCGACGGCATCGAACGCACACTGACCAATCAGATGTGCGTGATTGCCGACGCAGCGCGCGCCGTAGCCATTGCCGGCGTGATGGGCGGCGCAGAAACCGAAATCCGCGCGACAACCCGCAACATTCTGCTGGAATCGGCCTGTTTCGATCCCATCTCGATTCGCCGCACGTCAAAGTCGCTCGCCCTGCGCACCGAGGCTTCCATGCGATTTGAACGCGGCGCCGACCTGGAAATGGCGGAGTTGGCTTCGCGGCGCTGCGCGGAACTGATACAAAAGCTGGCGGGCGGCGAAATTCTAGCCGGTGCGGTGGACATTTATCCGGAGCGCACACACCCTCGAGCGATCGAACTGACGCGCAAGGAGCTGCTGCGCGTGATGGGCGCGGACGTGCCCGATGCGGAAATCGAAGCGATTCTCTCCGCGCTGGGATTTGCGCCCGTGCGCATGGACACCGCGCACGGCAGCGCAGATCCTTCAACGGCGACGTGGGCGTGCCGGCAGCCGTCCTGGCGCGGCGACGTCACACGCGAGGTGGACCTGATCGAAGAGATCGCGCGGCTCTACGGCGTGGACAAATTTCCGCCACGGCTGCCCGCGGCGAAACTTCCGGCCGCCCGGCTGGAATACGCCGAAGCGGAAGACCGTTTGCGCGAACGGCTGATGGGCTTGGGCTACCAGGAAATCATCACCATCCCGATCGTGGACGAAACAAACGACATCATTTTCCGCGCCGAAGCCGTCACGCCCGCGCGCATCGCCAATCCCCTGGCCGAAGACGCCTCCGTAATGCGCACCACCGGCGCGGTCACCATGGCGGCAACGCTGGAATGGAATTTGAACCACGGGCAACGCAACGTGCGCCTGTTCGAATTCGGCAAAACGTATCGCTGGAAGGGAACCGAGCCAGTCGAGACGCGCGTGCTCACACTCGGCGCCACGGGCTTTGCGAGGGAAAAAAGCGTTGCCGAAAGCGAGCGCGCATTTACGTTTTCCGACCTGAAAGGCGACCTGGATCAGATCGGCCGCCTGGTGGGCGATTTTTTGTGGGCGGCGGGAGCCCCGGATTGGCTTCATCCCGCGCACGCAGGCGCCGTCGCCCTGCGCGGCGGCGGGGCGGGTGCGCAATCGGTCGGAGTTGCCGGGCAGGTGTCGCGCCGCGTTTCCGAACGGTTCAAGCTGCGGCAAAACGCGTACCTCGCGGAACTGGAACTGGACCCGTTGTGCGCGGGCTACAAGGAGGCGCGTGCGGCGATGCGCTACAAACCGCTCTCCCGTTTTCCGGCCGTGGAACGCGACTTCTCTCTCGTGCTCGCCGACGGAACTGCGTTCGCCGGCGTCGTGGAGACGATTCGATCGCTCGGCATCGCGGAGGTTTCCTCGATTGACGCCGTGGACGTATTCCGCGGCAAGCATCTGGCTGCTGGAAAATTTTCGCTGCTCGTGCGCGTAACGTTCGAGAGCCACCAGGCTACGCTCACCGAAGCCCAACTGACGGATTTTTCTTCGCGCATCCTGGGCGCTCTCGAACAGAATCTGGGCGCGACCCTGCGCGCCTGAGCAGGGCGGCGGAAGCCTGTCCTGCTCACAAGCACTTGCCACTGGCGGCGGAACAGCGGAAAATAGGCGGGTCCAGCCGGGAGCGCACTGCATGCCAAACCGCGTGAAAGTAGAAATTTACGGCCAGAGCTACACGTTGAGCGGAGACGTGGACGAAGATTACGTCCAAAAACTCGCGCGGTACGTGGACGAAAAAATGCGCGCCGTCTCGGAAGCGACTCAAACCGTGGACTCGGTGCGCGTCGCCGTGCTGGCGGCCATGGCCATCGCCGACGAATTGCACACGCGGCAGCAGGACACCGGCCATCGCGACGATGCCCTGCGGGAACGCGCTCAGCAGTGCCTGACCATCCTGGAGCGCGCGCTGAAGCAGACCGCTTAGTTCTTGCGTGATGTTTTTGCCGTTATTTTTATGGGACCCGCAAAACATGCAACGCTTTACGCGCGCCTGACATCCATGTAGTATTCAAGGGCGTTGTCCTAGCTTCAGCCGAATGGAATGACACTGCGGAAGACAATTCGGATACTCTGCGTTTCGCTGGCCCTGGTCATGCTGTTGGTCTTCGCCACCGGCGTCGTCAGCGACTGGAATCATCAGATTGCCAGCGACGACGCGCGGTGTCCCTACTGCCATCTGGGCCACCAGACACCGGCGCAGATGAAATTCCTGCCGTCTGTATCTATGCTGAAGCCGCTTGCTTCGTTGCCCCTGCCGCTCGATGCGGTTCTGGCCGCGAGTCCCACATTTTCGCAGACCGCTCCTCGCGCACCTCCCTCCCTGTAATCCGCTCGTTCAGGCGCCGGTTGATACAGGCGCCCAATAATTTCCCAATCGTTTCGTTCAGCACAATCAGGAATTCCGCCGGCGTTCTAGATTCATGAAAAGGCCGAATTGAGAGCCTCAACTGTATCTGGCAGGAGAGACATTATGAAGATGAAGTCGAGGGCCCGAGCATGGTGGCCCCTGATTGCCCTTGGAATCCTGGCGTTGCTCGCGCCTGCGCGCGCTGCCGGGCAGACGGGAGCGCAAGCCCCAACACCGCAAAAACTACCGGCTCGCGTCACGATGGATGAAGCGATCCGTCTGGCGCTCCAGCACAATCATTCTTTGCAGGCGGCGCGCACGTTGGTCCTGCAGAACCGGGCCGAGGAGATCACGGCCAACCTGCGGCCCAATCCTGTGGCGCTCGTGGATGAGCAGTACTTGCCGCTCTTCACGCCCAGTTCGTTCACCAGGGACTACGTAAATCAGAACGCGGTGTTCGACGCGGGACTCTCCTATCTGATCGAGCGCGGCAAAAAGCGGCAGCATCGCCTGGCCGCAGCCAAAGACCAGACCGCCGAAACCGCCGCAACGGTGACCGACGACGAACGCATCCTGACCTCCGAGGTCGCGCAGCAATTCATTGCCGCGCTGCTGGCCAAGGCCGATCTGGATCTGGCACAGCAGGATCTGAAAAGTTTCCAGCAGACCGTGGATATCAGCGAGGATCAGTACAAAGCCGGTTCGATGAGCGAAGGCGACCTGCTCAAAATCAAGCTGCAGTTGCTGCAATTCCAGATGGATGTTTCGTCTGCCCGGCTGGCGCGCGTCCAGGCATTGGCGAGCCTGCGGCAATTGATGGGATTTGACTCGGTACCCGAGAATTATGAGGTGGAAGGCGATCTGACCTATCAGAGCGTGCACCTGAATCTGGACGACCTGAAGATGCTGGCGCTGCGCACACGGCCCGACCTGCGCGCCGCGCAGCTGGGCATCCAGGCGGCGCGAAGCCAGTATTCGCTCGCCCAGGCCAACGGCAAAAGAGACCTGGGCGTGACATTCACCTACAACCACCTCACCGGCATCAACACGGGCTCTCTGTTTTTCAATATCGACATACCCATTTTCGACCGCAATCAGGGCGAAATCGCCCGCACCCGCTACGCCATCACGCAATCGCAGGAACTTTCCAGCGAACAAGCCTCGCTGGCGCTTACCGATGTGGAGAATGCGTATGAATCGCTTCGTACCAGTGACCAGGTCGTGAAGCTTTACCAGTCCGGGTATCTGAAACAGTCCGAAGATTCACGAAACATCAGCCAGTACGCCTATCAACGCGGCGCCGCCAGCCTGCTCGATTACCTGGACGCCGAGCGAACCTATCGCGGAACCGAATTTGCCTATCGCCAGGCGCTCGCGAATTACATGATATCGCTGGAACAATTGCGGCAGGCCGTGGGAACCAGGAGTTTGCCATGACAACCATGACAATAATGAAAAAAATGATGGAGCTTCGCGCTGTAAAACCAGGCTGGCTACGCCAGGCGCGGCATCTCGCGTTCTGCTGCGCCGCTTTCGCCTCCGCCCTCGCACTCGCCGGTTGCGGCGGCTCGGCGCAAAACGCCGCCAAAATGACGTCGTTCTCCACCACCGAGAGCGCGGCAAGCCAGGCGGAACTTTTTTCCCTGCCACCCGATCAAATGGCGCATATCCAGATTTACACGGTCGGCCAGTCCCCGCTGGTGCGCACCCTGCGCCTCACCGGGACGGTCGCCTACAACGGTTTCCTCACCACGCCGGTGATCACGCAGGTGGGCGGGCCGGTGAGCCGGGTCCTCGCCATGCCTGGTGAACATGTGCGCGCGGGCCAGCCGCTGCTGTACGTCGCCAGCCCCGACTACTCACAATTGCGCGCCGCCTATATCAAGGCTCGCGACGCCTTCCAGCTCTCCGACCGGTTTTACAAGCGCGACCAGGATCTGCTGGCGCACAAAGCCATCGCGGAAGCCGACCTGGAACAGGCCGAATCCAACCGCGCGCAGGCCCAGGCGGATCTGCAGGCCAGCGAACAGGCCATTCGCGTTCTGGGCATCGCGAACCCGGAAAGCGTGGTGACCAGTCCGCCTTCTGCGGAATTGCCGCTGCTGGCGCCGCTGGCCGGAGAAGTGGTGGAGCGGCTCTGCTCGCAGGGACAACTGCTGCAGGCCGGCGGGACGCAGTGCTTCACGCTTTCGGATATGAGCAAAGTGTGGGTGCTGGTCAACGTCTACCAGAACGACCTCGCCTACGTGCACATCGGTGAGGATGTGACCATCGAAAATGAGAGCTACCCTGGCGCCGTGCACGGCAAGATTCAGTACCTGGCGCCATCGCTCGATCCGACCACCAGGACTCTGCAGGCGCGCATCGAAGCCTCCAATCCCGGCGAGCGGCTCAAGAAAGACATGTATGTGACCGCGTTAGTGCGCGCCGGAGTGATTCCCAAGGCGGTGACGGTTCCCGATGCCGCCTTGCTGCGCGACACGGCCAACATGCCGTACGTCTATGTACAGACCGGCAGCAACCAATTTGCGAGGCGCATGGTAACGCTGGGCGAGAGCCTGGGTGGAAAAACGCAAATTCTGACGGGACTGCAGCCGGGCGAAAAAATCGTCGGTGACGGCAGCCTGTTCCTGCAATTCCAGAATTCGCTCCAACGCTGAGCCGAGGGCAAAAAAACCATGATTCACCATATCGTTCGATTCGCTCTTCGACAGCGCTTCCTGATTCTGGTGCTGGTCGTGTTCATCATCGTGGCGGGCGCCGTGTCTTTCCAGCGCATGCCCGTGGACGCTTATCCGGACCTCTCGCCACCGATGGTGGAAGTCATCACGCAGTGGCCGGGCCACGCATCGGAGGAAGTCGAGCGGCTGGTGACCCTGCCGATCGAAATCGAAATGAACGGTGTGCCGCACATGCAGGTGATGCGGTCGATTTCGCTGTACGGGCTTTCCGACGTCATAATGACGTTCCAGGAAAGCACCGACGATTATTTTGCACGCCAGGTGGTGTTTGAACGGCTGGCCGAGGTACAGCTTCCCTCGGGCGTGGCACCCAGCATGTCTCCGTTGTACAGCCCGTCGGGGCTGGTATATCGGTATGTTCTGGAAAGCCCGGATCGCAGCCCGCAGCAACTGAAAACGATTGAAGACTGGGTTGTGGCGCGGGCATACAAGTCTGTGCCGGGCGTCGCGGACGATTCCGGATTGGGCGGCACGACGATGCAGTACCAGGTGCTGCTCGATCCCGCGAAGATTTACAGCTATCACGTTTCCACGCCGCAGGTGCTGGCCGCGCTGGCCGCAAACAATGCCAACGCGGGCGGTGGATTTTACTCGCAGGGCTCGCAGTTTTTCTACGTGCGCGGGTTGGGCCTGATCAACAGCACCCAGGACATTGCAAACATCGTCGTGGGAAACAACAACGGCGTGCCCGTGCGCATTCGCGACATCGGCCAGGTGACCATCGGCAGCGCGCCCCGCCTGGGGGAATTCGGCTTTCAGAAAAATAACGACGCGGTGGAAGGCGTGATCCTCATGCGCCGCGGCGAACAGACGCAGAACGTTCTCGCCGGCGTCGAGAAAAAGACCCAGGAGCTTAACCACGGCATCCTGCCGCCGGACGTGAAGGTGCATCCGTTTTACGACCGCAGCGACCTGGTGAAGCTCACGATCGATACGGTCGAGCACAACCTGCTCGTCGGAATGACCCTGGTTCTGATCGTGCTCATCTTTTTCCTGGTCAGCATCCGAGCCGCAATTATTGTTGCTCTCACCATTCCCCTCAGTCTGCTCTTTGCCTTCATCCTGCTGCACGGCCGGGGCGTCCCCGCCAACCTGCTCTCCATCGGCGCGATCGATTTCGGGATCATCATCGACGGCACCGTGGTCATGATGGAAAATATTTTTCGGGAACTCACCGAACGCCACGGGCAGGATTACAACCTGAGTGAAGTGATCCTGGAGGCCGCGCGGGACGTCGACCGGCCCATCTTTTATTCCGTCGCCGTCATCCTGGCGGGATACATTCCCATCTACGCCCTCAGCGGACCTTCCGGCAAACTGTTCCTGCCCATGGCGGAAACGATGTCGTACGCGCTGCTGGGTTCGCTGATCTTTACGCTGACGCTGGTTCCCGTCCTGGCCTCGTACTGGTTCAAGAAGGGCGTAAAGGAGGTCGTGAACCGGCCGTACGAATGGGTGAAGCGCGTGTACGCCGGAGAGCTGGACTGGTGTCTGGATCATCCAAAGACCACGATGGTCGTCGCGACGGTGATTTTTGGAGGCACGCTCCTTCTGGTGCCCTATATCGGCGGCGAATTCATGCCCCACCTGGACGAAGGCGCTCTGTGGGTGCGCGCCACGATGCCGTACACCATTTCGTACGATGAGGCGTCGAAATTCGCGCCGAAAATACGAAACATCCTGATGTCCTATCCGATGGTGACCCAAGTTGGATCGGAGTTGGGGCGTCCGGACGACGGTACCGACGCCACCGGGTTCTTCAATTGCGAATTTTACGTCGGCCTGAAACCCTACAAGGACAAAGTGTGGCAGCAGGGGCCGATCCGGACCAAGGCGGAGCTCACCGACGATCTCCGAAAAAAACTCGCCGCGTTTCCCGGCGTGATTTTCAATTACACGCAACCGGCCGAGGACGCCGTGGACGAGGCGTTGACCGGCCTGAAGAGCGCGCTCGCGGTGAAAATCTACGGCCCCGACCTGCAGGTCCTGGAAAGCAAGGCGGTCCAGGTCAAACGCGTTCTCGCGCAGGTGCCGGGTTTCACGGAGTTGACCGTGGTGCGCGAACTGGGCCAGCCTACGGTGCAAATCGATGTGAACCGCGAAAAAATCGCGCGCTACGGCATCAATGTGTCCGATGTGGAAGGTATCATCGAGGCCGGAGTGGGCGGGCAGGCGGCCACGCAGGTCATTCAGGGAGAGCAGCTGTTCGATCTGGTCGTGCGCATGAAGCCGGAATACCGCTCCAGCACGCACGAGATCGGCAATCTTCTGGTGCCCACCCCGTCGGGACAGCAAGTGCCGATTTCCGAACTCGCCACCATCCATCAGGGAAACGGGGCGTCCTTTATCTATCGTGAGAATAATTCGCGATATATCGGCGTGCAGTTCAGCATCCAGGGGCGCGACCTGGCGCGCGCGGTGGACGACGCGCAGAAAGCGGTTAGCAAGTCGGTGACGCTGCCGCCGGGTTACACCATCGCCTGGGGCGGCGAGTACAGCGAATACGTCGCGGCGCGAAAGCAGTTCGCCGTAATTGGGCCACTTGCGATCCTGCTGATCTTCATGATCCTGTTCGCGCTGTACGGAAATTTCAAGTTCCCCGTCACCGTAATGATCGGCGTGGTGATGACCGAACCGGTGGGAGCGTTGATCGCCCTGAAACTCACGCACACGCCCTTCAGCGTCAGTTCCATGCTGGGCTTGCTCGCGTTGATGGGCGTATCGGTGGAAACCGCCGTGATTCTGGTGTCGTATATCAACAAGCTGCGCCTGGAAAATTGCGACATCCGCACGGCGACGCGCGAGGCGGCGCTGCTGCGGCTGCGCCCGATCATGATGACCGCGCTGGTAGCGTGCCTTGGCCTGCTGCCGGCCGCGCTTTCCACCGGCATTGGGTCGGATACGCAGAAACCGTTTGCCATCGTCGTCGTCGCGGGACTGGTTTCACGGCTGTTTTTGGGATTTTTCGTCAACCCCGTGCTCTACGAAATGGTCGCCAAGGATGGTGACGTGCTGCAAGTGTAGCGGAAGAAAATAGATGCCTCAGCGTGGTCGAAAATTCGTTCTTGGTCTGGCTGTGGTCGCCATCGTGTTCCTTATGTTTGCGGCCACGGCCGAACTTGTGCCGCACCATCACAACGACGCCAAGAGCGAACGTGTTTGCCCGATTTGCCATGCGCCCATCATGGGGCTGCAGCCGGCCGCGATCAGCCCTCCGCTGCAGACTGATCCTCCCTGGGTCCTGCTCTCCGCTACATCGATTTTTGTACACGCGCCATTGCTTTTCCGCGAGTCCTGCCGCGCCCCCCCAGAAGCCTGATCTGGAAATCCTGCCCTGATTCCCAAACTGTTGCGCCGGCTTCTCGAAAGAGAGGCACCGCATGCGCACATTTGTATGTGCGTCCACACTGGCCGCTACAACCACGCATTCCCCAATGGGGCAGAGGAGAAAATGATTATGAATTTCCGCAAGATCGCACTCGCTGTTTTCGGCTTGATCATATTTTTGTGCGCTGCATCCGGATGGGCGCAGTCGTCCGGCAGTATTGACGGTGTGGTTAAGGACGCCACTGGCGGCGTTTTGCCGAATGCCACAGTCGAAATTTCCAACCCCGTAAGCGCCTACAAAAGAGAAGCAACGACGGATGCCGCGGGCAAATTCCATTTCGATAATTTGCCGTTCAATCCGTACCACATGATCGTAACGGCAAAAGGATTCACATCCTACACGCAGGATGTCGTTGTCCGCTCTACGGTTTCCGCCACCGTGGACGTCGAATTGAAGCTCGGATCTACATCGGAAAATATCACGGTTCAGACGACCGGCGCCGACCTTGTGGAAACTTCCCCGTCGCCACACACGGACGTGGACCGCGCCCTCTTCGATAAGTTACCTCTGGAAAGCGCATCTTCTTCGGTCAGTTCCCTGGTCACCTTGGCCTCACCGGGCGTGGTGGCGGATTCGAACGGGCTCTTTCATGGGATGGGAGACCACGCGGAGAACTCTTTCTCGGTGGACGGGCAGCCCATCACCGACCAACAAAGCAAGGTATTCTCCAACCAGATCCCTGAAGATTCCATCGAGTCCCTGGAGGTCATCCAGGGCGCGCCACCCGCGGAATATGGGGATAAGACCAGTCTGGTCATCAAGGTCACTACACGTTCCGGACTTGGCCAAACGCAGCCCACCGGGAGCGTGACCACATCGTACGGGTCGTTTGGCACGACAGGCACGGACGCCAACCTTGCTGTGGGAGGCGCAAATTGGGGAAACTTTATCGCCGTAAACGGACTGAATTCCTCGCGCTTCCTTGACACACCTGAATTCCAGCCATACCACGCGAAAGGAAATGAGGAAAACAGTTTCGATCGCTTCGATATTCAACCGAATGGTCCCGATTCATTCCACTTCAACTTCGGTTTTACGCGCTCCTGGTTTCAAACTCCCAATTCGTACGACGCGCAGTTTCATCCCTGCAACCTGGGAGATACTTGCAATGTCGCGGGCACCAATTCCGTCAATCCGAATACCGGCGCTGTCTTGGGTCCGTCGGATCAGCGCTCGCAGATCAAGACGTTCAACATCGCGCCCACATGGATTCACGTGATTGGCACGACCACGGTGATTACGGTCGGCGGCTTTGTGCGGCGAGATCATTACAACTACTACCCCAGCGCTGATCCTTTTAATGATTACAGCAGTTTCCTGCAGAGTGCGACCGCAGCACAGGATCGCACGCTCACCAACGCTGGAGTTCACGCCGATGTGTCCTACGTGAAGGGCGCTAATAACGTAAAGGTAGGACTCGTCTTTCAACACACCTTCCTCACGGAAAATGACACTCTGGGCGTCGTCGATCCGGCTTTCTTTGGACCGGGGTCCTGCCCGGACCCGAGCAACCCCGCATGTCCGTACGACTTGACGCAAGGAGGGAGCCTATTCCATTTTCACGGCCACACCGACATCAAGGAGATAGCGCTATACGCGGAAGACACGCTTACAGAAGGCAATTGGTCCTTCAATCTGGGTATTCGCGGGGACATGTATCGCGGCATAACCAGCAGCAGCCAGGCGGAACCTCGCGTGGGGATCGCCTACAACATCAAACCGTCAAATACGGTTCTTCGCATCTCCTACGCCCGCACACTGGAAACTCCCTTCAATGAAAATCTGATTGTCGCCAGCACAGGGGACGCGGGGGGAGTCCTGGCCAGCGTTCTCGGTAATCCCGGACCTGTTCCCCCGGGTCAACGCAACGAGTTTCACGCCGGGTTTGAACAAACGTTTGGCAAACATCTGGTCATTGACGCCGACTATTTGTGGAAATATACGCATAACGCCTACGATTTCAGCGTGCTTTTCAATACTCCCATCACGTACCCGATTGCCTGGCAGCGATCTAAAATTTACGGGCCCTCGATTCGTGTAAGCTTTCCGGACTTTCACGGAATTACGGCATTTTTTAATGCCAGCAGCGTAGCGGCGCGCTTCTTCAATCCTCAGGTCGGCGGACTGGGAACCGACTTGTCAACGGTCGGAGCCTTCCGCATCGACCACGATCAGAGGTTCCAGCAGACAACGCACATCCAGTATCAACCGCGCCCGAATTGGCCCTGGATCGGATTCAACTGGCGGTACGATAACGGGCTGGTTGCCGGCGCTGTTCCCTTCGCAGTGGATACAACGACGCCCGTGGACTTAACCGGATTGACCGCCGATCAGCAGATCCAGGCCGGCCTTTTCTGCGGGAGCACGCTCCCAACCCTGACCGCACCGCTCACCACCTGCGCCCCGTCGCAATATGGTTCCACGCGGATCCAGATACCGGCGCCAGGCACGGAAAACGATGATCACAATCCTCCACGAATCGCCCCGCGCAATCTGTTTGACGTCAGCGTGGGGGACGACAACCTATTCCAGGGCGACCATTACAAGTGGAATCTGCGTCTGACGGCGATCAACATCACCAACAAAGTCGCCCTGTATAACTTCCTATCCACGTTCAGCGGAACCCACTTTGTTAGTCCGCGCGCGATGACAGCACAATTGGGCTTCCACTTTTAAGCTGATATTCCTTTGCCTGGGCGGCGTTCCCGAAAAGGCCGTCCAGGCGAATGTTATCCCTCGCTGGCCTTCGTATGCGGCTTTTACAACCGTGGCGCGGAGCAAGGCCACGCCGAAGGACTGAATTTGCTAGAATGAAGTATGGAGTAGGCCTGCAACGCAGGTGTTGGCGCGAAGGTCTTTTGAACCAATACTGGATCTCCGGGAGCCCGTGTCAGACGGCTGGTGTGCATGGCCCGCGGCGGATTTCGGTTCGCGGCGGGAAAGCCTAAAGGCCGGCGCAGGGTTCCCACCTTATACAGGAGGTTCAGGATCTAGCCCCACACGGCGAAGTGGACCGCTCCTTTTTTGTTACCATCTCCGATCAGGCGATCGAGCCTGCTAAAGTAAAAAAATGAAAATCCTGTTTATCGGCGACATCGTGGGATCGCTCGGCCGGGACATTGTCTCTGACCGCCTGGCCGACATCGTGCAAACCCGCGAAATCGATCTGGTGATTGCCAACGGTGAAAACTCCGCCTCCGGATTCGGCATTACTCCGCGACTGGCCGAACAGCTGTTTGCGGCGGGCATCGAGGTATTGACGGGCGGAAATCACATCTGGGACCGCAAGGAAATTTTGGAATATATTCCGCAGCATCCCCGGCTGCTGCGTCCCGCGAATTTCCCGGATATCAATCCCGGCAGCGGGCTGTACGTGGGCGCCGCGCGCAACGGCGTGCCCTACGCCGTGCTGAACCTGCAGGGCCGCGTGTTCATGGCTTCAAATGATTGTCCCTTCCGGGCAGCCGATCGGGAGCTTGCCCGCATCCCAGCAGAGGTTCGCGTGATCTTCGTGGATATGCACGCGGAAACGACGAGCGAGAAGGAAGCCATGGGGTGGTATCTGGACGGGCGCGTTTCGGCCGTGATCGGCACGCATACGCATGTGGCTACCGCGGACGAGCAAGTGCTGCCCGGCGGAACGGCCTTTCAGACCGATGTGGGCATGACCGGGCCTCACAACGGCGTCATCGGAATGGACAAGGCCGCGATTTTGCGCCGCTTTTTGGACGGGCAACCCGCGCGCTTCGAAGTGGCCACCGGCGATGTCCAGATGAATACCGTGCTGCTCGACGTGGACGAAACCTCCGGCCACGCCCGAGGCATCGAACGCCTGCGTTTCCGAATCGACTGAGGCAAAACCATCATGCACCGTTTGTGTTCGGCTTGTTTTGTGTTCGTACTGGGCGCAGCCCTGGCCGCTATATATCCTCTTCGCCTTCACGGGCAGGATCAATTTCAATTCGAAAACGATTTGGTGGCCACGCGGCACGTGTTTGGCAACGTGGGCGCGGGTTTTCGCGCTATGCGCCGCGGGCCGAAGGGGAATTATTACATCCTCACGGCGCCCTCACCCGCCGTGCAGATTTACAATGCGGATGGAAATCGATTGGGACAGGTTCCCAGCGAAGCGGCGGCAACCGCCAAGGACGCCGCGCTGGTCTATGGCGAATCCATGGATGTGGATGCCGAGGGCCGCGTCGTCGTTTGCGATCGCGGCGCAAACGCGGTGAAACTGTATGCGCCGGATGGCTCCCTGGCCACAACGATTCCGGTTTCCATGCCCGTGTCCGTCGTCTTCCTTCCAGGCGGCGAGTTCGCGGTTGCTAGCCCGGATAGCGAACAACTGGTGACCGTCTACGATCTGGCGGGCCGCGTGGTTCGCGAATTCGGTGAACGCGAGGAAATTTCCGATCAGGACGACCTCAATCGCCAGATCAATTTCGTGCATCTCGTGGCCGACGAATCGGGCAACAGCTATTTGGCGTTCGATTACATACCCGAGCCCACGGTCCGCAAATTCAACCACGCCGGTTATCTCTCCCTGGAAATTTCACTCAAGACTCTGGAGTTTCAGCCCGCCGCGCAGGCGGCCCGCAAGGCGATTGCTCGCTCGGAGACCGGAACGGTTGCGCTGCACCGCATCATCAGCGCGGTTGGCGTGGATCCGAAGACCCAGGACATCTGGATGTCCATCGGCACGCTGCTGATGCATTTCGATAAAAACGGGCAGCGGCTGGCGAGCTTCCGAACGTATATGCCCGAAGGGGGGCGCTGGGAACCCTCCACGATTGTCGTGGAACCCGACCGTTTGCTGATGGGAGCCGACCCGCAAGGTATCTACGAGTTTCCCAAGCCGGCCAGGCTACCGCAGTGAATATTACCCGCATGTAACATAGGGCTTTGCTTCCATTCGTGATTTTGGATGGCGCGCGCGCCCCGCGCAAACAGGCATCAATCGTGCCCAATTTTTGTAAATTTTCAGAAATTCACCGGGGATACGGACTGGAGACCCATAAAGACAGTGATTTGATACAGATAGGGTGCTGTGGAAAAACTGTGAATCTTCTGTGGGAGGCTCCCGGCCCCCCGTGAAATTTCCCCTTGCTGCGCAGCGTGCGTTCGGAGAGAATCCAGCCTCGTCTTAGGAAGTCCAGTGCAGCAACTGGCATCCCTGTGGACGCCGTGACGCGAACCCTGTGGTGCGAATCCGAAGTTGGCAAATCTGGTTTCCATACTTCGAGATCATCCGAGGGTAACAGCCACGGGGTCAACCCAGATACCGACTGCGACTGCGGGAACGACCCGCGGCCTTTGTTATCCACAACTTTTCCACACCTGTGGAAATAAGTATGTGGTCTCTCTTTCGCTTTTTTGAGGTTTTTCAAGGCATGAATTCTTGGGAAAAAATCTTGCAGCACATGGAGCGGCGTGTTAATCCGCATAGCTTCTCAACGTGGTTTCGTCCGACGCGGCAGGAAGGCACCGAAAACGGCAAACTGGTGGTTCGTGTGCCGTCGCGAGTCTTCCGGAAGCGCCTTACGGAGACTTACGGGGAGCTGCTGCAGGCCGTGCTGGTGGAAGTCGGCATGAATGACACGCACCTGGAATTTCTTTGTACGGAGAACGAACCATTGCCGGCCGCCGGAAATTCCGTGAACGTGAAACAGACGCGATTGGATTTCGATTCCGTAGATCACCAGCTGAATCCGCGCTACATGTTCGAAACCTTTGTGGTGGGCGCCTCCAATCAGTTTGCGCATGCGGCGGCTCAGGCGGTAGCCGAGGCGCCATCGAAAGCCTACAACCCCCTTTTTCTGTACGGCGGTGTGGGCATGGGCAAGACGCACCTGATGCAGGCGGTCGGGCACCTGATCAAGAAACGCAATCCGGCGTCCCGCCTCACTTATATCAGCGCGGAAAAATTCACCAACGAAGTGATCAATTCGCTGCGTTTTGACCGCATGATCAGCTTTCGCGACCGTTTCCGCTCGGTCGACGTCCTGCTGGTGGATGATATTCAGTTCATCGCCGGCAAGGAACGCACCCAGGAAGAGTTTTTTCACACCTTCAATGCGCTTTACGATCTGCAGCGGCAGATCATTGTGAGTTCGGATTGCCCGCCCAAGGAGATCTCGGCCATCGAGGAGCGCTTGCGCTCGCGATTCGAGTGGGGCCTGATTGCCGACATCCAGCCGCCCGATCTGGAAACAAAAATCGCCATCCTGCAGAAGAAGGCGGAGTCGGAACACGTCGTGATTCCCGATGACGTCGCCGAATACATCGCCCGCGCGATTAAGTCGAATGTGCGCGAGCTGGAAGGCGCCTTGACGCGCCTGGTGGCGTACGCTTCGCTGACCGGCTCCATCCTGAATCTGGTGACCGCGCAGCAAGTGCTGCGGAACATCATCGCCACGCAGGAAAAGCGCATTACCATCGACCTGATCCAGAAAAAGGTGGGCGAGCAGTTTGGCCTGCGCGAGCAGGATCTGAAGGTCCGCTCCAACACGAAGGCCATCGCGTTTCCGCGGCAGATCGCCATGTACCTGGTCAAGCAGCTGACCTCCGCCTCACTGCCGGAAATCGGCCGGCAATTCGGCGGCAAGCACCACACCACCGTCCTGCACTCCATCAACAAGATCGACGCCCTGCGCCGGAACGATAAAGACCTGAACCGGACCATCAATAAACTGATGGACTCGTTCAGCTAGAAGCCCTCTCATAAATGTGCTTTGAGGGTTAGCCTGACATTTTTCCTTTTTTCCAAAATATTTCGGGACGCCTCGCTTTTCACTGGGGTTTCAGTGGAGTTTTTTTTGGCCGGACAGCGATTCCCTCAGCGGCTCCGTCTCTTTATGCGTCATTTAACCTTATTGAAATCCTGAGTAAGATCCTGTGCGGGTTCTGTGCAATACCGGGAGGGGCTGTGGAAGATTCTTCCGGTGATCGGGCGGTTTGCTGGTTTCGACGCCGTTTATCCACGGAATCCTCAAACCGGCGGAGTGCCCATGCACAGGGCAAACGCATCCCTGCCTGGGTGAATGTGCGTTTTCCTCATTTCCACAGCGACGGCTACTACTACGATCTTTATACATACATTAAAACAGGGTACAGTAGCCTTTCGCAGAAGTAGTCTAGTTCTTGCCTTCCGGCGGAGGAAATCTCGAGATGGAATTCAGCGTGAAGAAGTACGACCTGCTCCAGGAGTTGAGCCTGACGCAGGGAGTCGTCGAGCGAAAGACCACAATTCCGATTCTCGGAAATATTTTGTGCGAAGCCGCCGGCAATCGCGTGACGCTCACCGCTACCGATCTCGAACTCTCGATCCGCACTTCCTGCGAGGCGAAGGTTAAAAAAGAAGGCTCCGGAACAATCCCCGCGAAAAAACTGCTGGAGCTGGTGCGGCTGCTTCCAGAGGGCGAAATCCGTTTCAAACTGCTCGAAAACCACTGGGTGCAGATCCTTGCCGATCGAAAAACCTACAAAATGGTGGGAATGGCCAAGGATAATTTTCCGGCCATCCCGGAATTTCCCCGCCCTTTAGTAAAAATCCCGGCAAAAATTTTATCTTCCCTGATTTCAAAGACGGCATTTGCGATTTCCAACGAGGAGTCGCGCTACACCTTGAACGGCGCGCTGCTGTTGCTCAAGCCGGATACCATCGCCATGGTGGCCACCGACGGCCACAGGTTGGCCGTAGCGGACATCGATCACAAGTTTGAGGGATTAACGCGGGAAGTTCGCCCACTGGTCCCTAAGAAGGCCCTGATCGAAGTGCAGCGGCTGGCAAATGATGCGGGCGAGGACGGCGAAATCGAATTTGCCCTGGACGAAAGCCATCTCTTCTTCCGCGTCGGCGGACGTTTGCTGATTTCCCGGATGCTCACCGGCCAGTTTCCGAATTACGAAGCCGTGCTGCCCCGCGAAAACAACAAACACGTGGTCATCGAACGCGGTGAATTAAACGACGCCGTAAAACGCGTCGCGCAACTCGCCGATACGCGCTCGCACGCCGTAAAACTTTCCGTCAGCAAGGAAGGCATTGAAATCTCAGCGTCCAGCCCAGAATATGGCGAAGCCAAGGAAACTCTGGAAAAAGAATACAACGGGGAACCTCTGGCGATCGGCTTCAACGCGCAATACATGCTGGATTTTCTGGGCGCCGCCTCCGATGGCCCCATCAGCCTGGAACTGAAGGACGAACAGTCCGCCGGGCAGATGCGCCCGCTCACCGACGAGGCCTACCGCTACCGCTACGTCATCATGCCTATGCGGATTTGAAAAGAAATATATACTACAAGATTAATATATTTATTTCGTCTGCAGAGCTCACCCTTCCTTGGAAATCAACCCCTTTGTAAAGGTATATCTGATTGAAAACAAATAACATACATGTTTACAGTGTGCAAGATTTACCTTGAGAAAACGGCCGTTTTGCGGTAATCTGTTGTTTGCCCAGACTTTATGGTTTTGTAGTATTTTTCTCCAGTACGGCACGTCGGCCAGGCTGGCAGCGCCCTGGATTTGCATGCCCGCACGAGAGCCCTTTCCCGCGCAAGCGGCCCGGGGCAGGCGTGTAGGACGCTAAATGCCTGGAGGAAAGAAGTCTTCGCCGCGCCCGCTTCCGGTTTTCCGGAATTCGGGCGGGATGGAGCTGAAAAACCCTTCGAGTCCCGGCAAGGAACGGCGCTGAGGACCACAGGGTAAGGCGACGGTCGAATCGACCGATGGTGGGCTCTGCCGGTTTGAGTTTTGGCGGGGAGCCTGAACAAACGAACAATAAATGCCTTTTCCCTCAATTTTGCAGGAGTACGCATAACATGGCACAAAAAGCAGCTGCAGTGGGCAATGACTCTGAACACCGCTACGACGCGGCATCCATCAAGGTGCTTGGCGGTCTGGAGGCGGTGCGCAAGCGGCCGGCCATGTATATCGGGTCGACGGGGGAGCAGGGCCTGCACCACCTGGTCTGGGAAGTGGTGGACAACGCGGTGGACGAAGCGCTCGCGGGCTATTGCGACGAAATCAATGTCGAAGTCCACGAAGACAACAGCGTCACCGTCACGGACAACGGCCGCGGCATTCCCGTGGATATGCATGCCACGGAGAAAAGGCCTGCCGCCGAAGTTGTCATGACCGTGCTGCATGCCGGCGGAAAATTCGACAGCGACACCTATAAAGTTTCCGGCGGACTGCACGGCGTGGGCGTCTCCGTGGTGAACGCGCTCGCCGACAAGTTGGAACTTGAAATCTGGCGCGACGGCGAAGTCTGGGAGCAGTCCTACGAAGAGGGCAAGCCCAAGAACAAGCTCAAAGTGACCGGAAAAACGCGCAAGACCGGGACAAAAATTACGTTTCACCCCGATCCTTCCATTTTTGAGAACCATAAATACAGCTATGACATCCTCGCGCAACGCCTGCGCGAACTCGCCTTTCTGAACAAAGGCTTGAAAATTACGCTGACCGACGAGCGCAGCGATAAGTCCGTTGAATTCCGTTTTTTGGGCGGCATCGCCGAATTCGTCAAGCACTTGAACAAAGGCAAGCAACCGCTCCACGATTCCCCCGTATACATGGAAGGCAAGAAAGACACGGTCGAAATCGAAATTGCGTTGCAATACAACGACAGCTATACGGAAAACGTCTTTGCCTTCGCCAACACGATTAATACGGTGGATGGCGGCACGCACCTTTCCGGCTTCCGCTCCGCGCTGACGCGCACGATCAATAATTTCGCCTCCTCCTCGGGCCTGCTCAAGGGGCAGAAGGACGAAGTCACGATCACCGGAGATGACGTGCGCGAGGGGCTGGTCGCCGTCGTTTCCGTAAAGCTGCCGCAGCCGCAATTCGAAGGCCAGACCAAGGGAAAGCTCAACAGCGACATCAAGGGGCCCGTCGAGCAGCTGATCAACGAACGCCTTAGCGATTATTTTGACAAGCACACGACGGTGGCGCGCCGCATTGTCGGCAAGTGCATTGACGCCGCGCGCGCACGCGAAGCGGCCCGCAAGGCGCGCGAGCTGACGCGCCGCAAATCGGCGATGGATTCCAGCGGCCTGCCGGGAAAGCTGGCCGACTGCCAGGAGCGCGACCCCGCGCGCTGCGAACTCTTCATTGTCGAGGGTGAATCGGCCGGCGGTTCGGCCAAGGGCGGGCGCGACCGCAAGTATCAGGCGATCCTGCCGCTGAAGGGAAAAATCCTCAACGTCGAAAAAGCGCGTTACGACAAGATGTTGGGTCACGAGGAAATCCGCTGCATCATCACGGCCCTGGGTACCGGCATTGGCAAGGATGATTTCGATCCCTCGAAGCTTCGCTACCACAAGATTATTCTGATGACCGACGCGGACGTGGACGGTAGCCACATCCGCACGCTGCTGCTCACGTTTTTCTTCCGCCACATGACCGAGCTGATCAAGCGCGAGCACATCTACATCGCGCAGCCGCCGCTGTACCGGGTAAAGCGCGGCAAATCGGACCGCTACATTCGCGATGAGGACGAGTTCAATCACGAACTGATGTCCCGCGCCACCGAAGATCACGTCGTGAAGCCGAAAGAGGGTGGCGCGCTGCAGGGTCCGGCGCTGACGAAATTCCTGTTGAACGTGCAGGAATACGACCTGGCGGCGGCCAAGATGTCGCGAAAACTGCGCGAACCGCGGCTGGTGGACCTGCTCTCCGTGTGCGACCTCGAAAAGAAAACGGATTTCGAGGACAAGAAATCCCTCGATAAACTGCTGAAAGCCGCCGATAAGGCAAAACTCAATCTGGATGCGAAGATTGTGTACGACGAGGAGCACAGCCTCTACGATTTGGTGATTCCGGGCACCCCGGCGCGGCCCGGCGAAAAGAAAATCAACTGGGCGTTTGCCTCCACCCCCGAATACAAACGCCTGCGCGCATCGGCCAGGGCCATCAGCGAGCTGGATAAGCCCCCGTTCACCGTGACGCGCAACGGCGACAAGGCTGTGAAGGAAACAGCCTCCGACGTGCTGGCGTATGTGCTCGACGACGCCAAAAAAGATTTCACCATCACCCGGTTCAAAGGCCTGGGCGAAATGAATCCCGAACAACTCTGGGAAACCACGATGAATGCCGAGACGCGCACGCTGCTGAAGGTGCGGCTCGATGATGCCGCCGCCGCCGAGGAAATTTTCTCCACGCTCATGGGCGAAAACGTCGAGAGCCGAAGAAAATTCATCGAGGAAAATGCCCTGGAAGTCGTGAATTTGGATATCTGAGTTTTGGTGCGGCGGCGGACGCGGCGCTGGGCAGCACTGGAAGTTAAGCGCGCGCGTTTTGAACCGATTCACGGACACGGGATTCACAAACATGGAAATAAGCCTGGAAAAATGTTCTACCAAATAAGTTGGACGACATTGCCGGGGCTGCGCGGATTGTCCTGTTCAGAATTTCGCGCCACGCCGACGGCCACGCCGGATCACGAGCGCGGTGTGGCGGTTGCGTGTGCCAGCGAAGGGGAAAGCGCCGCGCTGGTGGCCGAGCTCGAAACGCATTTTGGGCCGCAGCGGTTCATGAATACGGCGGCGGCGTTTGACGGAGTGAAGGATTACGTCGCGCAGCGTGCTGCGCGGCAATCGTCACGGTGATTTTGCAGCGCGCCCGCTTGCCCTGAGCGGTTGTAAGGGTCGGGGCGGCAGTTTCCATTTTAAGAGTCGCCCGCATGAAGGCGGGCGCACCAGCAGCATACACGAGGACGAAACGATGGCGGATGAACCCAAGCTAGCGCATATGATTCCGGTCGAAATTGAGGCCGAGATGAAGAAGTCGTACCTCGATTACGCGATGAGCGTGATCGTGGCGCGCGCGATTCCCGATGTGCGCGACGGCCTGAAGCCCGTGCAGCGGCGCATCCTGGTCGCGATGAACGATCTGGGCCTGGCGTCGAATCGCGGCTACCGCAAATGTGCCAAGATCTGCGGCGACACCTCGGGCAACTACCACCCGCACGGCGAAGCCGTCATTTATCCCACCCTGGTGCGCCTCGCGCAATCGTTCAACATGCGCTACCCGCTGATCGATGGGCAGGGAAACTACGGTTCGGTGGACGGCGATCCCCCGGCGGCGATGCGGTACACCGAAGCGCGCCTGGCGAAGATTTCCGAGGAAATTCTCGCCGATCTGGAAAAAGAGACGGTGGACTTCATTCCCAACTTCGACCAGACGCGCGAGGAGCCGGTCGTTCTGCCGTCGAGGATTCCGAACCTGCTGGTCAACGGCGCAAGCGGCATCGCCGTGGGCATGGCCACGAACATTCCCCCGCACAACCTGGGCGAGATCATTGACGCCACCGTGCTGCTGATCGAAAAGCCGGACGTCACGCTGAAAGAAATCATGAAGATTGTTCCCGGCCCGGATTTCCCCACCGCCGGGTACATTTCCGGAAGCGACGGCATCGTGAAGGCCTACAAGACGGGGCGCGGCAGCTTCATCATGCGCGCCAAGGCCGCCATCGAAACTTTCGGCAAGGACCGCGAGAGCATCGTCATCACCGAAATCCCGTATCAGGTGAACAAGTCGCGGCTGATCGAGCGCATCGCCGACCTGGTGCAGACGAAAAAAATCGAAGGCATCTCCGACGTGCGCGACGAGTCCGACCGGGAAGGCATGCGCGTGGTCATCGAAGTGAAGCGCGGCGATGAGCCCAAAATTATTCTGAACCACCTGTTCAAGCTGACCCAGATGCAGGAATCGTTCGGCATGATCCTGCTCGCGATCGTGAACGGGCAGCCGCGCGAACTGGGTCTGTTGCCCCTGCTGAAGCTGTTCATCGAGCACCGCATCGATGTCGTGCGCCGCCGCACGCAATTCGAGCTGCGCAAGGCCGAAGCCCGGGAACACATTCTGATCGGCTACCACATCTCGCTCGACCACGTTGATCAGGTGATCAAAATTATTCGTGGATCTTCCAGCCGTGCAAACGCCCGGGAGAATTTGCACGATTTTTTTGAAAATAAGGACGTCAAGATATTGGGCGCCGGCGAAAAATCAGAAACGCTCAAAGGCATTAAGCTCGATCGGAAGAAGTATGGCCTGCTCGGCGGCCCGACCCGGCTGAGCAATCTGCAGGCGGAAGCTGGAACAGGGCTGAGCTACGCGCAGATCGACGCCATCCTGGAACTGCAATTGCACCGGCTGACGCGCCTCTCGGTCGGCG
>Ga0307374_10001192_pt1 | contig 48807 bp, 38 predicted proteins | sample OX3MG_FD_202532 | JGI IMG/M metagenome (GOLD analysis project Ga0307374, IMG submission 202532) | Soil microbial communities from Risofladan, Vaasa, Finland - OX-3 | ecosystem: Environmental > Terrestrial > Soil > Coastal area > Acid sulfate soil | place: Finland: Risofladan, Vaasa | collected...
CGCCGGGTGGACGCCGGTCACGCACACCGGCCGGCCCGGCGGCGCTTGGGGAACGATCGCGACGGCGGCCGAGCCGGCGGGCAGCGATGAGGAAGCGGTCGAGGGCGAATTGGCGGAAGTGGTCATCGATGGGTCTCCGTTTCGGGGTTCAGGGTTCGGGGTTCAGGGTTCGGGGTTCAGGGTTCGGGGTTCGGGGTTCGGGGGGCAGGGTTCAGGGTTCAGGGTTCAGGGTTCAGGGTTCAGGGTTCAGGGTGCAGGGTTCAGGGTGCAGGGTGCAGGGTGCAGGGTGCAGGGTGCAGGGTGCAGGGTGCAGGGTGCATGTGGTCAGTATACGCATGATCGTTTGTTATTGCAAGTGTTAGACGTAACACATCGAACATATCTCATCCCAAGCCAGTCGCGCCGTAGAACACAGGGTAAGTCCGTGGTCAGTCGTTAGTGGTCCGGAAAGATGTGGTGCGCCGAAACATGCCAAGCCAGCCGCTGCCTACGATGAAGGAATCAAGAACCAGCGCAAACGAAAACATGCCAAGCCAGCCGAGTGGTAGAAAACCAGGTAGACAGTAGACGGTAGACGGCAGACGGGAGGATTTCGCGGCCCGAACAGGTCGCGCGCCGAAACATGCCAAGCCAGCCGCTGCCTACGATGAAGGAATCAAGAACCAGCGCAAGACGAAAACATGCCAAGCCACTCGGCGAGTAGAACTCAGGCAGGCGGGAGGGCAAATTGCAAATTGCAAATTGGAAATTGCGAATTGGCAATTGCCCCATACCCGCCACCCCAAAGCCCAAGACCCAAGACCCAAGACCGAAATCCAAAATCCAAAATCGAAAATCCAAAATCACCCATCCCCCCACCTTTACCGTTGCGGCGCGTTTTCGAAGGGCGCGAGCGACGCGGCGCAAGATCAACCAGGTCAATAGGTTAGGGACAAAATCCGGAAACACAGTTTGCTTTTTCTGTCAACGGAGAACGAATCATGTCAACAGCGACTACGAATGGCCAACCGCCGGCCGCGGCCGGGCAAAAAGGACGCTCGGCCGGCCGCCCCAGCCGGCGAAACTGCCGGGTCTATGAGCGCGCCATGCTCGACGGCGACACCTACGAGGCCATCGCCGCCGACTATGCCGTTTCGCGGCAGCGAATCGCGACCATCGTGGCCCGCGTCGAGGGCTGGATCGCCCATCATCCTCATCACGCGTTGGCCCAGAAAATGCGCGTCCAGTGCGGGCGGCGGTGGGAGGCACTCTGGTCCCGGGCCCTCGAAAGCTTCGATCGCAGCCGGCAAGATCGGCGGACGTCGAAAGAGCGCTCGGCGCGGCGAAGAAGCGGGCTGGCCGGCGACCAGGCGCCGGTCACGACGATCGCCGAACAGACCGTCCGCGAGCAAAACGGCGACCCGCGGTTCTTGACCATCGCCACGCGCATCGCCGAGCGGCAAGACCGGCTGTGGGTGCGCGGCCGCAACGCGGCAGACGGCGAGGACCGCGGCGGCGACGATACGCCCGCGGCCAGCGGGCCGGCATCGCACGGCCCAAGCGAGGCCGCCTGCAGACCTCCCGCGGCGCAGCGATTTCCCCATTTGCCCGCCACGCTGTGGGATTTGGAGCAGCTTGCCCGCGGACTGCATGGTCCCGCCGTGCCGACCGCAGACGCCGCCGACGGAGCCGCGGAGGGCGTTGCGGCGGAGGGCGTTGCCGGCGACGGCGGCAAAACGACCATGCCGGTTTCGACGCGGTTCGAGCAGCGCTGTGCCGAGGCCTTTCGCTGCCTGGGCTTCGAGGTGCGAGAACTGGGCCAGGGCTGCGGGCGAACGGCCGATTGTCTGGCCGTCGCCGCCGTCGAGCGGTTCGCCGTGATCATCGACGCCAAGGTCCGGCGGCGCGGATACACGTTGGGCACCGACGACCGCCAGTTCTGCGAATACGCCACGCGGCACGCTCGCGAGCTGGCCCTGTCGGGCATCGAACGCGTCTATTTCGCCGTGATCGGTCACGGCTTTCGCCCGGACGATCTCGACAAGCTGGCCGGCTTCATGACCGGCACGCCGGTCCGCAGCGTGGCCTTCATCGAGGCCGCGGCCCTGATGCGGCTGGTCGACGACAGCATCGCCAGGCGGCGCGAGTTTCGGCTGGTCGAAGTCGACAAACTCCTGTTCGGGAATAAGATTGTCGAGCGATAGGGCGGTCCGCGTATTCGTGTACAATAATGAACAACATTGCCCCTGATTCCTTCCCCCACAGTTTCTTTCATGGCGACACTTCTTCGCATCGCACCTGGACTGTCCCTGCCGTTCCTGTCCGTTCTGGCCCTGCTCGCCGGAATGCAAACTCAGGCCGCCGCCGCGGACAATTGCTCGGAACTTTTCTCGCGAAACAACCTGGTCGCCTGGTGCATCGTGCCGTTCGATCGGGCGAAGCGCACGCCGGAAGAACGCGCGGCCATGCTCGAGCGACTCGGTTTCGAACGGTTCGCCTATGACTGGCGGGCCGAACAACTTCCGACCTTCGAGCGCGAGATCGCGGCGCTCAAGGAACACCACATTTCGCTCGACGCCGTTTGGTTTCCCGCCGCGCTCAACGACGAGGCCAGGACGATTCTCGAAGCCCTGCGCCGCCACAACATTCACACCCAGCTCTGGGTGACGATGGGCGACCCGGCGCCCCAGGGCGATCAGGCCGCGAAGCTCGCCGCGGCCGCCGCGACGATCAAGCCGATCGCCGACGAAGCCGCCAAGCTCGGCTGCAAAGTCGCCCTTTATAACCACGGCGGCTGGTTCGGCGAACCGGAGAATGAGCTGGCCGTCGTCCAGCGGCTCGGAATGCCGAACGTCGGCATCGTCTATAACCTGCACCACGGCCACGATCATCTCGACCGCTTCGTGACCCTGCTCGAGAAGATGCTGCCGCATTTGCTGGCACTCAATCTCAACGGCATGGACCGCGAGGGCGACCACGTCGGCAGAAAGATCCTGCCGCTCGGGCAAGGCGCGATCGACCTGCCGCTGCTGCGCACGATTTGCGCCAGTGGCTACCGCGGCCCCATCGGAATCCTCGGCCACACCCAGGATGACGCCGAAGAACGGCTGCGTGACAACCTCGACGGCCTCGATTGGCTCGTCGCTCAACTGCAGTACCAATCTCCCCGCCGCGAAAAACCAACGCCCCGCACGACCGTGGGCGAGCTTCCCGCCATGCCAGCCGGGCAGTTTCTCGGCCGAATCGCTGAAGGCAGGGCCGATTACCGGCAGCCGCCGTTGAGCGTCGAATGTCGGGCCAGGCTGACCGCGCGCGACAACTACAACATTCTCGTGGCCAACGACACCAAGCAGTCGGGCGCACACTGGGAGCTGTTTTCGATGGCGGGTAGCGGCACGCTCACCGCCTATCTGCCCGGCATGAAGCCCGACCACGTCCGCTCGTCCAGAGATGTCTGCGACGGCGAGTGGCACGGCGTGGCCATGCTCTACGAGCCGGCGCGCGTGCGGTTGCTCGTCGATGGCGAGGTCGTGGCCGACCAGGCGATGGAAGCGACGGGCAAAGCGGCCGTGCCCGGTAGTTTGGCCCTCGGCCGGCTTGTGGAAGGCGGCCTCGGCTGCAACGGCGAAATCGCCCACGTGCGATTGAGTCGCGGCGTTCGCGAGCGACCGCATCGTGGCGATGGGCCGCCGCAAGCGGACGAGCAGACGGTTGGGCTGTGGGTCTTTACGGAACCATCGGGCGACACGCTCGACCGTTCCAAGCTGAAAAACATCGCCCGGCAAGTCGCCGGCGAGACACGCGAGCAGGGTCTGGTTCCACCGCCGGGCCCGAACCTGCTGCCGGCCGACGCCTTCTCACGCAGCCAGGTCGTCGACCGCTCTCGCGACGACGCCTACCTGGGCGTCAAAGTCGACAGTGCCGGGCGTGTGTTCGTCGGCGCGCGCGAGGCCGTGTATCTTTTCGAACCCGCGCCGGGCGGCTTTTTGCTGCGGCAGCAAGTTTGCCGTCTGCCGCCGGATTCGATTGTCATGGACGTCGAATTCCGCGGCGACGACCTGTATGTGCTGGCCGACAACGCCCTTTATCTTTTGCCGCGCGGGCGCGTCGAGCTGGGCGTCAACCCTCGGCGCATCCTATGGGGGCTGCCGCTCGATCTGCACGTCAGCTTTCATTGCCTGGCCTGGGGGCCGGAAGGCGATCTTTACCTGACGCACGGCGACCCGCTGTTGAACTATGGCGACTGGAACCGGCCCGATCATTGGGGGCATTGGACGCTTTACTGCGGACCGAACGGCGAGCGCGTACCCTACACCGGCGTGGGTGCCGTGCTGCGGATGCGGCCCGATGGCAGCCGCGTTCAGGTGGTGGCCGGCGGCCTGCGCGGACCGGTCGGCCTGGCGTTCAGCCCGCGCTGGGATCTGTTTACCAACGACAACGACCACGAGAGCCGGGCCGATCTCTATGCGCCTGCCCGGCTGTTGCACGTGACGCCGCACATCGACTTCGCCTGGCCGCGCGGCTGGATGGCTTCCAAAAGCCCATGGCGATACGACCTCGTCGAGCCGCTCACGGCGACGATGGGACGCGGCGTGCCCTGCGGATTGGTGTGGCGTGACGGCCACGTAGCCCGCTCACTCCGTGAGCGGAAGGGCGCTCCCGTCGATGACGCTTTCCCTCACGAATCACCGTCCCGCTCGGCAACCTCGGTTCCGCTTGCGGAGCAAGCGGGCCACGTAGCCCGCTCACTCCGTGAGCGGAAGGGCGCTCCCGTCGATGACGCTTTCCCTCACGAACCACCGTCCCGCTCGGCAACCTCGGTTCCGCTTGCGGAGCAAGCGGGCTACGGTGGATCCCTCTTGATGGCGCGCTGGGACCAGATGACGGTGCAGAATTGCCCCTTGGTTCCCCGCGGCGCGAGCTTTTCGACGCGAGAAGACAACTATACGCTGGGTCGCGGCTTTGCCCGGCCCGTGGCGACGGCGATCGGCCCGGATGGCCGGTTCTTCGTCACCGAGCTTTACCTGGGCGGCAACGTCGGGTCGCCCCATTGCTACAGCGACCTCGTGATGGTCACCAATTCCAGAGAAACCGACCGCCAGTGGCAGCCCATCGACGTCGGCCGCGTCTCGGCCGAAAGGCTGTGGCAAGAGCTCTCGCACGGGCTGTGGCAACGGCGCGCGGCCGCTCACCAGGAATTGCTTCGCCGCGGCGGCGACCTGCTCGACGAAGCCGCGGCGCGGCTGGCACACATCGACCCATCGGGCACGGCCAAATATCATCTTCCCTGGCTGGCCGCCGCCAGCGGCCCGGCCGACGCCCGCCGCTTGCTGATCGGTTTGGCGAAAAACAGCGATGCCGAATTGCGGCGGCAGGCGCTTCGCGCACTGGCTGAATACCGTCGGCTCGAGGCGCCGGATGAGTTGTTTACCGCCGCCCTGGACGATGCCGAGCCGTCCGTGCAGCTTGCCGCACTGGTCGCGTTGTTCGATCGCGACGGCGATTTGCCCGTCGGCGTCATTGCCCGGTTGGCGGCCGGCGATGACACGTACTTGCGGCAGACGGCGGCCAAGCTCCTTGCCCGGCGCGCCACGTATGAAGAACTGGCCGGCTTGGCGCGGTCGGACGATGCTGCCGATCGGCGCACCGCAATCCTTGCCGCCGGCTTCCGTTTGACCGTTCCACCATCGGATTATGCTCCGCCGGAAGGTTTGCCGCTGTCTTATAACTCGGGCAACGCCTCCTTCAGACTCACTTTCGCCGACGCCGAGAAGCCGGTCGATTTGCGGGCCCTGGGGCGCGTCGGCAGCTTTACGACGGCCGAGTGGTGGAAGTCGGCGCCGCATACGGACGACGAGCGGCGGCTGTTCGATCTGCTCACGGCTGCTCTCGGCGACTCAAACAGCGACGTCGTGGAACAGTCGGCTTTTTTCCTGAGTTTGCTGAACGATCCCGCTACCGGGCCTCAAATCGCAGAAGCGCGCCGTCGCCTGCTGGCAAGTCAGGCGGCGACGTATGCCGCGCGTAAGGTCGAGCGGGCCTGGCTGCTGGGGCCGACGGGCGACGAGTCGTTCTTTTTGGAAAAGGCCGCGCCGCCCGATCGCGGGCCGATCGATTTGTCGGCAACGTATCCGGCCGGAGCAGAGCGTCTTGGATGGAAGCAGGTGGAACCGGTCGAGGGACGGTTCACCAGCAGCTTTTCCAGCGACCAGCCGTCAAGCCGGCTGTATCTCTGTTTCCAGCTCCAAAGCACGGCGCGGCAACCCGCCGTCGTCGAGCTTGCCGACGGCGGCCCGGCCGCGGTATGGCATAACGGCCAAGCGGTCGCCATCGCCTCACACGGCGCTGCGTTCGAGTTGCAACCGGGAAGCAACGACGTCTTGATACGCGTCGATCGGCCGTCGATGAACGACATCACGGTGCGATTCCGCGCGGCCAAGGGCGTCGTGGCGGGCGTGCCTGAGAAGGTCGATTTTGGGCTGTTGGCCGAGCGGCTGAAGCAAGCCGCCACGGGCGGCGACCAGGTGCCGGCGGAACTGCTTTCGGCCGACTGGAGCAATGCGGTCAGCGAGGGTGACGCGCAGCGAGGCCGGGCCTTGTTCGGTTCGCTCGGCTGCACAAAGTGTCACGGCGTCACACTCGAGCAGCCGGGCGGCGGAGCGCCAAACCTGGCCGGCCTCCGCCGCCGCTTTAACACGGCCTACGTGGTCGAGTCGGTCCTGCTGCCCAGCAAGCAGGTGGCCGATCCTTTTCGCGGCACAACCTTGGCCCTGGCCGACGGCCGCACGCTGAGCGGCCTGGTGGTCAACGACACCGACGAGCAATTGGAGCTGTTGTTGCCCGACGCCAAACGCGCCACCGTCGCGAAAGCCGACATCGAACAGCGCGCCCACAGCACCATCTCGCCGATGCCCTCGGGACTCGTCAAGACCGAGCAGGAGCTGCGCGATCTGTTGGCCTATCTCTTCAGCGCGCAGCCGCTGCCGCCATAGCGGGCTACGTAGCCCGGGCACTCCGTGAGCGGAACGGCTCTCGACAAATTCGGGCGTCTTCCTTCGGGAAGACGTCAACGGTCAGCATCGCCCCTCCGCTTGCGGAACAAGCGGGCTACGAGGGATTCGGCACGAACTGGCCGCCGCGACATTCTTTCAGATACCGCAAGGCACGGACCTGCCCGGTCATTTCCAACTCGTTCCGATAGACCGGATCGTGCCAGCCTTCGATATCGATCGAACCGCGAAAGCCCGCTTGCCGCAAGATGGTGATCACGTCGGACCAGTTGGTGTCGCCGAAGCCCGGCGTGCGATGATAGACATACGGCTTGCCGCCGCGAATCCCGTCGGTGCGGACCACGTCCCAGAGTACGTTGGCATCTTTTCCATGCAGGTGAAACACTTTATGCACCCAATTGCGGAGTTGCGGCAGCGGGTCGATGAGGCTCACCATCTGGTGGCACGGTTCCCATTCGAGTCCAATCGCGTCGCTGGGCACCTCGTGAAACATCATCTCCCAGGCGCTGGGGGCGTGGGCGATGTTCCAGTCGCCCGTTTCCCAGGTGCCGTGCATGTCGCAGTTCTCGAAGGCGATCCGCACGCCGCGATCTTCAGCCCGCTTGGCCAAGGGCGTGAAGACTTCGCGGAATTTCGGCAGCGATTCGGGCACCGGCCGACCGACGATTCGCCCGGTAAAGCCGCACACCAACCGGCAGCCAAACGACCCGGCGGCGTCGATCAAGGCGGCGAACCCCTCGGCCACGCGCCCGTCGACCAACGGGTTTCCGTAGATGCCCAGCGAGCTGACGACGGCCGTGCCTTGTTCGTCGAGCAGGCGGCGCACTTGTTCGGCAAGTTGCCCGAGATCGGGCCCTTCCAGCACGCTGGGGAAGGTAAGTTGAAAGCTCTCGAAGCCGTGGGGCAGGATTTGGCGGATGTAACCGATCGGATTGCGGTCGGCCTTGACCAGCGTGCCGATGCGGATGTCTTCATGAGGCATGGGTTTGTCGGAATTGGCAGTGTACTTCGTAACCGAAAGTATAAGCCGAGCCGTCGTCGCCCGTCGAGGTCGCCTCGTTCAGCCGAAAAAGCGGGCACGGCAAAAAGACGTCGCGCCCCAAGCGGCATCGCTACAATAGGGACGATGCCAGACCATGACACGTCGCTCGATCCGCCGCACGATTCGCTCGTGCTCATCCTGGGAGCCGGCATCAACGGCGCGGCGCTGGCCCGCGAGTTCGCACTGTCGGGCACGTCGACCATCGTGGTCGATACCGGCGACCTGGCGTGCGGCGCCACGGCTTACTCCTCACGGCTGATCCACGGCGGACTCCGCTATCTGGAATACGGCGAATTCGACCTGGTGCGCGAGTCGCTGGCCGAACGTGCCCGACTGTTGCGGCTGGCCCCGCAGTTCGTCAAGCCGTTGCGGCTGTTCATTCCCGTCAGCAATCGTTTCGGCGGCGTGATCGAGTCGGCGCTAAGGTTTCTCAAGCTGCGGCGAGCGGCAGCAACGTCGGCGCCGCGCCGCGGACTGTGGCTCGTGCGGGCCGGACTGCGGCTCTACGATTGGTACGCCCGCGATTCCACGCTTCCCCGGCATGAAGTGGTCTCGCCGCAGGCTCCCGACGCTCCGCCGGTCGATCGGCGGAAGTATCCCTGGCTGTGCAGCTATTACGACGCGCAGATTCGGTATCCGGAGAGGTTCGTCGTGGCGCTCTTCGACGACGCTCGGCGCATCGCCGCCGAGCGGGGCGTTTCGTTTCAATTGCTGACCTATCACCAGGCGGGCCTGAACGGCACGACGGCGAGCATTCGTCCGCAGGGAGCCGAGGCGGCCGTCATTTCGGTCGAGCCGGCGGCCATCGTCAATGCCACCGGCGCCTGGGTCGATCGCACGCTGCGGCAACTTCACGTGCCTTCCAAGACCCTGATGGGCGGAACGAAGGGGAGCCACTTTGTCACTGCGAATACCGCGCTGCGCGAGGCGCTCGGCGACGTCGGCATCTATGCCGAAGCCGCCGATGGCCGGCCGGTGTTCATCCTGCCGTTCGGCCGCTCGGTGCTGGTTGGCACGACGGATGTGCCGTTCTCCGCAGACCCGGCCGAGGCCACAGCGAGCGAAGACGAATTGGCGTATCTGCTCGCCGCCGCGAATGAGGTGCTGCCCTCGGCCGGCCTGACACGATCGGACATCGACATGTACTATAGCGGCGTCCGCCCACTGCCGCGGGTCGACGAGACGACCACGGCGGTCATCACGCGCCGGCATTGGCTGGAAGAACACACCGGCGGGGCCGTGCCCGTCTTTTCGGTGATCGGCGGCAAGCTGACCACCTGTCGCTCGCTGGCTGAATCGTCGGTGGTGGCGGTCCGGGACCGGCTTGGTCTTGGGCCGCCGCCGCAAACCAGCCGCGAAAGGCCCTTGCCCGGCGCGGAAGGTTATTCGGCAGATCGCACACTGAGGGAACGTCGATGGCGCCGCGTGGCGGAGGAGACGGGCTTCACCGTCGAGCAGGTCCGCACGGTCTGGGAGCTTTGCGGCGCCGAGGCCGCCACGATTCTGGCCGAGTGCGCCGCAAACGGCCGGGATTGCGTTTCGGGCACCGATTTGCCGCGGCGATTTGTCCGCTGGGTGATCGATCACGAATGGGTGCGTCGGCTCGACGACCTGGTCGAACGTCGGCTGATGCTGCTCTACGACCCGCGATTGAGCCGCGCCACGTTGCGCGAACTGGCCGCGGTTCTGGTCGAAGCGGAGAGGTTGACCGAGAGCGAAGTCGAGGCTGAGGTGCGGCGGGCGATCGACCGCCTGCGCTTTCATTTCGGCAAGCGCGTTGAGTGAGGGCCCGTGATCGGCTAGACGATGATCTGCGTCAACGCCCGAAACTCGGGATCGGAGCGGATGGGGTCGAAATCGCGCTCATCGACGATCATGTCTCGGTAGTTCGAATCGAGCGCGATGGCCCGTGAAAGGTAGGCCAATGCCCGCTGCTTTTTGCCGGCCAGGCTCCAATAGCAGGCCAGGTTGTAATGCACGACGGCTTCTTCCGGGCTGACTTCCTCCGCCCGCTCCAACGCGCCGATGGCCAGATCGAGCCGCCCGGTGCGTTTGCGGCACCAGCCCAGCGCCAGCCAGATGTCGAGCTTGCTCGGCAGCAGGTCGGCGGCCTGTTCGAGCGCGGCGATCGCTTCGGCGTGCCGCTGCAAGGCCCGCAAGGCCTCGCCGGTCAGGTAGAGCTTCTGGCCGCGGAACGTGCCGGGGTCGTCCAGCCGCGAGAGCAGATCGAGGGCGGTCTGGGGCATGCCAAGCTCCAAATACCCTTCGACCTCTCGTAGAACCCGCTGCACGCGGGTGCGGTTGCTTCCCGACACGGTTCGCTCCCTCCCTCATCAATCACGGCCTCGGACGGGCATGCTCTTTACCGCTATTCTATGCGCCGTCAGCGTTTGCTCAAATGCCCCCCGCCGCCAAAGCGCCGGGCGTCGGGTGGGAGTGAGCCAGCTTGCGAGCGCCGGCCCACCATCGTTAGGCGTCAGGTTGCTTGTCCTGATGCCTGATGCCTGAAACCTGACGCCTCAAATCGATGTCCAGGCGCTCGCAAGTTTGCCAGTGCCACCTTACGACGTGACCGTGTCGGCGTACCGCATTTCGAGCGATTGGGCGGGAGCCGTGATTTTGAGCACCGGGGCGAAGGCCACGAACTCCGCGTCGATCGTCCGCAAAAATTCGACCGCCCGTGGCCCGCCGACGGGGCAGAACCGTTGGTAACAAACGTCGAATTGCCCCACTTCGCACCAAGTGTCGTCGCTCGCCGCCGGCAGCAACGACGAGAGCGCCACGGCCAGGTCGCCCGGCGGCACATTTTCGCCCGACAACAGCGTGTCCAACTCGGTATGACGCTCGATGAGCGTGGCAAACTCTTCGGGCAGGTTCCACTGCCGGGCCATTTGAGCGGCGGCATGGGCGTGGGTCCAGCCGAACCGTTCGCGTTCGAGTTGCGACAATCGCAGCTTGCCTTGCTGCCGGTCGGCCAACAGCTCGGCATATTCCGCGGAAAGCTCCCTGGCCAAGAGCGGCACCGCCATGTCTTGCAGCAAGGCCGCCGCGAACGGCTCTTCCGCCTCACGCATGCCGAGCATCCGGGCGAAGCTTCGAGCGAACAACGCCCGGCGCAGCGAGTCTTGCCACAAGCTGCGCAGGTCGAACATGCCGCACTTGGGGTTCGGCATCAGGCTGAAGACCGCGCTCCACAGCGTAAAGTTCTTGATCGTGCGCATGCCCACCAGCGTGATCGCCAGCTTGACGCTCGAAATCTCGCGAGCGAAGCCGAAATAGGCCGAGTTGACGAATTTCAACACCTGACCGGCCAGCCCTGGATCGGCCTCGATGGGCACCGCGAACTGCGTCGGGCCGTTACGCTCGTCGTTCGACAGCTCCAGCAGTTGGATGGCGCTTTGGGGCAGGGCGGGAAGCTGCGCTCCGGCAAGCAACTTCGTCAGGTCAAGCTCGGCGGCGACGGCGGTCTGGGACATAGTCGTGGTCCGGGTGAAGCGGAGGGTACAGAATCTCTGCGATACCTAGGTCAGGCTTGCAAACGTAGAGCGCGGGGCGGCAACTTGCAAACAGGCTGACTTGCGCGGTCGTTGCAAGCCGGCACGTTACGGCAGTTCGTAGCGATGATAAGGCGGCTGCCGATCGTGCCACGAGATTCGCTACAGTCGAGGGCACCGTTCTGCCGAATGCAACATGCTGTGTCGTCATGACGCCCTACGATGGTGGGCCGGCGCTCGCAAGCTCGCTGGTCCCACCCTACCTCGAAATCCACGCCGCCTGGTATGTCGCCCTTGACTCTTTTGGAAACGTTCGACGGCTGGGAGCTGGAAGAGAAGCTCCGGCATGCGGGCCGCATTCTCAGATTGCCCACGGGCGGAGGCTGCCAGGCAACCCTGGCGCATCACGATCAACGGGCCGTTGAGCGTGTGCGCGGGGCCGCGGCAAAGTTGACGACCGCTGCGCTTGCGTGCGCGGCGGTGCTTGTGACCTGGGCGATGGCCTTCCATCGGGCCGATCTGGTCGCGCCGGCCATCTGCGCCGCCGGAGCGGCGCTGGTGACCTGGCCGGCATCGCGATGCCGATTTTGATCGGTTAGACCGATCAGAACTGCTGCGTGTCCGTTCTTCCCTCGCCGCCGTCTTTCGATCCCAAGGAGCCCCAGACTCCGTAGGGACTGGGGCCTGAAGTCACCTCCGTGACGGTCAACATGCCGCAGTCGATGCCTTCGTTGACGAACCTCACCGAACCGTCCGCCATGGCCACCAAGGCGCCGCCCGGATGATTGCTCGACACGCTGCTGATCATCGGGTGGTCGCCGTCGTTGGCCCCGTTGATCACGCAATTGGGGCTGTTGGGCGGTAAAATTGTCGAGAACGAAGAGTAGGGCGGGTCGCCGTCGGGCCAACGATTGCTTCCCCAGGTGATATTGCAGCAGGCGGCAAAGGCGGTGCCCGGGTGGTAATACATGCCCGCCGCCTGAGCGAGACAGTTGGCAGGTATGGCAGCGTTCGTCACCGCATAGAGGCCGCTCTTGACGGGATATTTGTCCAGAAAGCTCTTAGACTTGGTGAAATAAGTGAAGCAACGTTCGGCCACCATCGCCGTGTTGCTGGTGCCGTCCAGGACGTTGGCCAACGAGCACTTTATCGCGCGCCCGAACATGCCGCGAATCGTTCCCCCGTTCGTGTTCAAATTGGTGCTCAGGGTGTCGCCAACGCTGAAGTGATAGTTCGAGCGGGCCACTGGGTAAAGGTTCTGCGACATGTTAAACGTTTCCGACGGGCAAACATAGGCGGGAATCGTTTCCAGCCAGGGCGCATAGCCGGTGTGCCAAGGAACCGGCCCCTGGGGCAGGAAGCCTGGTATGCCGGCACCGCGAATGTTGTCCCAAAGCGCTTGCTGCTCGATATAAGGAAGCAGAAAGACGCGGGTACTAAGACGATTTTCGTTGCAATGGGCGGCGTTGCCGTTGCCGCAAACCTTGCCACCCTTCGGGACATTGCCCATAAAGCCCGTCGTTCCCATGGATCTGGGCGGAAACTGGCTATGAACATCGTGGTAGTTCAACAACCCCAGCGCGATTTGCTTCTGATTGTTGTTGCACTGACTGCGGCGGGCCGCCTCACGGGCGGCCTGCACGGCCGGCAACAACAGCGCGATCAAAATGCCAATGATCGCGATGACGACCAATAACTCGACAAGCGTAAACGCTGTTCTGCGAAGCTTCATAGGATCCGACCCTCAAGCAATGAAATGGAAATCGAAAACCGATCTCTGCGCCGTTTGGTCTGGTGCTGAGGAGCTTAGTCGCGTCGCTGATGGAACCGCCGGCGACGTTGGGCCTTCGACGGTTCGCCACGCCGAAGCCTTGCCTTTTTGTAGGCCGACGGCCCAAACTTGTCAAGGATGGCCGCGCGGCAATCCTTGCTTTGCGGTGGCATAGAGTGTAGGCATGTAAGGATGATCGACCGCACTCGTTGTTCGCCCTCTCGCTGCCCCGGCCGCCGCCCCGCCGCGCTCAATCGGCGCGAAGCGCTCGCCGCCGCCGCAAACGGCTTCGGTCTGTTGGCGCTGGCCGGTTTATCGCACGGCAATGCCGCAGCCGCGCCGGCAGCGAGCCCGACGGGGCCGCACTTCGCGCCGCGGGCCAAGCGGGTCATCTTTTGCTTCATGGACGGCGGAGTCTCGCACGTCGATTCCTTCGATCCCAAACCGGCGCTCGACGCGGCCGACGGCAAGCCGTTTACCGAATCGAAAAACCCCACGGCCTCGGGCAACCGCCAATGGCTGAAAAGTCCTTGGGTATTTCGCCGCCATGGCGAGTCGGGCATGCCCGTCAGCGACCTCTTTCCGCACATCGCCGCCTGCGCCGACGACCTGGCCGTGATTCGCTCCATGAAGGCCGACCTGCCCGTCCACTCCAGCGGCGTGCTGCGTTTGCACACCGGAGTGAACAACGCCGGGCGGCCGAGCTTGGGTTCCTGGACGACCTATGGCCTGGGGAGCGAGAACGAGAACCTGCCGGGTTTCGTGGTGCTCAGCTTCGGCGTGGTGCCCTGCGGCGGCCTGGAAAGTTTCTCCAGCGGTTTTTTGCCCGCCAACCATCAGGCGACGCTGCTCAACGCCGACGGCACTCCCATCGAAAACATCGAACCGGCCGATCGCGACGCGCGTCTGCAACGGGCCAAGCTGGCGTTGCTGGTCGAGGAAGACCAGGCGTTCGCACAATCGCTGGCCGGCAGCGACGCGGTGGAATCAGCGATCAAAAACTACGAGATGGCGTATCGCATGCAATCGCTGGTGCCCGACGTGCTGGACCTGGGCCGCGAGACGCGGTCCACCCAGCGGCTTTACGGTATTGATTCCGACATTCCTTCCCAGCGGCTGTACGGCATTCAATGCCTGCGTGCGCGGCGGCTGATCGAGTCGGGCGTGCGGTTCGTCGAGATCACGTGTCCGCCCGGCAACTCGAATGGCACCTGGGACCAGCACGGCAACCTCAAGGCGGGCCACGAGAAGAACGCCTTGGACACCGATCGCGCGATCGCCGCCTTGATTCGCGACCTGAAGGCCCGCGGGCTGTTCGACGACACGTTGGTGGTCTGGGCGGGCGAGTTCGGCCGCACGCCGCACTCGGCCGGCCGCGACGGTCGCGACCATCATCCCGAAGGCTTCAGCGTTTGGCTTGCGGGCGGCGGCACGAAGGGCGGAACCGTCTACGGAGCAACCGACGAGCTGGGCATGTTCGCGGTCGAAAACATCTGCACCCTTCACGACCTGCACGCCACGATCTTGCACCTTTTGGGCCTCGACCACGAGCGGCTCACATTCCGTTCCGGCGGCCGCGACTTTCGCTTGACCGACGTGCAAGGACGCGTGATTCACGAAGTTTGTTCTTGATCGATACTTCACGCGGCCGAGAATGAGACGTTTTGCCGGCGAGGAAAAGCGGTTCGCGAGGCCCGGCCTTCGCCAGCCATTTGCCGCATTCTTCAGCCAGCGCGCCGGTGGCCGGGGCAGAGCTTGGCCTGATAGCGGCTGGCGCCCTTCAAGAGCGTGGCGGCCAAGCGATGCCCCGGTGCGTCGAACCGGGCATCGCCTATCGTCTCCGTTCCACGACTGGCGCAAGCGAGGACGCTTACGCTACGCGGCCGTGCCGCGCGCTAAGCGCGCGTTTTCGCACAATTCTGGCGCGCCCGCAGCGTCAGCTTTCTTCGTAATCCCGGCCGGAATGCCGCCCAACTCGCTTTGGCATCGAAACTGCCTTTCGCAATTCAGCCGTTGATCCCTCATCCCTCATCCCTCATGCGAATGTCCCGACTGACCGAACGCTGGCGACGTGTGATGGATCTAGCAGGCCGCGCCCTGATAGCGCTGGCGTTCGCCGCTGGAGTGACGGTGCTCTTGCTGTGGCTGGCCGGGAAGTTCGAACCCAAAGTGGCGGCCGCCCCACGGCCCGGTCCCGCGGAACCGGCTGAGGTTTCAGGCCGGGTCGTTGCGGTCCGCGTCCTGCGTGTGCCGCTCGTCGAGTCGGCGGTGGGAACGATTCGGGCAGTACACGAAACCACGATCGGCTCGAAGCTGCTGGCGCGCGTCGTCGAAGTCAACCTCAAGGCCGGACAGCACGTGCGGGCCGGCGAGGTGCTCGTCCGGCTCGACGACGCCGACCTGCGCGCCAAGCTCGAACAGGCGCAAGCGGCGGCCGTCTCGGCGGAGGCCGGCTATAACCAGGCCGTCACCGATGAACAGCGGTACGGGTCCCTGGTGAAAACGGGCGCCGTCAGTCGCCAGGAGTACGACAGAATCACCACCACGCTCACCTCGCTGCAAGCCGAGCTGCGCCGCGCCAAGGAGACGGTCAACGAAGTCCAGGCCACGCTCGATTGGGCCACCATCCTCTCGCCGATGGACGGCACCGTGATCGACAAAAAGGTCGACGTGGGCGACCTGGTCATGCCCGGACAAGTGCTCCTCACCATGTTCGATCCTCAACGCATGCAGCTCGTCGCCAGCGTGCGCGAGTCGTTGGCGCAGCGGCTCGAAGTGGGGCAGGACATCGGCGTGGAAATCGAAGGGCTGAGCGGGCGCTACAGCGGAAAGATCAGCGAGATCGTTCCTGAAGCGCGGACCGCCAGCCGGGCGTTTCTGGTGAAGGTGGCGGGCACCGGCCCCAAGGGCGTCTACCCCGGAATGTTCGCGCGGATGCTGATTCCACTGGAGCAAGAAGAGGTGCTCGTCGTTCCGCGGCAGGCCGTCAGCAACGTCGGGCAGCTCGAGTTGGTACGCGTCGTCGATCGCGGCCGCACCGTGCGGCGCGCGGTCCGCACCGGACGGCGATTTGACAACGACGTCGAGGTGCTCTCCGGTCTGCGTGAAGGCGAGCAAGTCGTGTTGCCGGCGGACCAAAATGGTCGTGGGGTAGCCTCATGATCGAAGGCCACGCCGCGGGCCAGGAACATCAATTCACCAATAAGGTGGTGAAGGTTTTCCTCGACTCGAATCTCTCGCTGGTCCTGGTGCTGCTGGCCACGGTGGTGGGCCTGGTGGCGCTGGGGGTCACGCCGCGCGAGGAAGATCCGCAAATCATCGTGCCCCTGGCCGACGTCTATGTGAGCTTTCCCGGACACGCCGCGGCCGAAGTCGAACAATTGGTCGCCACGCCGCTGGAAAAGATTCTCTACCAGATCGACGGCGTGGAATACGTCTACTCGATGAGCCGCGAAGACCAGGCGATCGTCACGGTCCGCTTTTACGTGGGCGAAGACCGCGAGCGGAGCCTGGTGAAACTGTTCAAGAAGATCGACGAGAACCGCGACATCGTGCCGCCCGGCGTCAGCGGCTGGGTGGTCAAGCCGGTCGAGATCGACGACGTGCCGATCTTGACGCTGACGCTGGCCAGCCCGACGTCGGACGACATGACGCTGCGCCGCGTAGGCGAAGAAATCGCCCAACGGCTGGCCGGGGCCAAGGACGTTTCGCGGGCCTATGTCGTCGGCGGCCGACCGCGGGTCGTTCGCGTGCTGCTCGATCCCGACGATCTGGCCGGGCACGGCATCTCGCCGCTCGACGTTCAGCGGTCGATTTCCGCCGCCAACGTCCACCTCACGGCGGGCGATTTCCGCGCCGGCGATCGCGTGATCGACGTCGCCGCCGGCCAGCGTTTCAGCGACGCCGCGCAATTGGGCGATCTCGTCGTGGGCGTGTTCAACCAGGAGCCGGTCTTCTTGAAGGACATCGCCCAAGTCGACGACGGACCGGAAGAAGTCGCCAGCTACGTGCGGCACGGTTGGGGGCCGGCCCGCGGATTCACGCGGGAGGAAGACTTTCCCTCGACGCTGGTGGCTGGGGCAGAGCCTGGCCACACAACGGTCGAACCAACTGCAGGATCCGGCGGCCAGGCGATGCCGGCCGTCACCATTGCCATCGCCAAGAAAAAAGGCTCCAACGCCGTGTGGGTCGCTGAAGCCGTGCTCGACGAGGCCGAAACCCTGCGCCGCACGATCGTGCCCGACGATATGCAGCTCGTCATCACCAGGAATTACGGCCTCACCGCCGACGACAAGGTGAACGAGCTGGTCGAGGGGCTGGCCGTCGCCGTCGTGATCGTGGTGGCGCTGTTGAGCTTGGGCCTGGGGTGGCGCGAGGCGCTGATCGTGGCCGTGGCCGTACCGGTCGTGTTCGGGCTGACGCTGGCGGTGAATCTGCTGTTCGGTTTCACGATCAACCGCGTGACGCTGTTCGCACTCATCCTGTCGCTGGGGCTGTTGGTGGACGATCCGATCGTCGACGTGGAGAACATCGCCCGGCACTTCGCCCTGCGCAAGAAGGCCACTCGCCGCATCGTGCTGGAAGCCGTGGCCGAAATCCGGCCGCCGCTGATCACGGCCACGCTGGCGGTGATCGTCAGCTTTCTGCCGATGTTTTTCATCACCGGCATGATGGGGCCTTATATGCGTCCGATGGCGCTCAACGTGCCCGTGACGATGCTCATGTCGATGCTCGTCGCGTTCACGATCACGCCCTGGCTGGCCTACCATGCGCTGCGGCACAAGTATGAAGGCGGCGGCACGCCGGGGCACGGCGAGCACGACGCGCACGACCTGCAGGCCGTCAAGCAATCGCGGCTCTACAAAATCTTCTATCCCTTGATGGCGCCGCTGTTGCACTCGCGGCGGGTGGCCTGGACGTTTCTGTTGGTCATCGCCGGGCTGACGGTGGGCGCGATGGGGCTGGCCGCCACGCGCAGCGTGCCGCTCAAGATGCTGCCGTTCGACAACAAGAACGAGCTACTGCTGGTGCTCGACTTCGACGAAGGCACGACGCTGGAACGGTCCGACGCGGCCGTCCGCGATTTCGAAGAGTATCTGCGGAGCGTGCCCGAAGTGGCCGACTTCACGAGCTACGTCGGCGTGGCCTCGCCCATGGATTTCAACGGGCTGGTGCGGCACTACTATTTGCGGCGCGGCGACAACGTGGCCGAGCTGCGCATCAATCTGGCCGGCAAGAAAAACCGCGGCCTGCAAAGCCATGCAATCGGCCTGCGGATGCGAAACGAGCTGCAGACCGTCGCCGACCGGCACGAGGCGCGCCTGAAACTGGTGGAAACGCCGCCCGGTCCGCCGGTGATGGCCAGCGTGGTGGCCGAGGTTTACGGTCAGCCCGATCATCGCTATGACGACCTTCTCTTGGCCGCCGACACGGTCCGGGCACGCCTCAGCCAGGAGCCGAACGTGGTGGACGTGGACGACATCCGCGAGGCGGCCCAGCGCAGGCTGACCTTCGTCACCGACAAAGAAAAGGCCGCGCTGAACGGCGTCAGCACCGAGCAAATCGCCCAAACGCTGCGCGCGGTATTGGCGGGAAGCACCGTGGGTGTGATTCGCAACGACACGGAACGCAACCCGTTGCGCATCGAGCTGCTGCTGCCCATTGTCCGGCGGACCAGTGCGGCCGACCTGACGCGGCTGCAAGTCAAGGGCGACGGCGGCCAGCTCGTTCCGCTGGCCGAGTTGGGGCGGTGGGCGACGGCCCGCGTCGACCAGATGATTTACCATAAGAACCTGCAGCGTGTGGCCTATGTGTTCGCCGAAACGGCGGGCCGCCCGCCCGCCGACGTAGTGGTGGACGTGCTGGCCGACCGCCGCGGTACGCTGCCGAAAGCATCGGTGGCTGGGGCGCAGCGAGACGGAGAGAGTGGGAGACGGGGAGACGGAGAGATTCGGCATCGCTCGCTCCCTCCCTCTCTCCCTCTCTCCGTCTCCGGCACTGGTTCTAGCAACACGCCTTTCACGAGCCAAGCGCCCCGGCCGGTCGAAGAGCGGACGTTCTTCTCCAACGGCAGCGGGCTGTTATGGTCGCTGCCGGCCGGCATCCGGGTCGACTTCGCCGGGGAGGGCGAATGGAAAATCACGCTCGACGTGTTCCGCGACCTGGGCCTGGCCTTCGGCGCCGCGATGATCGGCATCTACATTCTGCTCGTGGCCCAGACCGGCTCGTTCACCATCCCCATGGTGGTCATGCTAGCGATCCCGCTGACGATCTTGGGCGTGATGCCCGGTTTCTGGCTGTTGAATGCCTTGCAGGCGCAGCACGTGGGCGGTTACCTCGACCCGGTCTATTTCACGGCCACGGGCATGATCGGCATGATCGCTCTGTCGGGCATCGTCACGCGCGACTCGATCATCCTGGTCGATTTCATTCACCTTTCGCTGGCCCGCGGCCGCTCGCTGTTCGACGCGATCATGGAAAGCCGCGTCGTGCGTTTGCGGCCGATTCTGTTGACCGCCAGCGCGGCGATGCTGGGCGCCGTGCCGATCATCATCGACCCGATCTTTTCGGGCCTGGCCTGGTCGTTGATCTTCGGCCTGTTCGCCTCGACGCTGTTCACGTTGTTCGTGATTCCGGTGGCCTATTGGCTGCTGTACGCCAACGTGCCCGGCCACGGCCTGCCGCGGTCGCTGATGGATGCCGAGGCCTGAGCCAATGGGTTCTGACAAGCAGAGCCCGTACGCCTTCCTTGGCAGATGAAGACGGGGTTTACCATCCCAATGACCCGAACGACAGATTCTTGGCTAGCTAGGACACCAGTTAAAATCCGTGAACGGGTACTGTTCATCCTTGTCGTTGAAGACAGCAACCAGCCGCTTGCAAAGGTCGGCATCGCCTAATGCTCGCTCGAGAATTAACAGCGGCGTCGATAACGCGCCAGACTTGTACCGCCCAGGTCCGGCGAAGAGATCGATGTAGGCGATGCGATCTTCCTTCCGGTAACGCTTCTGCGATGCGACGATCACCTTCGCCCAGACGAAGAAATAATCGGCGACGATCTCCGCCTTGATGTGATCGACACGCTCGGCAAGGCCGGACAGTTGACCGAAGTGTTTCAGGTGACCGGCGTCGGCGCCACGCTCGATGGCCGCAACGGCGGCGGCGACCGCTATTCTACCGATGGCGAGCTGACGATCGCGATGGTGTCGCCCGGCAACAAGGCGCAGTCGGGGCCGCCCAAGGTGCGGCTGAACCCGCCCGCCATTCAAGCCAAAAACGACTTCATGTCGATGCTCCGGCCGCTGGTGAAATAGTTCAAGCTGGGCAAACTTTGCGTGTGGAGCGTCACGCGTTGCAGATATCGTGGCCGAGCGGCCGAAAGGGATGTTTGACGCCCGTCGTTCTCAAGGATCGGTATTTCGGCGGAACGGACTTTCCGCATTGACAAGCAGTTCCTGAAGGCGGCCGACCGATCGCCGCGTAAAGCCATGTCAGCGACAAATTCTACCAGCGACCGCCAGGCGGAGCTCGAACGCTTGCGACAAGAGCTTCTGCGGCAGATCATCAAGAACGAAAGCCGCCGCCCGAAGCCCGCCAAGTAAAGGAGGGCGCGGTGAAACGGCCCGGTCTGATTTGTCTTGGCTTGTTCGTGGGCCTGTGGGCCCTGTCGCTGAAGGCAGATACCTTTCGCGACGTGGGCGCTTTGCCGCCGCGCGCCACGCGCTCTTTCGCCATGTCGGCCGACCCCGACCTCGATCTTCCGACCGAAAACACTCACCCGCATCCGGCGGTCGTGCGCATTATCGTGCCCGAAAAAGGGAGCACGTCCTATGGTTCCGGCACGCTGGTCGATGTCAACGGCGAGCACGGGTTGGTGGTCACGAACTGGCACGTAGTCAGCGAGTCGGCGAGTCCGCCGACGGTGTTGTTCGCCGACGGCTTTCGATCGTTGGCGCAGGTGGTGCGGGCCGATCACGATTGGGACCTGGCCGCGTTGGTGATCTGGCGGCCCAATGCCGGGCCGGTGCGGCTGGCGACGGAGGCGCCGCGGCCCGGCGAGCGGCTGTCGATCGCCGGCTACGGCAAAGGTCCTTACCGGCTGGCCAGCGGCCCTTGCACCAACTATCTGGCCCCAAACACGCGGTTGCCGCGCGAAATGGTCGAGTTAAAAGTGATTGCGCGGCAAGGCGATTCGGGCGGACCCATTTTCAACGGGCGGGGCGAGCTGGCCGGCGTCCTGTGGGGCGAGGGAAACGGCTATACCACCGGAAGCTACTGCGGCCGCGTGCGGCGGTTCTTGAGTTCCGTCGTTCCCGGCAGCCGACCGTCTGACGCCGAACCGACGGTCACCGCGTCTCCGCAGATCGCGGCGTCTCCGCCGGTGGCCGGTGCGCTGATTTCGATTCAATCGACCGCTTCGGCCACGTTGAGTGCGAACGACCGGCAAGCTGCTGGAACCATGCTGGCGAACCGTCCTCGAACCGGCCCGACTACCGGGGATGCCTCGGCACAACACGGCGCCGGTTCGGACACCCGTGCTCCGGCTTCCGACTGGCAGACCTGGCTGGGGCGTACCCGCGCCGATCAGGCCAAGACGCTGCTGGCGGTGGTGGGCGCATTCGCGCTTTTGATTCGTATGCGTCGCAGCGTTGCGCCGTCGGCGGCGGCGTAGGCTGGGGTAGTGTCTTAATAGTGAGTTGGTCGTAGCAATAGCCGTAGGGTGGGACCAGCGAGCTTGCGAGCGCCGGCCCGCCATTTTCGGCAATCGTGGTGGGCCGGCGCTCGCAAGCTCGCTGGTCCCACCCTACACCTCGTGACCAACTCACTGCTAGAATACGGGGCGTCTGGACGACGAGCAAGACTCCCGTCGTCAAGCAAGACCCCCGCCGCGATCATGAGGCTTTTGCCGGGACATCCGAAATGCCACAATCCACTCCAAGGACCAACGCGCCGGGCGAGCCATGCGCACGTGCGAAGCTCCGTAAGCTCTGGCAGGAGGGCGATCTGTTCCACGTGGCCACGCGCTATCCGCGCAAACAGACCCCGCCGCGGACCGATCGGCTGGCGGCGATACTGCGGACCGGCCTGCTGGCCCCGGCACGCTCGGACGACGGCTCCGTCGTTTCCGACTTGAACTTGACCGTGCTGAATTGCGAGCCGGCTTACGAGGACTTTGTTTTTCTGCACCGTTTCGGCCCGCAGTCGTGGCTTTACACGATCAGCGACCCGGGCCGGTTCGCCGTGTTCGTCGATCCGCGGTTTCCGGTGCTGATGCCCGAACAGATGGGCGATGCCTGGCCGGAACTATGCCAGGACGAGGTTTATGTGCAAGGCCACGTTCCGCACGATCGCTTTCTGGGCGTCGCCATTCACCCCGCCGACGCCGATTCAGTGCTGAGCCATCTCCTGGCCGAATTTGAGCGGCTGGCGCTGCCGCTATACGACTACGAGGGGAGCATTATCTGGCCGCTTTGAAACGTCGCCAGTGCTCGATTATGGGTCGATTGATGGACGGCAGGCGGTGGCCGGGGCATCGCTTGGCCGCAGCGCGTGTCCTTAAACCGGGCCGGATCCGGCCAAGCTCTGCCCCAGCCACCGCCCGGCGATCCATCCATCAATCGACCAGCGACAGACCTAGCTCGTCACTGATCGTTCACGATCTTGGCGCTGTTGATGTAATCGAGTCTGGGAAAATCCTGCTTCAGGTAGGCGTTTCCCTCTTCCTGAATGCGGCCCTGTTCGGGGCCGCGGCCGTTCGGAGCGCCTTCGCCGTACCCTTTATACAGCGACTCGACGACGTCCATGCCTTCGACGACGCGGCCGAAGGGGGCGAAGCGCATGCCGTCGAGCCGGCCGTTGTCGCGAAAGTTGATGAACACCTGGGTCGAGCGCGAGTTCAAAGCCGAGCCCTGCGCGAAGGTGACGTAGCCCCGCTGGTTCGACTCTTTGACGGGGTCGTCTTTGATGTTGGATTTCTTCCACTTTTTGTTGACCGCCGGATCGCCGTTGATCCCAAACTGCACCATGAAGTTCTCGATGTTGCGGAAGAACGCCGCGTCGTCGAAGTAGCCGATCTTGACCAGATTGTAGAAGCGATCGGCCCCCTGGGGCGCCCAATCGCGGGTCACCTCGATGACGAAGTCTCCCTGGGTCGTCGAGAATCTCGCCCGGAACCGGTCGGGGGCCCGGTCGGTGGCGAGCGAGGGATCGCGCAGCGCGGGGTTTCGATCGACGGCAGATTCCTGGCCGGCGGCCGACCGTTCTGCTTTCTTTTCCCCGCCCCCGGCGCAACTCGTCACCATCATGATGGCGGCGATCATAAAAACAGCCAGGCAGGAATCGTTGCAATACATGACAGGTCTCCGAATGATGGGTCAAAACAGTCCGCCGGTTGATGTCGCGAATGTCTCTCTAAGCGTTGCCGGCCGCTTCGTCAATGCCGGCCCGTTTCCGCAGGTACAGCCTGGCCCGCGCAAAATCGTCGATTTCGGCCGTGAAAAACAGCAAGAACTAGAATGGGGCGCGGAATCTGTTTCACTCGCCCCATCCGGTCTTGGTCTGCGCGCGAAGCGACACGCGTGTCGCGTCCGCGCGGCGCCGACAAGCCACGGGCCACGTGGTTTGAGCGTCGAGACGCTCGCGCACAACCGGCCCCGGGTGCGCGACAAAAGCGTCGCGCGCGTCGCTTTTGCAGGGCGCGCCGTCTCGAAGGCCGGGACCAAATGAGTCCCTCGCGCGAAACAAAAGCGACACGCCCGTGTCGCTTTTGTCTTGCATCCGGTTGGCGAAGGCCCGGCCGCGCGCATGCGTCGACGCGACAAACGTGTCGCCTGACGCGCAGGCCGAGGCGATGCGCACGCTCCGTCGCGCCCTGGCGGTCGCCGCGATCGACTCTTTTTTCAGCGGAAAAAAATCCGCCGCCGCCGACCACGCGGCCGGGCATCCGCAGGCCGGCGGCCTTGGTGATGAGATGGTGCTCGGTTGTCAACGCGGGCTGCGAGTTGCTTGCTTTTGGCCTCCCGCGGTGGTAAGGTCGCAAGCGCCGTGGCCGTTCGGCGTCGAGGCAACGCCGGGCGGGCCCATGTCTGGCACGTTCCGTGTGTTGGTCGAACAGAAGGAGAGCGGTTATGCTGCGCGTCGCAATCCCCGTTTGGTTGTGTCTGTCTATCCACGTTTGGTTCGTGACGGCCCTCGGCGCGGCCGAACCGACCGACCCCAGGCCGCTGCCTACCGAGGGCGAAGCCAAGATCCTCGCGGCGCTCGGCCAGGCCACCACCGTCGACTTCGCGGAGAAGCCGCTCGGCGGTGTGGTCGATGTGCTCAGGCAAAAGCACAAGATCGAGATCCAACTCGACCACAAGGCCCTCGGCGACGCCGGTGCCGGCAGCGACACGCCCATCACGGTCCGCCTGGGAGACATCACCCTGCGGTCGCTGCTGCGGCTGATGTTGGGCCAACTCGACCTGACCTACGTCGTGCGCGACGGGTACTTGCTGATTACCAGCCAGGCTTGCGCCCACGGTAGAGGGACGCCAACGATCCGCGCAGCCGCGTAGCGGCGACAGAGGGCGTGGTGCGATACCTCTGTCGCCGCTACGCGGCTTGGCTAATCTACCGCATCGGTACCGTGGGCTTGCGCCGCTTGCGCCCACGGCTAAACTATCTCGCCGCTACGCGGCTGACGCGCGAGATGTGTAGAACAACGAGGGTAACGCCCTGGGTTCACGGTGGCGCCAGAACCGGGTTGCCGGTCATGGGGCGGAGAAAATGACAAAAGGGATCTTGGGGTGTGACCCGTGTCATGGGTCGCACGCACCAGACCTCTTTCTCGTCGAGCAAAACGTGAATCTCCGCCGACGATCCGCGCCGCGCCAGTCCGAAATACCACGACGATTGCCCGTCGGCATCATCGCGGGCCTCGAGAAAGAGCAGTGCCTCGGGATTCGTGCCCATCGCAAAGGCGAACATCGTTCCGTCAGGGATATGCCGTTTGGCCTCGTGGTAGCGGTAGAGCGGCTGCCACCACGACGGCCAACGGATGGGGCAAGTTCCTGGCCACCGATATTCCCTCCGTTCGAAAAACAGCTACTTTGTCGCGCACCAAGGTTGATTGTACTTCCGTCGCCGAATCGAACAACGCCAGCGGCCGACAGGGTTACGTATCGTCGCGTGGGCGAGTACGCTATCCAGAGCGGCCGTCAAAGCGTGGTTCGTAGTTCCCCATTTCCACGAGGCGAAGATGGACGAACGGGAAGCGGATGCGTCGGAGGTGCGGATCGTCACCCAAGATTCGCCTCGGCCGCGCATGGCGGCAACGCTTGCCACGCGCGACCGTCCGCGGTTGAGCATCGTCCATCTATTGCTGTGGACCGGTTGCTGCTCGTTGTTTCTGGCCGTGGCCCGGACACTGGCCGAGCGTCCGCCGGGCATCATGGGGGCGTTTTTTTTGACGCTGGTCGCGGCGGGCGAGGGGGCGGCCTGGGCCGGCCTGGCCATTACGCTCGCGCGGTCGTTCCGCGGCGCGCCGTGGCCGATCGAGCCGGGGCAATGGCTGCTGGCGGTGCTCGGCGCCGTCGTGACCGTCGAAACGCTGGCGGAAAGCGCATCGGGGAAATGGGTCAAAGATCCGCGGGGAATTGTCGAGGCCGCCGCGGCCTGCGCCTTCGTCGTGCCGCTGTTCAGCAGACGGCTCGCGGCACGTTGGAAGTGGTTCTTCGGCGCGGTCGCGTTGCTCGACGCCTTGCCCTTGTTGCTTGCCGTATTCGATGCCAACGGCATTCTGGCGAGATCGTTCGCTCTGCTGACTCCACCTCGCCTGGCAGCCGCGGCCGCCCTCGGCGCGGCGACGCTCGCGGCGTGGGAAGCGATTTTGCCCGTGACAAAAGCCGACCGCAGGTGGGACGAACGTGGCTGGCTGCACTGGACGGGCATCGCCACCGCGACCTGGTTGGCTGTGTTGCCGCTGGCCGCGCCCTGGTTGCTCGCGGGATAGAAACAACCGGGGCGATGCCAGCTATCTGTTGACCGTCGGCAAGGCGGCGAAATGCCTGGCGAAGACGCCCGGACAGTTGGCTGCCACGTTCCAGCGCCTCGGCGAGCAGGGTCTGTTGAAGCTTGCCGGCAATAGGAAGCCGGGCGAGCCGGCGCCGATCAACTGTCAGCTTCTGCCCACGGTGGCGGCCATGAAGACGCTGCCCGCTTTCCAAGATGCGAGCGAGGCCGAAATCGAGGCGGAACTGGCTGCGCTCGCCGGCCGCGAGTGAGCTCCGGCCTTTTCCCCGGCCAGCGAGCATTCTAAGATGAATGCGAGTGTGATCTGCAACCTACGATCGCCAGGGAGGCCGCCATCGATCGAATGTACCCGCTCGCCAGCCTCTACCGCCCCTCGCTGGCCCTGCTGACCGACCTCTATGAGCTGACGATGGCCTACGGCTATCGGCAGTCGGGCACGGCCGACCGCGAGGCCGTGTTTCAGCATCAGTTTCGCCATCATCCCTTTCATGGCGGCTTCACCGTGGCGTGCGGCCTGGCGTACCTGATCGATTGGCTCAGGCACCTGCGGTTCGATGACGACGATCTGGCCTATCTTGGCTCGCTGACGGGAACCGACGGCCAACCGCTGTTTGCGGCCGCTTTTCTCGACGAGCTGCGGCACTGGGAATTCCGTTGCGACGTGGATGCCGTGCCCGAAGGGACGATCGTCTTTCCGCACGAGCCGCTGGTGCGCGTGCAGGGGCCGATCGGGCAGGCGCAGCTTGTCGAGTCGGCCTTGCTGAACTTCGTCAACTTTCAGTCGCTGATCGCCACCAAAGCGGCCCGCGTGTGCCTGGCGGCGCAGGGCGACCCGGTGCTCGAATTCGGGCTGCGCCGGGCGCAGGGCATCGACGGCGCCCTGGCCGCCGCGCGTGCCGCCTACGTCGGCGGCTGCGACGCGACCTCGAACGTGCTGGCCGGCCGCTGGTTCGGCATCCCCGTGCGCGGCACGCACGCGCATAGTTGGGTGATGTCGTTCGGCAGCGAGCTGGAAAGCTTTCGGGCCTACGCGGAGGCCATGCCGAACAACTGCGTGTTCCTGGTCGATACCTACGACTCACTGGCGGGCGTGCGGCATGCCGTGGAGATCGGCCGCTGGCTCCGCTCGCGGGGCCAGAAGCTCGAAGGCGTGCGGCTCGATTCCGGCGACCTGGCCTATCTCAGTATCGAAGCCCGCAAGATTCTGGACGCGGCCGGCCTCAACGACACATTCATCGTGGCCAGCGGCGATCTGGACGAACGGCTGATCGCCAGTCTCAAGCAGCAGCAGGCGACGATCGGCGTGTGGGGCGTCGGCACGCACCTGGTGACGGCCTTCGACGAGCCGGCCCTGGGCGGCGTCTACAAGCTCTCAGCCGTCCGAGGGCCCGGCGGCGCATGGCGGCGCTGCCTCAAGCTCTCGGAGCAAGCGGCCAAGAGCTCGACGCCGGGCATCTTGCAAGTGCGGCGTTACGAGGTCGCCGGCGAGTGCCTGGGCGACCTGATTTACGACCTGGAACTTGGCTGCGGCGACGAGGCGTGGATCGTCGATCCGCACGACGACACGCGCCGCAAGCACGTGCCCGGCGAGGCGCGGCACGCGGATTTGCTGGTGCCGATCTTCCGGCAGGGCCGGTTGGTGTACCAGCAGCCCGACTTGCCGGCGGTGCGCGAGCGGACGCTCGCCGAGCTAGGTCGGTTCTCGCACAGCATCAAGCGGTTCGACAACCCGCATGAATACCCCGCCGGCCTGGAGCCGCGGCTGCACGAGCTGCGGAAGCAATTGATTCTGGAAGCGCGGGGGTTCAAGTAGACTGCGAACGTGAACCTCCGCCCGGCAAGCGGGCGGCATCCGCAAGGCCACTGGAACCATCTGGGGGGTGATCTCCAGCGCGCTGGAGATCGTTCGCAGCTCTACTTCACGCGGCCGAGAATGAGACATTTTTCCGCGCGAGCAAAAGCGGTGGCTGGGGCAGAAGCTGGCCGAGTTCCTATAAATTGGGCGTTCCGGATCGGTCGCGTAGAACAAAACCCACATGCGGCAGCCTGCTGCCCGCGCCGGAATTCTCACGAATTCCGCTATACGCGACGCAGGCGAGCAGCATTAGCCCGGAGACGGCCGTCGCGAGCAGTAACTTGAGCGCGAACCGCAAATCGACCGGACGTTCGTCCGCGGCCAGGTAGGGATACGCGCACCACCAGGGCCGAAACGTGCTCAGTGTATGGTGGCGCGTCGCTTCCAGCGGCTCTTTCGCTGTGAGATCGAAGGTCAACGGCAGCGAAGGCTTCTTGGCCGGGCTGAACGACTTGGGCGCAGGCCCGTCGTAGCTCATCACCTCCCATATTTGACGCGACCGCGCCAACAGTTGCGAGCGGCCGGGCCGGAAATACGTCCAAGGGTCGTTCAAGAAGCCTTCCACAGCCAGCTCGTTCTCGCCGGAGAAGAACCGCAGGGTGTCGATGCTCAAGCCCGCCAATTGAATGATGAACGAAAGGGCCAAGAGCGACGCCGCGATCGGCCAACGCAAGCGGGTCGCGCCGGCCGGCACGACAAGCCACAACAGGGCGAACACCGGCGTCAAGTAGCGCGGTCCCCAGGCCGGCTCCCCGGAAAAGAAACGAATGCTGCCGATAAATGCCAGAAAGAACAGACACGACAGGCCCGTCATCCCGGCAATCAGTCGCTGCTGGCGACGCCACGCGACGAGGCCGAACAGCGCGATCACGATCGCCGGCCAATACCCTAGCGCGCCCATGCCCGGGCTCACCAGCAGACTGAGGAACCCGGCCAACGGGCTACCGGGCCACATCGCCACGTATTCTTCACGGGCATCGGCGAGCGCTTTCCAGGTGCTCGGTGGGAACTTCCAGAGATCGTAGGCCTCGTAGCCGATGACCCCCACGGCCGCGCAGAAGAACACGATCCGCGCTTGCAGCCACCGCTCGTGCTTCGAACGCCGCGCGTCCCACAAGGCGGCGACCGCCACGGGTAAGAACAGCGCCAACGGAGGCTTGCAATTGAAGGCCAGCCCCAGCAGCGAGCCGCTCACGACCGCGGCGCCGATCGGCCGACCTTGGCGCAGGATCCCGGCGGCAAAGATCGCCAATAAGACGACGAGCGAGCCGAGCACGTCGTCGAACGTGGTCGTGCCATAAAACCAGGTTGGAGTGCAGAAAATGCCACCGGCCGCCCAGGCGAGAGACGCGATGCGACCGTGGCCCATTCGCCGGAACCAACAGGCATACAACACCGCGATCGCGGCACAGAGTACGGCCCCGCTGAGCGAAAAGAAAAAGTGCCGGCGGATTTCGCGCACCGGTCCCGTGAGGTCGGACGCAAGAATCGCGGCCGCCGCGACGATGCTTTGGGGAAAGCGGTAATTGGAGTAAAGCTCGCCGTTACGTCCGGGGAAGACGGCGAACCAGGCGTCGGGATTGCGGACGATCGAATCGCCATGCTCGACGTAACTGCGGCCCACTTCATAGCGCGTATGCCCGTCGACGACGTCGATGCGACCGGGCGAGGTAAGTGCCACCACGGCAAAGACGCACAGCGCCAGTCCGGCCAGGCCCAGAGGCCAGGCCGGTCCCTGTTCGGGCCGCGTCAGCGCCGGGGCATCGCTGGCCGGCAAGGTTCGTCGGCGATTGTCCATCTCAGACCTTTTTATGCTACGGGACCCGGCCCAGGCTTTCGAGCAAGGATCAGGAATTGGGCGCCCAGCGGCAGCCGACACAAACGGGGTTCGAGCGGTCGCAACCAGTGGAGCGCTCGCGGAAATACGAACGTGTAGGTGGTTTCAACGATCTGCAACCCAGACTGGTTCAACAACCGCACGGCCTCGACGGGTGAGAGCGATACGGCATCGCGGTCGAATGGGTTGACCCACATGCAATAACGCGTACCCGGGTTCCAGGCGTTGTTTTCCCAGAAGGCCAGCCATCCGCCCGGCCTCAAGGAGTGGATCATGTGGTCGACCGCCGCTGGGCGGTCGCCGGGCGCAATGTGGTGAAAAACGCCGTTGGTGAAAGCCAGATCGACGCTGCTCGTCGTGGCATGTTCGTCGACGAGCCTGAATTCCGTCGCCGGCGAGCCGTAGCGACGGGCCGCGACTTCGAGGCTGGCAGACGAGACGTCGACGCCGAGCACGCGCTGAACGCCGAGGATATCGAAGAAGAGGGGCGTCGACGTGCCCGTGCCGCAGCCGTAGTCGAGCACCGACCGGACCGGTCCAGCGCAGCCGCGAAGACGCGTGGCCAGCCACTCCATACGTCCGCGGGCAAAGTAGTCCTTTGTTTCGCCGCTGGCCGAAATCGCCGCGTTCAGGACGTCGTCGTAGGTTTCAGAATAGGCGTCGAAGAGCGGCCGGCAAAGCGTTGACATGAGTCTCTTGCATCCCAGAACAATAAACAGGCCCGCTCATCACAAGCTTACGTCATCGTTCGTTCCGGGCGGCGAGCGGAGGGATTATCGACTTGCCTGCCGTTCCGCACGGAACTTCTCCAGAATTATTCAAGCCGGCGATTTGACATGCCGCGGAGTTGAACTAGGTTTTCAGTGCAGAGACGAGCGTGTTCACGCGACTCTTTGCGACGGCGACCGGGAACGGTGGCCGTCACGCAGCTCGAAGTGAACGGGCCATTTTCCAACAAGCAGTCGGCACGCACCCGTGTGCCGCAACTTCACGTCTTGGTCAAGTGCCCGAACCACACGATCCGCGTAAAACAAGGGCCTGCCGCCCCTGCATCCTCGACAAAGGCAAACCGGCCGTGAGGCCGGGACGCAAAGCCAAGGACCAGCCGCGCTCGTGGCGCGTCTGGCAGCCTGGCTGCCGAAAGGGTGTTGCCTGCACGGTCGCCAACGCGGCCGTTCGGGCAGAAAGCACTTCCGACTCTGGCGAGGGCATGGTGCGAGTAAGGACAACGGGGGTTTGCCGCAGCGGGTTGCAGGCCGGGCCGGACCGAAAGGGCCGGCGGACCGCCGCGGGAAACCCGGTATTTACTTGAAACGGTTGTCTCGGCTGGTAGCGGCCTGGGCCGGTCCGGTCGCCGACAACCAAGAATCGGAGGATGCAATGAAGAATCTCGCTTTGAAGGTGCAACGTTTCCTGGTGTCGGAAGACGGCCCAACCGCCGTCGAGTACGCCGTGATGCTGGCCCTGATCGTGATCGTCTGCTTGACCGCGATCGGCTCGATCGGTAAGAACGCGAACGCCACGTTCACGTCGATCGCCACCTCGCTGAGTGGCGCCAGTTAACCGACACTGGGCGGAGTTTCCCGGCCTGGCCGCCGGAATGGGGCTCGACCGCCTCCTTGCTCGCCCTCGGGTGCCCGATTTGTCGGGAACCCGAGGGCGGCTTCATCTCCCATAACCTAAGTGAGAACCAACACCATGCTCAATGCAATTCGATCCCTACGTCGCTTTCTGGCGGCGGAAGACGGCCCAACCGCCGTCGAGTACGCCGTGATGCTGGCCCTGATCGTGATCGTCTGTTTGACCGCGATCGGCTCGATCGGTACGAACGCGAACGCCACGTTCAATTCGATCGCCACCTCGCTGAGTGGCGCCAGTTAATCGACACCGGGCGGAGTGTCCCGGCCTGACCGCCGGAATGGGGCTCGACCGCCTCCTTTGCTCGCCCTCGGGCGCCCGATTTGACGGGAGCCCGAGGGCGGCTTTTTTTGGCGCTTGGCGGTTCGGGGCTCGGGTTCAGGGTTCAGGGTTCAGGGTTCAGGATTAAGGGACGATTGCGAGCGGCTACAAAGACCGAAGACCAAAGAGCTCTGAACCCTGAACCCTGAACCCTGAGCCCTTTTTTTGACCTACGCTTGTCATAGCGGCAGCGCATCGCCGCCGCAAATACTCGGGACCGACGTTATGTATCCGGTTTTGCCACTCGACAGCATGGCCGCGGCCCAGGCAGTGATGACGCTGCTGGGGATCGTCGCCGCCTGTGTACACTCTCTGATTTGCCTGCGGGCCTCATAGGTGAAAAGCGTGTTTTTCAGCACTGATACCGACATTGCGGCGATCGCCGCCCGCCATTGGCCCGTTTGGTTCGTTACCGCTGCCCTGGTCGTCGCGGCGGCCATCGACGGCTGGAAACTGAAAGTGCCCAACTGGCTGACCTTTCCGTTCATCGTGAGCGGCTGGGTCTACTGCGGCGCGGCGGGCGGCTGGGAGGGACTGGCCCATAGCCTGTTGGGCACCGCGGCCGGGCTGGGCGTGCTTCTGCCCCTCTACGCCATTGGCGGCATGGGGGCCGGCGACGTCAAGCTGTTGGCGGGCGTCGGCGCTTGGGTCGGCGCAACCGTCACACTTTACGCGTTCTGTCTTTCGGCCGTGGTCGGCGGGGTGATCGCGGTGGCCATGGTCGCCTGGCGGCGAGCATGGAAAAAACATCAAAGCCAGTTCTGGATGATCCTCGGCGAAATCATGACGGTCCGTCAGCCGGAACGGCTGGCGGCCATCGCGGCCGGCCGCAAAAGTTCGATGTTGCTCTTGCCTTACGGCATTCCGATTGCCATCGGCACCATCCTGTACTTTGCCTGGGCGGGAATGTTGGCCTGAAGCAGGGAGGCGTCAGGTTTCAGGCGTCAGGCGTCAGGACAAACAACCTGACGCCCCTGACCCCTGATGCCTGACGCCTGACGCCTACCGAATTCTCGCCCAAGTCACCCTAAGCGAAACAGTTCAACGACCGGTGGAAACAATAATGCGGATTTGTCCTGCGCAGAAAGACGTCTTGCACGAATTCTTCACGTGCTGCCGAAAGTAACGACATGCGACCCAAATCAATTATCCTGCTTACGCTGGCGCTCGGTTGCGGGCTGGTGGCGTCCATCGGCATCAACCAAGTGATGGCCAACCGCCGCGCCGCCCCAACGACGGACGGCGCCGAGACCACACCCATTTTCGTGGCCGCCGGTGAAATCGGCGTCGGCGATCCGTTGACTCCGCAGTTGATCAAGCTCGAACCGTGGCCGAAAGAACGGTTGCCCGCCGGGACCATCGGCAAACTCGAAGACGTCGAGGGACGCCGGTCGCGAGCGAAGTTCTATCCGGGCGAGCCGATTCTGGAGGCCAAGCTCTTGCCCAAAGGCGAAAACGGCGGCAGCGCCATCGATATGATTCCCAAAGGCATGCGCGTGGTGCCCATCCGCGTCGATGCGGTCAGCGGCGCCAGCGGCATGATTTTGCCCGGCGACCGGGTCGACTTGCTCGTGCATGTTCCCGAGAACCAGGCCCGAGGCGTGCCGCGGGCGGTCACCCGCACCTTCTTGCAGAACATCAAGATCTTCGCGGTCGACGATCTCTACGACCGTTCGGGCAACGACAACAACACCATGGCGGCCAAAACCATCTCGGTGTTGGTCACGCCGGAACAGTCCGAGCTGGTCGCCTTGGCGACCCAGGTGGGCACGGTGCAATTGGTCATGCGAAACGCGGTGGACGACGTGGCGGAGAGCACCGGCGGCGCCGACCTGCAGAAGCTGCTTACCGGCCGGTCGGATGCGGGCGACGGCCCGCCGGGCGACCCGCACTCCTTCATCACTTCGCTCAAACTTAAGGCGCCGGAGCCGCCCGCGCCGCCGCCGAGCGTGGCGCCGGAGCCGCCGGACGATGTGTTCGTTATGACCATCATCGACGGCAGCGTGCCGCGCGAAGTCGAATTTCGGCGTGGAAAGCTGATTACGCCGTCGACCGCGGCCCCGCCGCCTTCGGCCGCTGTGGAGCCGCCGGCCGCGAGCGACAGCCCGCCATCGGAAGCCGGCGGGCAGCCACCTGCCGAAACCGAAAAGCAAGAAGACGGAGACGTTGGATAAGATGGCGATGAACGGATTTTGTGAAACCTACGGGATTCGACGTAGGGTGGGAGCGAGCGAGCTTGCGAGCGCCGGCCCACCATTTGAGGCGTCAGGTTTCAGGCGTCAGGCGTCAGGGCAAACAACCCGACGCCTGATGCCTGACGCCTGACGCCTAACCTTGGTGGGCCGGCGCTCGCAAGCGCGCTCGCTCCCACCCTACGGCGCGGATTTCAGTTCGAGAAAGTCTGTAAGAGAGGTCACGGATGTCCAACTCAATGACGCGACGCACCGCGCCGTGCGGTGATTTCCGACGCCGGCGCCTTCCGCTGGCGCCACTGGCACTGCTGGCGGCGCTCGTTTCGGCGGCCGGCGCCGGGCCTCCCAACAGCAATCAGGTCGTCCATCGCCTCCAAAGCGCCAACGAAACGCTGGAGCTGACGGTCAACACCAGCCGCATTTTGAGCATTGGCAAACCGCTGCCGCGGGTGCAGGTGAACAACCCGGAAGTGGCCGAGGTGACGGCCCTCTCCGAAACGCAGATTCAGGTGCTGGCCAAGAAGCCCGGCGTGACGCAAGTCAACCTGTTCGATGAAGACGATAACATTTATTCGGTCGACCTGATCGTGTATCCCGATGCCCGCGAACTCTCGATGTTGTTGCGCACGCAGTTCCCCACCGCGGCGCTGAAGGTGGTGCCCACGGCCACCAGCGTGATTGTCAGCGGCTACGTGGACGACCCCAGCGAGGTACGGCGGATTATCGACATCGCCAGCGATTACGCTCCCAAGGTGCTCAACAACATCAAGGTGGGCGGCGTGCAGCAGGTGTTGTTGCAGGTGAAAGTGATGGAGGTCTCGCGGACCAAGCTGCGCAACTTCGGCTTCGACTGGGGTACGCTGGGAAGGCCGGGGCAAGGCTTTGCCACGAATAGCGTGGGCGGTTTGTTGAACACTCTCTCGCAGCAGGCGTCTTCCTCGGGAGGCACGACGCAGGCATTGGGCACGGCCGCCACCCCATTCGGACTGCTGGCCCCCGTGTCCGGCACCGCTCAGAGCATGACGTTTGGGGTCATGAGCGGCTCCAACCAATTCTTCGGCGTGCTCAATCTTCTGACGCAAAAAAACGTGGCCAAGGTGGTTGCCGAGCCGCAATTGGTCACGGTCAGCGGCCGCCCGGCGAGCTTTCACGTGGGAGGCAGCGTGCCGTACGCTCGAATGGTCAGCCTCGCGGGCCCCAGCTTCGGCTTCATGCAAATCGGCACGCAAGTCGATTTCGTGCCGATCGTCTTAGGCAACGGAGCGATCCGCTTGGAGGTCCGCCCGCGCGTGAGCGAGCTCGACCCTTCCAACGCTCAAACCTACAACGGTTACACCATCCCCGGTTTCGCGGAGCGGCAGTGCGACACCGGCGTCGAACTGCGATCCGGCCAAACGCTGGCCCTGGCCGGTCTCGTACAAGTCCGTACGGAAACGCAGGCGAACGGACTGGCTTGGATCGGCGATTTGCCACTGTTAGGCATTCCGTTCCGTCGCATGCAAGATTCATACAACGAGATCGAGACTTTGATCATGGTCACGCCGCATCTGGTGGATGCCATTGACGCCTGCGACGTCCCCCCCGGTGGTCCAGGCTACGCCACCGCCGATCCCGACAACCACGAGCTCTATTGCAAAGGCTACGTCGAGGTGCCCAACTGCCAAGGTCCGAACATGCACGGGCCCTATCCCGACAGCCACGGCATGTTTCCGCCACCCGCGACGGATGACACCTGGTCCGATGACGACAAAGACGGCACGCCGAGCGGTGCGAAACCCGCGGCGGGGCAGCCCACCGACCGCCCATCGCAACCGCCTGGCGCGGTCCAACCAGGCGAGACCACCGGTCGCCCGCGGCCGCCGACGTTGCACCCCGGTAAATCCAGCAACACCAATACCACCGGCTTCGTCAGCTCCGCTCGACAGCCGCGTTCGGGGCGGCTTCAACCGACGGTCAGGCCGAGCGCGCCACGGCAAAAAAAGGTCCCCGGATTCATCGGACCCACCGGTTATGACCTACGCTAGTATATGAGCAACGTACTTCGATTGGCGATCGCCGATCCGAACGACCAGACCCGCGAGACTTTGAAAACCATGCTTTTGGGCATGGACCGCGTGTGGCTGGAAGCCGAATGCTCGCGCTACGAGTTCTTCGCCGACGTGGTGGCCCAGACGCACCCCGACATCGGCATCGTCTCGCTCGACCAGGACGTCGAGAAAGCCTTGGATCTGGTGACGCGGCTCAACGAAACCTCTCCCGATTGCAGCATTCTGATCGTCAGCGGCTCGACCGACGGCAAGCTGATCCTGCGGGCCATGCGTGCCGGGGCCAAGGAGTTCCTCAATCATCCCCTGCGGCTGCAAGACCTGCTCGACGCCTTGGACCGCGTCTCCGACCGCCGCTTCGGCCGCGGCGAGACCAAGGCCCGCGGCAGCACGGTGATTGCCGTCTCCGGCGCCACGGGCGGCGTGGGCACGACCAGCATCGCCGTCAACCTGGGCTGCGCCTTGGCCCGCGATCCGCAGAACACCGTGGCCCTGGTCGATCTCGACCTGTGCTTGGGCGACGCCGACGTGTTCCTCGACACGATTCCCGACTACACGCTGGTCGACGTGGCCCAGAACGTCACGCGACTCGACTTCGCCCTGTTGAAGCGGTCGTTGACCAAGCACTCGTCGGGGCTGTTCCTGCTGCCGCGGCCGGTGCAAATGGAAGACATGTCGCTGATTTCGCCCGACGACTTGCAGCGCGTGCTCGGCCTGCTCAAGGCGACCTTCACGCACCTGGTGCTCGACCTCTCCAAGAGCTACAACGCGCTCGACCTGGTGGCCTTGCAGGCGGCCGATCACATCTTGCTGGTGACCCAGCTCGATCTGCCCTGCTTGCGCAACGTCGTGCGGCTGATGATGTCGTTCGGCAACATGAAGGGCGTGGCCGAGAAGGTCAAGATCATCGTCAACCGCATGGGACTCGACGCCGGCAACATCAGCCTGAAAAAGGCCCAAGACACGATCGGCCGCGAAATCTTCTGGCAGTTGCCCAACGACTATCGCACGATGGTCGAAATGCGCAACAACGGCGTGCCGCTGGTGGAACAGGCCGCCAAGGCCTCGATTACGCAGGCGATCGTCGGACTCTCCGACGCGTTGTCGGGCCACAAGCCCCCGCCCGAAGACGAGCTTGTTAAGCCTGGAAAAGGGCGACTTCTGGGTTTTTTGTCGAAAGGCGCCAAGAGCGGCGGAAAGTAGCGACCGTGGCGCCGCGGCTGTAGCCGCGCGGCAACCTGTGACGATGGTTGCCAGCATGATTTTGGATTTTCGATTTTGGATTTTGGATTGTCGGAATCCAAAACCCAAAATCCAAAATCCAAAATCAGGGCGCCGCGGAAGGACTGAGCTGGCGTGCGCGCTCGTCGCGTTCGTCGCCTTTCAATTGGCCGCGAACTTCGCCGCCGACTTTATCGAACCCGGCCTGCGCGAGCCGGAATATGGCCGTAAACTGGCGCTCTTGAAGACCCAGCTTCGCCAGCTTCCGCAACGCCCCCTGTTGCTCCTGTTGGGCAGCTCGCGGACGGCCTACGGAGTTCGGCCCGACCGGTTGTTCGACGCCGCCACCGCCGAGACGCCCTTGGTTTACAACTTCGGCATCCTGGGCGGCGGCCCGCTCTACGAACTGCTGTACTTCCAACGATTGCTCGCCGCCGGCATTCGGCCGCGATGGGTGGTCATCGAAGTTCACCCTGCTTTGCTGAAGACGGCGCCGGAGTTGATGGGCGCACACATCCCGCCGATCGAGCGCTGCGACGCGCGTGACTTGTGGCTCCTCCGCGACTACCTGGACGCCCCACTGGCATCCGGGCGTGATTGGCTGGGCTACCGCGCCGCGGCATGCTACCGGCTTCGTGGCGAGTTGCTGAGGCGTGTTATGCCCCATTGGTTGCCCGCCCCGGCAGTTTCCGACACTTCCGCCCTCGATCAAACGACGCCGTCGGGCTGGGTGCCTGGTGCGTGGCCCAGGCCCGACGCGGCAATGCGACAAGCCAGGGCCAAACTGGTGCGACAGATCTACGCGCCCGGTTATCGGGACTTTGAGGTGAGCGACCGTCCCAATCGCGCGTTGCGGCAGATCCTGGCACTCTGTCGGCAAGAGGGAATTGTCGCGGCGTTGTTGCTGATGCCCGAAGCGGAGGAGCTGCGCGACGCCGAGGTTACGCTTGCCCAGCAGAGAATCAGCCGCTATCTGTGGGAGCTGGGCCGCGAGTACGATGCCCAGGTTTTCGACGCCAGCCATTGGTGCAACGACGCCGATTTTGCGGACGGGCAGCATCTGTTGGCCGACGCCGCGGAGCGGCTTTCGGTCAAGTTGGGCCAAGACGCGCTGCGCGGCTGGTTGGCCTCATCCGACTCGCGACCGGCCGCCCCATCGACGGTGCCGGGCCTCGCCGCCGGCCGCCGACATGAGGTGAGGTAGCCCGTTGACTCCGTGAGCGGAACGGCTTTCTAGCAAGTTCGATTGTCCTTATCGAAAGATCGAGCGGCAGCGGAATCGGCTTCCGCTTGCGGAGCAAACGGGCTACCGTGAGCGTGCCATGGCTCCGCTGACCAGCACGCGGCCACTCAGCGCGGTCACCCGCATCTCAGCCGATTCCATGTCGTCGCCGTCGAACGCATCAGCAAGCATCGCTGCCAAGGCTTCCGGCCCAAAGCCCGGCGTGTGGCAAGAGAGCAATACAAACGACCGGTTCGATGCCGTCAACCGGGCACAGTCGGCCAAGAGCGACGGCAAGTGCTCCGCCAGCTTCCAGACGTCGCCCTTCGCTCCGTGCCCGTAACTGGGCGGATCGAGAATCACGGCATGATACGGATTGCCGCGTTTCAGTTCGCGCCGCACAAAGGTGACCGCGTCTTCGCAAATCCAACGGACCGGCGCCCCGCCGAGGCCGGAAAGTTCAGCATTCCGCCGTGCCCAGGCCAGAATGTTACGGGCGGCATCGACATGCACCACTTCGGCTCCCGCGCCGGCCGCCGCCAGTGTGCTGGCCCCGGTATAGGCGAACAGGTTCAATACCCGTATTCCACGTCCGGCGGCGGCGACCCGTTCGGCAATCCAGTCCCAGTTGGCGGCCTGTTCCGGAAAGACGCCCAGGTGACCGAACGGCGTCAGCTTCAACTCCAGCACGGTGCCGCCGTGGCGAACGGACCAACCTACCGGCAGTTGCGACGCGGCAACGACGGCCCGCCACGCGCCGCGATTGCCCGTGGTCCGCTCGTACCGGGCCGTGGCCGCCGCCCATCGTTCGCTGTCTTGGATCGGTCCTGTCGCGGCGGGCGCGGGGCGGTCGAGCACGACCGCCCCGAATCGCTCGAGCTTTCGCCCCTCGCCAAAATCGAGCAGTTGATACTCATTCGGGGCAAACATCGGTAATACTTCACGCGGGCGACGGTGAGACATTTCGGTGGCTGGGGCAGAGCTTGGTCGAGACCGAGTTCGCCCCACAAGACGCGCCGCGGCCAAGCGATGCCCCGGTGGTGGCGCTACCGGGGCATCCGCTGGCCGCGGCGCTTTTGAGCATTCTCGACCGCTGCCTGGCCAGCCTCTGCCCCAGCCACCGCAGTTTTTAGATTTTGGATTCCGAACAATCCAAAATCCAAATCCAAAATCACGCCGGGCCGTTCAAGAAGGCCTCGATCCGCTCCAGCCCTTTCTCCAGGTTCTCCAGGCTGGTGGCGAATGAAAGCCGCGCGTAACCTTCAGCTCCGAAGGCCGATCCCATCACCATCGCCACACTTTGTTGCGACAGCAGCTCCAAGCACCACTGCGACGAATTCTCGACCGGCACGCCGCGATAACTGCGGCCCAGGTGCGCCTTGATATTGATAAAGGCGTAAAAGGCGCCGCCCATCTCGCAGCAGCTCAGCTTGGGCAACTCGCCCCGGATGCGGCGCTCGACGAACTCGCGCCGCCGGCTGAATTCGTTCAGCATCTCGTCGACACACTCCTGCGGACCTTCCAGCGCCGCCAATGCGGCGTATTGGCTGACGCTCGACGGATTCGAGGTCTCCTGGCTTTGCAGGCTCTCCATCGCCTTGGCCACATTCAACGGCGAGAGCGTCCAACCGATCCGCCAGCCGGTCATGGCGTAGGCCTTGCTCACGCCGTTGACCGTGACCGTGCGCTCCGCCAGGTCGGGCCGCACGGTGGCGAAGCTGGCGAAGCGATGGCCGCCGTAAATCAGCCGCTCGTAGATCTCGTCGGCCACGACCAGCAGGTTCTTTTCCAGCACCACGTCGGCCAGCGCCGCCAGCTCGGCGGGCGAATAGAGGCTGCCCGTCGGGTTCGAGGGAGAGCAGATCAGCAGCAGCTTCGTCCGCGGCGTGATGGCGGCCCGCAGGAGGGCCGGCGTAAGCTTGAAGTCGTCTTCTTCGCAGGTGTCGACGATCACCGGCCGGGCACCGGTGAGCTTCACCAACTCGGCGTAGCTCACCCAGTAAGGCGCCGGAACAATGACCTCGTCGCCTGGATCGCACAGCACGGTAAAAACGTTGTGCAGCGAATGCTTGGCCCCGTTGGAGACCACCACTTGCTGCGGCGAGTAATCCAGGCCGTGTCGCTCGCGGTAGCGTCGCACAATCGCCGCCCGCAGTTCTGGAATGCCGCCGACGGCCGTGTAATGCGTGTGGCCGGCGTTCATGGCCTCGGTGGCCGCCTTGCGAATGTGTTCGGGCGTGATGAAGTCGGGCTCGCCGACGCTGAAATCGTAGACCGTTTTGCCGGACGCCTTCAGCTCCTTGGCTTTGGCGGCCATGGCCAAAGTGGCCGAAGGCTCGAGGGCCTGAACGAGACGAGAGATAACGGGCATGGAATTGGGTTCAGGGGTCAGGGTTCTTGACGGCGGCGCTCGACCGGACAATCATAGTACCTTTCCGGTTCACTCCTTGAAAGGCAGCTCCTCTGCCTTCGTTCATTTGCCCTCCTCTATGCCGCGTGGTCGTATCGGTGTCTGGCTGATTGGCGCCAAAGGCGGCGTGGCGTCGACGGCCACCGTCGGCCTGATCGCCCTGAAAAAGGGCCTGATCGGCAAGGCCGGACTGGTGAGCGAGCTACCCGATTTCGCCGCTCTCGGCCTGGCCGCGTGGGACGAGTTTGTCGTCGGCGGCCATGAGATTCGCGACGCGCGGTCCTACGACGAGGCCCTGCGGATGCACAACGAGAGCCGGGCCATCGACCTTGGCGTGCTTAACAAGTGCAAGTCGGAGCTGGACCGCATCGACAAGCTGATCCGGCCGGGCACGCTCTTGAACGTCGGCCCGACCATCGCTTCGCTGGCCGGCACTGAGGCGAAGCAAATCCAGGAAAAGCCGCGCGAGGCGATCGAGCGCATCCAGCATGACCTGCGGTCGTTTGCCGAGCAGCACAAGCTGGAGCATGTGGTGGTGGTCAACGTGTCGTCGACCGAGCCTCCCGTCGACACGGCCGGTTTTCCCCAGCGGTGGAGCGAGCTTGAAAAGCGGATCGACGATCCGGATCCTGTGGTGCCGCCGGCCAGTTCGCTGTACGCGATCGCGGCCCTCGACCTGGGCTGTTCGTACATCAATTTCACGCCCTCGCTCGGCTCGTCGTTGCCGGCCATCGACGAGTTGGCACGTGAGCGGGGCACCCGCCACATGGGCTACGACGGCAAGACCGGCGAAACGCTGCTCAAAAGCGTGCTGGCCCCGATGTTTCGCAAGCGGAACCTGAACGTGATGAGTTGGGTCGGGCACAACATTTTTGGAAACATGGATGCCCGCGTGCTCGACGACCCGGCCAACAAGCAGGCCAAGGTGACCAGCAAAGACCGGCTGCTAGGGCAGATTCTTGGCTACGCTCCGCAGACGCTGGTGACGATCGAGCGGATCGACAGCATGGGCGACTGGAAGACGGCCTGGGACCACATTCACTTCACGGGCTTTTTGGGCACGCCGATGACGTTGCAATTCATCTGGCAAGGCTGCGATTCGCTGTTGGCGGCCCCGCTGGTGCTCGATCTGATCCGTTTCACCGAGCGGGCTTACCGCAACGGCGACGTGGGCCAACTGCGGTTTCTGTGCAGCTTTTTCAAAAGCCCGCTGGGCATCGACGAGCAGGATTTTGGCGCGCAGTTTCAGATGCTGGAAGTCTGGGCGGCGGCGGTGGCGTAGATTAAAATCAAGTTTATGAGCAGCGTCAACGACATCCACGATGCGTTTCACCGCGGGACTGCACCCATCTTCTCGCTTCTGACGCACGAGCAAACGCGGCGGTTGGCTGAATTACAGGCCGAGGCCCAATTGGCGGACCGCGTCGCCCTCCTGGCTGACAAAGCCAACGAAGGAGAACTGTCCGAGGCCGAGCGGGCCGAATACGAGGGCTATATCGAGGCAAACAATTTACTGACCGTGCTGCAAGCCGAAGCCCGCTTTCACCTGGCGCAGAGTGGGGCATGAAGGATGGACGGCGCGTTGCGAAGCGCGGTCCGAGAACGAGCCGAGCAGCGCTGTGAGTACTGTCAACGCAGCCAAACTGAGTCTCCGTTAGTTGCCCTGCAAATAGAGCATGTCCTGCCGAAGAAGCACGGGGGAGACGATGGCTTCGACAATCTCGCTTTAGCATGCGCCGAGTGCAACCTACATAAGGGCAGTGATCTGACGGGAATTGATCCGCAATCAAATGCGATCACGCCACTGTTTAATCCTCGTGTGCAAAGGTGGGCGGATCACTTTGCTTGGGACGGTCCTCGGATCGTGGGATTAACGGCGGTTGGGCGGACGACGATTCGCGTGCTGCAACTGAACACACCGTCTCGGCTTAAGATCCGGTTGCGAACGGCGGGCCCGAGTTGAAGGCGATCCGGCTGAGCGGACTTCGGCCAAGGCGACTGAACGTAAGCCGTAGGGTGGGACCAGCGAGCTTGCGAGCGCCGGCCCACCCTACGCGCCGCTCGCCCGACCGACGATAATAACCCTCATGGCCCGCCGTGCGCTGCGCAAAATCGACCCCTCGCTCGAACTTGGCCGCTGGCTGCGCACGTTCGACGATCTGCCGGCGCCGTGGCAGCCGGAGGCGATTTTCGGCCGGCAAGCGCGGCTGGAAGTGGAAGTCGGCACCGGCAAGGGCCTGTTCCTGGTCGCGGCGGCGGCGAACGCCCCCGATCGCGACTTCTTGGGCATGGAGGTCTCGAACAAGTACGCCCGCTATGCCGCGGCGCGCTTGGCGAAACGGGGATTGACCAATGCCTGCGTCATGCACGGCGACGCACTGCGCGTGTTCCGCGAACGATTGCCCGACGCCTGCCTGGCGGCCATCCACGTCTATTTTCCCGATCCTTGGTGGAAGGCCCGTCACAAGAAACGTCGCGTGCTGAACGCCGGCTTCCTGGCCGACGTCGAACGGACGCTGTCGCCCGACGGCCGTTTGCACTTTTGGACCGACGTGCAGGAGTATTTTCGAAGCACGCTCGATCTGATTAAGCGGGTAACGCGGCTGGAAGGCCCGCTGGAAGTGGCCGAACATCCGGCCCAGCACGATCTCGACTACCGCACGCACTTCGAGCGCCGCACGCGGCTGTCGGGCGAGCCGGTCTACCGCGCGGAGTTTGCCCGGACGCGGCCGATGGGCTACGCTTTCGTAACAAAGGAGACTTCGATGCCGCCCATTTCCAGTCTTGTGGCGCGCGACATCATGCGCAGCAACCTGGTCACGGCCACACCAGGCCAATCGCTGGCGGATCTGCGGCATTTGCTCATCGGATCGCACGTGTCGGGTGCGCCCGTCGTTGATCGCGGCAAGCTGGTCGGCATCGTCAGCCGTAGCGATCTGGTGCGCGTGGAAGAGTTGGTCGAGGCGCTCGACGCCGAGGTCTCGGAAGAGGTCTGGCTGGAGAACCAGGCCGACGGTTTCAAGCATCCCGCTCCGCAAGAGTTCGGCGGGTTTCACCGGCGGCTCAGCGAGTTGAAGGTCAAAGACGCCATGCGGGAACAGGTGATGACCTGTTCGCCCGATACCCCCGTCGCCGAGGTCGCGGCCGAAATGGTGCGGCACCACGTGCATCGCATCGTGGTGGTCGAGGGCGACCACCCGCTGGGGATCGTGAGCACGCTCGACATCGCCGCACTGGTGGCGCAAGAGCAGAACGGTCCGCGCTGAACCCGTCTTGCCGCGATAACGTCGATTCGCTAATCTCGGCCGCTCTTCGCGGCCCCCGCGAGTTGCCATATCGCCGCCACGGCGCGGCGGAAAGGATGCCCCATGCGTGCCTTGCGCTTTTCCTCGGCGTTGATGCTTTTCTCCAGTCTCGTCTGCGGCTGTAGCGATTCGCCCACAAGCCTGCCGCAAGGGTCAGACGCGCGGCAAGTGCAAACCAGCGCACCAATGCCGCGTCGAAGCCACGAACAAGGCAAGTCGCCGGCAGCGACGTCCATGATCGTTCAGGCCAATTATCTGGAACAGGAACCGGCGGCAGCCACGAAAGCCCCGTCGTTGCTCAACGATGCCGCTCTCGATGCTCCGCCGCGCGACGTCCGCCATGATGAAGCGACAAAGATTCTGACAGAAGCTGTCAGGGCGTTGAAGACGAAGCTGGCGGTGATCGGCCACAACATGGCCAATGCCGACACGATCGCCTTCAAGCGCAGCCGCGTCACGTTTGAGGACGGCAAATACCGGCAGGTCAAGTTGCCCGGCGCGCAGGACGCATTCAACAACTATGCCCCCACGGGCCTGGCGATCGGCCTGGGAACGCGCGTGCAGGGCACACAGATCGCGTTCGATCAGGGGACGATCGAGATCACGAACAACTCGCTCGATGTGGCCATCGTCGGCGAGGGCTTCTTCCAGGTGATCGACCCCACGACCAACGGCTTCTTGTATACGCGGGCCGGCAATTTCGCCGTCAACTCCAACGGCATCCTGGTCGTCGGGTCGTCGAACACGGGCCGCGTCGTGCAGCCGCAGATCTCCATCCCCATCAGCACGATGGGCATCGTGATCAGTTCCGAAGGCAACGTCTCCATCCAGCAATACGGCCAGACGCAATTCTCGCAGGTGGGCCAATTGCAACTGGCAAAATTCATGAATCCCGGAAGTCTGCTGGCCATGGGCGAAAACCTTTACCAGGAGACGCTTTCGTCGGGCGCCGCGATCTTCGGCCAACCGGGCACGAACAGCCTGGGCACGTTGCAACCGAATGCCCTGGAGCAATCCAATGTCGATTTCGATGACGAGCTGAGGGCCTGGAAAGCGACCGAGCGAATGTTGAGTTGCTTGGAGCGACTTCTCGGCGGGCCGGACCGGTAGCCATTCATACTGCACGCGCGCGACGGTGAGACATTTCGGTGGCTGGGGCAGAGCTTGGCCGCGACCGAGTTCGCCCCACAAGACTCGCCGCCGGCCAAGCGATGCCCCGGTGGTGGCGCTACCGGGGCATCGGCTGGCCGCGGCGCTTTTGAGATTTTGTTCCGTCGGGAAATCCCACGCCACCGGGGCAAGCCACCGTTGTTCTACACGTCTCGCGCGTCAGCCGCGTAGCGGCGAGATAGTTTAGCCGTGGGCGCGAGCCCACGGTACCGATGCGGTAGATTAGGCAAGCCGCGTAGCGGTGACAGAGGTATCGCACCACGCGCTCTGTCGCCGCTACGCGGCTGCTTGTGTAGAACAACGACGGGCAAGCTCCATCGTGGCGGAACAACATCGGTATAACAACGAAACCATCGCACGGCCAACTTTTTATACTTCACGCGGCCAAGAATGAGATACGCGGTGGCTGGGGCAGAGTCTGGCCAGGTGGAGGGTGGCACTTCGTTCATCTCGGCGGCCAGACGATGCCCCGGTACGTCCAGCCGGGGCATCGCTTGGCCGCCACGCCATTGATGGGCGCCAACCGCTATCTGGCCAAGCTCTGCCCCAGCCACCGCTTTTGCTCGCGGAAAAATGTCTCATTCTCGGCCGCGTGAAGTATAACGGGCCAGTCTCTGCCCCAGCCACCGCAGTTTTTTTCGGAGGTTGATCTCGCCATAGTGGGCCCTCACTTACCCGCGTGGTTGCTGCTACCATGAGGGCCAGAATCGCTGACGGTGGGCCAGCGCTCGCAAGCTCGCTTGCCCTACCCTACGCCGTTTGCGAAATCCAATGGTTTCATCCTCGCTGACAATCCCATCATGAACGATCTCGAAATCAACATTGAATGTTGTCGCCGCCGGCAGAAGCGCCTGCTGGCCGAGATGCAGCAGAAGAAGCTCGATCTGGTCATCGTGCAAACCGCCGAGCATGTGCAGTGGCTCACGGGGCCTCGCTTTGCGTGGCTGGTACAGGCGGCGGCCATGCTCGCGGCTGACGGCCGCTGTACGCTGATCGCCCCGCAAGACGAACCCGTCGTGGCCGCCGACGAACTCGTGACCTACGACGCCCGCTGGCTTGGAACCCTGCGCAACGACCAGCGAGCGGCCTGTTCGGCCGCCCTCGCCAAACAGTTCGTCAGCAGACGGCGACCGATGCGGCTCGGCGTCGAGTTCTCCTGCTTTGCGCCCTCGCTGGCCAACGAATTCACCGCGGAGCTGGTCGACATCGAACCCGACCTCTATCGCCTCCGCCGCCGCAAGGAACCCGACGAGCTGGCCCGGCTGAAGAAGGCGATCGCGGCCACCGGAAAAATGTACGAGCGGGCACGGCAGATCATCGGGCCGGGCGTCAACGAACTCGACGTGTTCGATCAGCTTCAGGCCGTCGCGGTGGAAGAATTCGGCGAGATGCTCACCGGCACCGGCAACGACTACGCCTGCGGCGAAAAAGGCGGCCCGCCGCGCAACCGCCGCGCTCAAGACGGCGAACTCTATATTCTCGATCTCGGTCCGGCCTTCCGCGGTTATTTCGCCGACAATTGCCGCGCGGTGGCCGTGAATCGCAGACCCACCGACGAGCAACACGCGGCCTGGGAGCGGCTGGCGGGAGTGTTTCCGCTGTTGGAACAAACGGTGAAGCCGGGCGTGAGCTGTCGCGCGTTCTACCAGCAAATCAAGGAGTATCTCGACGCGTTCATGCCCGGCAGCTTCGACCATCACCTCGGCCACGGCATCGGGCTGTTTCCGCACGAAGGCCCGCACCTGAACCCCAAGTGGGACGATCATTTTGCGGAAGGCGACGTGTTCACCGCCGAGCCGGGCCTCTATTCGCCGGAGTTGCGGGCGGGCATCCGACTGGAGAACGACTATCTCGTCACGGCCACCGGCGTGGAATGTTTGAGCCCGTTTCCGCTGGAACTGTAGCAAGCGAGGCACAACGACATGTGCGGTGGCGACAAATCCGGTCGCCGCTTGAATCCTGCCTTCGTCGGTGTTCGTGCCAAATCCGCTGGCTGTCGCCGGTGGCCTGCATGACGCTCCTCATGCAGGCCGCCGCCTTATGCGACGCGAGTGAAGAGGAGTCACGCCAGCCACCTGTGAAAGGCCGGCTGGAAGTCATGCAGATGGCGCTCGGCGAGCTGCGGCTCGCGTCGGCCGAAATCAAGTCGCCCGGCCGCCTGCGATTCGGCACTCGCCCCTTGCTGCGTTACAACGATCCGACGCGCGGCTTGCTCGACGCGGCAATTTGGCGATTAGCCGAGAAGGGGCGCCCACTCGCCCTTGTCACGCTGGAGCTTTACGAATCGGGCCCCAATGGGGAAACGCTGAGCTATGAGTTTGTGTCGCTGGCGGAAGACGGCTTCGAGATGAAATCGCCTCGTGGTCCAAGGTGGTCGCCCAAGACCACGGAGTTGAAATTGGTTCCTCTGTCCAATGCGCCGTTGCCTGCCACGACGGGCCGTGCGCGGCTCGCCCAGTTCCGGAAAATCGCGCAACGGTTTTCCGCGCATGAAAAACTGGAAGGCAACGCGGTCGAATGCCGCTTGCTGCCCCAGCCGATCGACCGCTACAGCGACGCGGACACGGGCGCGCTCGATGGGGCGGTGTTTGCGTTCGCCAACGGCACCAACCCGGAAGTCGGCTTGCTGCTCGAATGCACCGAGAAGGTTGGGTCCTACGGCGCGTTTCGCCTCAGCTCGGCCGAGATCGTCGCCGCTCTCGACGGCAAGCCGTTTTTTACCGCGGAACAAGTCAACAGCCTACTGGCGCCCGTTACCGCTAGTTATCGTGCCGCCCGGCATCGTCTTGCTCCGGGACGACCGCTGCCCGAACGGAAGTGAACGGGATGCCGTCCAGCCCAACGGCGCGAACGGCCATGATTTCCTGCTCCGACAGCGCTCGCTGGAAGACGGCCAGTTCATCGAGCACCGCTCCGGGCGCTCCGCCAAGCCAATCGGCCACCTGCGGCGAGTCGGCATCGACCACTTGCGAGGCCAGCGTGTACTGCTGGTCGTCGATGGTCACGGTCAGCGTGCCCGTGTCGATTCCGCCGGCCTGGAGAGAAACCGCCAAGAAATACCAACCTTCGGGCACCGTCGCTACCTCCGTCGCCGCCCAGTTCCACCAGTCGGGTTTGTGCCCGCGATTCCAAGCGTTCACGTGCAGATTTCTCTCGGGAGGCGACCCAGTTCCACAGCAACCCGCGTGGCGGCCGTGACGGTCGCGTCATGGCATCAGAACGCGTAGAAGGCTCTTTACGCGGCCGGATCGGATCGTCAGCGTTGTTTTGGTTCCGAGTCATTC
>Ga0307374_10001193_pt1 | contig 48802 bp, 64 predicted proteins | sample OX3MG_FD_202532 | JGI IMG/M metagenome (GOLD analysis project Ga0307374, IMG submission 202532) | Soil microbial communities from Risofladan, Vaasa, Finland - OX-3 | ecosystem: Environmental > Terrestrial > Soil > Coastal area > Acid sulfate soil | place: Finland: Risofladan, Vaasa | collected...
TCAGTAGGCGTCAGTTCAGTAGGCGTCAGTTCAGTAGGCGTCAGTTCAGTAGGCGTCAGTTCAGTAGGCGTCAGTTCAGTAGGCGTCAGTTCAGTAGGCGTCAGTTCAGTAGGCGTCAGTTCAGTAGGCGTCAGTTCAGTAGCCGTCAGTTCAGTAGCCGTCAGTTCAGGTGGGCGGCTCAGTGAAAGCAGGCGTCTGTGGATAATGCACCCGACGAGAGCACTCCCTCATTAGCCGAAGACCAAATGGACCTCACGCGGTCTCGCATCAGACGGGCCGCCATGGAGGTCGTGGCGCGGCGCGGCTTCGACGCCACCGTCGACGAGATCGCCAAGGCTTCGGGTGTCAGCCCCCGAACCGTCTTCCGCCACTACTCGACCCACGACGAATTGATCGTGGCGACGGTCAAAGACATGTACGAGGCCGCCGGGCGCCGCTCTATCGAGCGTCTCCCAACACCCGACGAGGACCTCGACGGCTGGATCGAAGGCCTGGCCCTGACGATCCACACCCGGAACGCAGAAATCCTGGGCGCGGCGTTCTGGGACGTCCACGCCCCCCGACACAACCCCTCCGAAGCGATGCAGGAATTGGACGGCCTCCGACGCGACTACCGGATTCGCGGCGTCCACCACCTCGTGGGCCTGGCGTGGACCACCGGGGGTGGCACGGGCAAGCCACCCGAGGACCTGGTCCTCTCCTTCGCCCTGAATTTCTCGGCCTTCACCACCCAGGCGCTCATGGTCGACTTCGACCGGACGCCGGCTGAGATCGGGGCGCTGACCGCGGACATCTTGAAAATGCGCCTCCGCCATGCCCTCGAGGCTCACGACGTCAATCGACCGTCGGGCTCGACCTGACGCTCAAGAGCAGGTCCGCGACCAGATCGGGGCGGCTCAGGAACGGAGAGTGTCCGGTCGGCCACTCCACCGACGTCGTCGCCCGCCGGGCCAGCATGCGCTGCAGATCGGGGTGGACGATGTTGTCCTTTGCACAGATCGCGTAAGTCGAGGGCTGGTGACGCCAGGCGACGGCCGCTGGCGCCTGCGACAAGGTTTCGATCGGGTGGGGCCCGAGACGCGACAGCGCCCAATCGGCCACCTCTGTCGAACAGTCGTTGTAGAAGAGGATGCGAGCACCCTCGTCGTCGACGGTGCTGGTCCCGTCGTCGGCGACATGCATATAGCTGAGCACGTCGGGTCGACCCGAGTGATCCAGAGCACCCGCCTCGGAATCGGCGACAGCTGCGCTCATCGCCGATTCTCCTTCATCAAGGTTGAACGACGCGATGTAGAAGAGATGTGACACATTGGGGTGGAGCCCCGCCTCGGTGATGACCACCCCTCCGTAGGAGTGTCCGACGAGGATGACAGGCTCAGGGCAATCATCCAAGGCATGGCGGACTCGTTCGGCGTCACCGCGAAGGTCGGTCAGTGCACCGGGGTCGTCGCCGTGACCGGGGAGATCGATGGGCAGAGCCGAGATGTCGTGCTCGGCTAGGGCCGAGACGACCGGCCCCCAGCACCACGCGCCGTGCCAAGCGCCGTGGACGAGGACGATGGAAACCGGCAGCCCGGCCGTGGCGGCGCGCTCAGTCACCCTGACAGTCGCGAATCGCTGAGCGGTAGAGCCTGGTCAGCTCCGCCGCTCCGGACGTCGACGGATGGATGCCATCTGGATCCAACCACTGCGGCTTGCGGTGCTCGATGTCACCCCAGTCCAAAGAGTGGAAGTTGGCGTAGGTGGCTACGGCACCGGCGATGGCTCCGTTGAGCCCGGTCGCGATCGTCCCGATATGGGGATTGACGGTGACGAACACGACACAGCGCTGCGTCTGCAAGGCGGCCACCTCGTTGGCGAAGTCTGTCGTCCAGTTCGGGTTGGCATGCGCGGGCAAGGCATCGTTCGTCCCGAGCTCGATCACCCAGTCCCGGGGTTTCCCATCGCTCTCGATCGACTCGATCTTCTGCAGGTGATCGGCCATGGTCGTGCCCCCGACCGCGTCGATGATCAAATCGTACTGGCGCAGGGCGTGATCTAGATCGTGCCCGGCCAACTCGGTGATCGAGTCTCCGATGATGGCCACGTTCCCGGCGGGATTGGGAACTTCGCTCGTCGCGGGCGGGGGCGCAACCGCGAGGCTCGTCCCGTTGGGGCTCGTGGTCTGCGGACCCCCCGACACCGTCGTCGAAGAGGTCGAGGAGGACGTGGTTGTCGACTCGAACGGGGATGTCGTGGTCACCGACGGCCCGGTGGGGGAATCAGCATTCGACGAGAACGACGGGGACGCAACGGTGTCGCTGGTCGAGGTCGGAGCCGTCCCCGGGTCGACCAGGCTGATGATCAGCAAGCTCGCCGCGACGAGCACGACGGCCGTGACCGCGGTTCCGATGATCTTGGCTCGGCGGCTCAAGTCCTGGTCCGCGACGGCCGGAGACGAATCCGGCGCCTTTGGCGGTGTCGGTTCGACGGCATAGGAGGTGACGAAATCGGAGAGGTCGGTCCAGGCCACCCCGTTCCAAAAGTGCCGCTGTCCCGTCTTGCGGTCCCGGTACCAACCGGCCTTGCGATTGACGGGTCCGGCCGGGGCCGGTTCCCCTGGCACGCCCTCGTCAGGCACCGGGTCGGTCTCCAGCGCGTCCGGCGACCGAGCGTGCCATGGCGCCGCGATCGGTCGGGCACCACAGGCCAAGTCCTGGGGTCAAAGAAGCCGGCACGCTCCTCTTGACACCCTGTCCCCGAATCCCCATCGAGTCGGGACGCCAGTCACCTAAGACCATCGTGCCCCCGCCGAATTGAATGGCTACAAGATCAAGAGCAGCCTCACACGCAGACGCAATGTAGTCATGTTCCTTGTGACCCGAAAGCGAGAGCGGGCGAACTGGCCGCCCCGACGCCTTGACACGGGGTGAAGCCGGCCTGGGAGGCTCACCGCCGTCGACGGACCTCGGATCTGGAGTGTCACGATCGTCAACGTCGGGCGCTCCTGATCCGTGAATGAAGCATGCGGCGGACACGCGAGACCCGATCACGATCGGGCGCCGACCTCCTCGGCGTCTCGGTGGTCGTGGTCCTCTTGGTCGTGGCGGTCCTCATCGTCGCGGTCTCGAAGACGGGCCCACGCCATGGGGTCGCGGCTGTCACTCGCCCCACGACACGCACAGTTGGAGACGGACCGGTCCCGACTCCGACAGTCAGCCAACCGGCGCTCGCACCGCTGCTCCCGTCGACGTCGACGCCACTGCGCGTGCTCGAGATCGGCGATTCACTCGGAATCGATCTCGGGGACCAGCTCGAGGCCCAACTCGATGCCAGCGCGGTGGCCAGCACCATGGTCGCTTCGGTCGGTGACTCGGGTCTGTCGAACACCACCTACCTCGACTGGCCCCGTCACCTCGCCGGCCTCCTGGCCACCGATCGACCCGAGATCGTCGTGATCTTCATAGGGGCCAATGACGATCAAGGCCTCGACGTCAACGGCATCGCATCCGCACCGGGCACGCTGGCCTGGGTGGCGGCCTACTCCCGGCGGGTCGACGACCTCGTGCACGAGGCCACCGGCTCGGGGGCTCGAGTGGTCTGGGTGGGCATGCCTCTCATGGCGAACTCTGCTCTCAATGCGGCCATGCAGCGAGAGGACTCCATCTACGCGCGCGAGACCGCAAGTGTCTCGGCCGCGCTTTACGTGTCTTCCGTCGCGGCTCTCGACCCCTCCGGTGTCTATGAGACCAACGGTGAGGACCTCTCGGGCCGACAAGCCGCACTGCGCACACCCGACGGTGTGCACCTGACGCCGGCGGGTGCGGGTGTGCTCGCCCGGGCCGTGATCAGGGCCCTCGACCAGCGGTGGGATGTGGCCCTGGGCCCACCGACCGCCCCTGCGCCGACTACGAATTAGGGCCGACACCTTCTCTGGGCTCTGCGGCGTCGGCTCTATGGCGTCGGTGTCTGGTCGTCTTGTGTGTGTTGCGTCCAGCGGCCGCCATCCCACCATCGCCACCGATGCTCAGCGCCGGGATCGGGATACCACCCGGCGAGCGCCGCAGCCGGATAGGAGACCGGATCGGCAGGACCGGGCACCCACCCCGACACGGTCACGTGTCCGGGTCCGTACTGACCGGCGGCAGCCGCCGTCTCCACCGCCATCAGCTTCTTGCGAATGTTGAACCAATAGATCAAGGCGGGAATGGCCAGGATGTTGACGAGGATGACCAACAACAGCCAGAGGATCTTCTCCTGGCCCGCCAACTTCCATTGCCAATCCGGTCGCTTGACGATGTCCACGATGGCGACGATGAGCATCACCAAGGAGCCAATGACGACCCCGAACCACACAAGGGCCAAGGCAAGGACCAGGCCAGCTCCGAACGCGCCGGAGCTGTTCACAATCTCCACCATCCACCCATGGTAGGAGAGCACGATCACCATCTTCATGTCCCCAGCCCCGCGGCGTGGACAGGGGTGGTAGTGGGTTCGGGCAGGAACATGAGCCCCCGAAGACCTCATGCTTCGGTGGGTCGGTTGACATACCAACCTCACGGAATGTGACCGAAGAGAACGCCCGTTCACGCTCCGAGGTTCGCTCCTACGCTCTCAAGCTGACGACCAGCCAGACCGATTCATGCCGGTGGACCCTACGACCGCCTGGGAGGGTTGCGCCATGTCCCTGCTGCGTGGCAGGAAGCTGAAGCAAGGCATCGATGGGTCTCGGATGCCCCTCGACTGGCGGCAGCGGGCCATGATCGTGGGCGTCCCCAAGAGTGCTCGGGCCATTCTGGCCGAACTCGAAAGCAGAGCAATCTCAGAGCTGGGGTTTGTCGAGCACGTAGCCGAGATCGTCAGAGAGCTCGAAGACGACCCCGCCATGATCACTTTTGGGCTGTTCCACACGCCGGAACACGCCACCACAACCGTCGTGATCGTGGTCGGGAAAGTGGGCCTCGTCCTGCTCGATGCCAAGGACAGACGTCCGTTCGCCGAATTCCGGTGGCAGACCCTGTGTCGCTTTGATCTGAAACACGATCGCAACTATCAGATCGTGGGTCTCGCCTGGTACGAGGGAGGGCGTGACATCACGGAGCGACTCGAGGAAGAGACACCGTTGGAGCTATCGGAGATGCGTTTCGCCTACATGTACATGCACGCCGATGCCGAGCTCTTGGCAATTGTCCAAGAAGCCTTTGATGAGGCGGCGATACCAGAAGAGCTCCACCGCCGGCCTCCTCTGCTCTGAGGGCTCTGTCGAGATCCCGCCGACCATCTCGGTAAGTGGTAAACGGCCGCCGCCTCACACATCCCAGAGGCGACCGCGACCGCTGGCCTCGATGGCCCCGCGCAGTGCCGACTCATCTTCTGGTGTGAAGAGTCGCAACGAGCCGCCTGTTCCACGACGCAGGTGGACCGGGTCCTCGCCGACGAGATCGGAGCGGACCTCTCGTGGACAAAGGTTCGGGTGAGAACCTTGTTGTCGGCGTGGTGGGAAGTGCCTTGCCGTGGCGAACAATGCGGGGCCATCACCTCGGGCTGAGATCGGATTGCTCGGTCAACCAGACAGCGAAGGACCCGCCGTCGACCCCCACGCCCGCTTGGAGCACCAGCGCCACCATCACCTGGTCGCCCGAGTCAGAGTCCGGGACGTCGTAGACCGACGCCATCACGACGTCAGGATGACGAGCCACGATCGCTTCGATCGCGGCGCGCCGGGGAAATTCTCTCCGTCCACCCACCAATCGGACTCCTTCGGCATCACCAGGCCCGTTCGTGCATGCCACTGAAGCCATCCTCGGTTGGGGTCTCACCCGAGACCAGATCGTCCGCCTTGTCGACGATGGGGTCATCGACTGGTCGGATGCCGGCATCGCTCTTTGGGCTGCGGCTTTCGACCAGACTTCAAGCCATGGCATTCGGTCAACAATCGGGCCCACCTGCTTCGGCAAGCCAGATGCGAGAGCTGCTCGCCCTCCTCAACAACGCAGGGCACAGCACCTTTCGTGAGGCGCGAGGCCCGATGGGGTTGACCCAGCGTCAGGCCTCGGGCAACTTCACCCGGGACCAGGCAACCGGGCTCATCGATCGGCTCCAAGATGCAGAATTCGCCGGCACGCCAGTTGCCGTCCTCCCTGCAAATCGGCTCGCTGCAGCCGCCCAGTTGCTTCGGCGCATGCCCACTGAGCAGCTCGCGGCGGAGCTTCATCGTCGGGGTTGGACGGCGTCCAAGCCTTGATCCGGGCCTGGAGCGGCGAGGGTCCATGGGCTACGTTCGTCCGATGCGCAAGGTGAGCCCGAGGTTCATCGTCGGCGTGTTCGCGGGGCTGCGAGCGGCAATCGGCGTGGCCTTTTTCATCGCCCCCGATCGACTGAGGGGGCCGTCCCAGGAGCCACCAGGTGCCACACTCATGGCGCGCAGCTTCGCAGTCAGAGAAACGGTGCTCGGGGTCGGTGGCATGCTCGCCGTTGCGAGACGAGACGATTCTCTCTCGGCTGTTCGTACGTGGGCCGGCCTGGGTGCGCTGACTGACATCGGCGACCTTGGAGCATCGCTGGCCGATATCAACCAGAGCGAACAACCGGCGCTCGTTCCAGCCCTGATGGCAGCGACGGGCCTTCTCGTCGAGCTTTGGGCTCTCGCCGCCCCCGCCCACGTCTCGACAACGGTGGAGGCGATCTGACGTGGGCCGCCTGGACGGCAAGGTGGCCGTCGTCACGGGAGGGGGCGGCGGAATCGGGGGGGCAACTGTGCTCGCCTTGGCGAGGGAGGGGGCGTCTGTCGCCATCGTCGACATCGACGGCGCTCGTGCCGAAGAGGTGGCCCACACCGTCGACGCCGCCCGCGGAACCGCCTTCAGCGTCTCGGCCGATCTTTCCGAGGAGACTGAGGTGGTTGCGACCGTCGAGGCAACCTTGGCCCGCTACGGACACCTCGACGTGCTCCACAACAATGCGGCACTCACCGAGTCCGATTTCTTGTCGCGTGACACCCGGGTGACCGACCTTGCGCTCGATGTCTGGGAGAAGACGATGGCAGTCAACCTGCGCAGCCAGATGCTCATGTGTAAGCACGTGGTCCCCGAGATGGTCCGTCAGGGCGGAGGATCGATCATCAACATGTCCTCGGGTGCATCGCTCAAAGGCGACCGCACCAGAACCGCCTATGGCGTCTCCAAGGCGGGCGTCAACACCCTGACGATGTACGTGGCGGCATCGCATGGCAAACAAGGGGTCCGGGTCAACACCGTCGTTCCCGGCCTCATCATCACCGACGCCGTCCGTGCGCATCTGACCGAACGAATGCTGGCTGGGCTCGGTCGGGCCACGCTCACGCCGTATGTCGGGCAGCCAGAGGACGTCGCCAATCTCGTCGTCTTTCTGGCTTCGGATGAATCGCGCTACATCACCGGGCAGATGGTCGTCATCGATGGCGGGATGACCGCCCATGTGGGTGGCGTCGGACAGGACGACACGTAGTCCGGCCGCGAGCGCGTCAGGCCGGCCCCAGGATGTAGGAGCCGTTCTCGGGGTGGTGGTACCAACCGCTCGAGGCCTGGGTTCCCCCGTCGACGTGAATAGTCTGGCCCGTGACGTAGCTTGACAGCGATCCCGCCAGGAAGATGGCGGCGCCTGCCATCTCGTCCACGTGGCCAGGACGACCCATCGGAACCGTGAGGCCGAAGCGCTCTTCGGCCCCAGGTGGCGCCACCGACGCCATCCCCTCGGTCAGGGTGATGTCAGGGGCCAAGGCGTTCACCCGGATGCCATAGGGAGCGAGCTCCAGCGCTGCGGTCTTGGTGAAATTGATGACGCCAGCTTTCGCAGCCGCATAGGCCGCATAACCCGGTGCGGCGCGAACTCCCTCGATCGAGGTCACGCTGATGATGCTGCCCCCCTGCCCGTTCTCGACCATGATCCGAGCCACGCGTTGGGTGCACAAGATCACGTGCTTGAGGTTGGCCCGGTAGAGAGCGTCCCAGCCGTTCTCGGAAGTCTCGAGGATCGGTGACGAGAAGACACCCCCGGCGTTGTTCACCAAAATGGTGACGGGGCCAAGCTCCGCGGTGGTCCGGGCCAGTGCAGCATCCACCTCGGCCGAGTCCCGGACGTCGGTGGTCAACCCGAGCCCACCGACCTCCTGCGCCGCCGACGCGCTGGTCTCGGCATCGCGTTCCCAGATCGCCACCGAGGCGCCGAAGGCGGCGAGGCCCCGGGCGATGCCCCGGCCGATTCCCGCTCCCCCGCCGGTCACGACAGCTACTCGATGGGTGAGCAGCACCGATGATGGCTCCATGGACACGACAATCACCCGCCTAATAAGTTCGAGAGTACATCGCCATTTTGATCCGCTGCGCCGGACGAGAGTAGGTATGCCATGCCCAGGATAGAACCGATCCCCTTGGACCAGCTCGCCGACGAACCACGACGGATCATCGAGGAAGGCGTGGCCGACGGCACCTACGCCACTCCGATCCCCCTCCAGATCTTCGCCTACAAGACAGCGCAGATCTTGATGACGAACGCGGCTCGTGGCGCCATGGGAAAACGGAGCCTTCTCGGGGCACGGATCGTCGAGCTCATCCGGATTCGCAGTGCACAGCTCGGTGAGTGCCAGCCGTGTATGCAGTCCCGGAAGCACGATTCGATCACCGACGAAGACGTGGCCTGTCTGATCGCCCCGGGAGGCTCGCAGCTGACCGAGCAAGAACGTCTGGCCGTGGGATTCCTCGACCTGCTCTCAGCCGACCATCATGCCATCGACGACGAGGTCTACCGGGAGCTCGGGAAGGTCTTTACCGCCGCCCAGATCGTCGAGCTCGGCATCACCTGCGCCAGCACCATGGGTCTCCATCGGTTCATTCACACGCTCGATGTCTACGGGACGAGCCCTCCGGTAATTTCTTACAACCAGGACCAGGTCGACACCGCCTACTCCGATGCCACCGAGCAGGCGCCGGCATGACCCAGACGGTCCTCGTCACGGGTGCCACAGGACTGGCCGGCGCCAACATCTGCAGACTCCTGCTCGAGCGCGGCGACAGCGTTCGGGCCTTGGCTCGCCCAACGGCGGACACCCAGCCTCTCGTTTCCTTGGGAGCCAAGGTCGTCAGCGGGGACATCACCGATGCCACCGATGTCTTGCGTGCCGCGACCGGCGCCGATGCGGCGATTCACTGTGCCGCGCTCCTCGGCGGGGCCAGCCAGAACCTGCCGGACTTCGAGGCGGTCAACGTCCAAGGCACAAAGCATGTCCTCGACGCCGCCGCCACTCTCGGCATGCGACGGGTAGTCGCGGTCAGTACCGGCACTTTCTTCGATACCACTGGCGGTCTCGAGCGCGAGGACGCGCCGGTCATGAAAGAACCCAGCTCCGATCCGTACACGATCACCAAGATGGCGGCATTCCAAGATGCCATGGCCCGGGCCGCCGCCGGTCAGGACGTGGTCACTACGCATCCGGGCGCGATCTTCGGCCCCTCGCCGGTCGCCAGCAATGCCATTAGTCGGACCAGCTTCAACCGCGTGCTTCTGTCGGCTCTTCGCCAACGCATCACCCAGTACCTGACCTTTCCCGTGAGCTGGGTCTTCGCCGACGACATCGGGCGCGGATGCATTCTCGCTCTCGATCGTGGCGTAGCAGGTGAGCGCTACATGCTCGACGGGCGGCCCGAGGATGTGGTGAGCACCGCCGACGCCTGTAACCGGATCTGTGCTTTGGCGGGAATCGACCACCGGGTGGAGGAGGTGGAACCGTCAGACGATCCGGCATTGCGCGCAGTCTTCGGGCCCACGTTGATGGCGATCGCCTTCAAGCTTGCTTCGGTGAACACGCCTCGCCGTGACCTCACCGAGTCCAAGACCCACAAGAGGCTCGGATATGACCCGATCAGCCTCGATGACGGTCTCCGGCGCACCGCCCAGTGGCTCAGCGAGATCGGGAGCCTCGACCGTCCTCGCCCCTGACCATCCCGGCGGCCTTCTGGCCGTAGGACCAGTCTCGGCTCAGTCGTTGCGACGGGATCGCCACGCTTCTGCTCGGAATGCCACGTCGACGGTCACGTCACCCTCGACACCCAAGAGCTCTTTGAGAAGTCGCCTCGCTTCGCTGATCACGCGAAGGCGCGTCTCCTCGGGCATGGTGATGATCCAGCTCAGGGTGCCCAGAAGTCCTATCAGGTCGTCTGCGTTGAGGGCGACATCCCAGACGAAGGCTTCACGGTCGGGTTGGTCGAACGGAACACCGGGGGGAATCTCCAGGGTCGACATCGGACGTAGTGCGTCGCCCAGGATAAGGCCGGTGAACTCGCCACTTGCCGGGCCCCCTGTCGCGTCATCGGGACGCGAGCCGGCACTTTGTGACTGCTCGGCTAGCAAGGTCCGGGCCTGGGCGATGAAGGGCCCTTCGGGGTCGGGCCCCGACCACAGGACGCCGAGAAGCCCACCGGGCACGAGGACACGGCCCACCTCGTGGAGCGCCGGGATCGGATCGACCCAGTGCCATGAGGACGAAGCCAGCACGGCGTCGACACAACGGTCAGGGAGGGGCATGGACTCGCCCCGGCCCATGGCGGCTCGGACACCAGGGACCTCTTCGGTGAGCACTGACCGCATTCGATCGTCGGGCTCGACGGCGACGACCTCGTCGGCCCTGTCGATCAAGAGCCGGGTCAACGCACCGGTACCGGCTCCTAGGTCAACTATCCTGCCGACGTGGGTCGGCAAGAGCCAGTCCACCGCTTCAACGGGCGGCCCTGGGCGGTAGCGCTCGTAGTGCGATGCGACACCACCGAAACTTCCTGCTCGCCGCAATTTCTCATCTGGCGGAAGGTGAGAGAGGGGCACGTCGCGGTTGCCCTGATCAGGACCGGTCACAGTCGGACTCTATTCGCCCAGCAGCACAGATCCCAACGCGTCCGGCTGCTTCCGCACAGATTCCCGGCGGCCGAATGCTCACAAGGTCGGAGGACCTTCGCAAAAGACCTTGAGGCGGCTCATCGACGAAGCCACATTGGCCCGTGTGAGTCGGACTGCGAGCCAACTCAACCCCGGGACTCGCGAACGGACCACGTCATCTGTGGCCAGCATCGTGCCCCCGTCGGCGGTCGGGTGGAGCCGGTATTCCTCGTCGACGTGCACGAAGGCGAGGTCGATGGTCGCCGCCATACACTCCATCTCCTCAACCACATTGATGCGATCGTGCAAGGTGAGTCGCAGTGGACCAAATGCACTCCGCCACAGCGCATGTTGTCCGACTTTCGGATAGTCGGCAGGCACGTCGACGGGGACTACGCCGTCCCAAACACTCACTTCGCCGGGAACCGTCAATGCCCTCCACACCCTGTCAACGGGTGCTGAGATTCGGGTCGACATTTCGACATGCACGATGGCAACTTAGCGACGGCGGTCTGGGCTCCCAATAATGCACCACGCGGGTGGGATTCACCAATATTGACAAGGTAGCTTCCCCGTCACCTGAACCAATCTAGAAGTGGCGGAAGTGAAGCATCCGCCGGACCAGCCTGGGGGGCTTCGGGCGTCGACCTGATCCTCAATGCCAGACGAAACGAGGCGCATTGCACCGGCTGCAAGCATCGGCCAGACTGCGTCGATCGCGGGAGCAGCAGCGGCATCGGGGAACTCTGCGATAACGGGTACGGCGGCAGTGCAGGTCGACGCCACGGGCTACTCCAGCGGCTATCGCCACTCCCATCTTTCGATCGACGCACCGATCCCGTCCCCTGTGCCCTCGGCAGGACTGTTGCTGGCTCTGCCGCCAACACCGGTGACCGTCGGGCCATTCACGGCTTCGGGCGGGAGCGCTGTGTGGATCCAACGATCTCCCTGGTTCTGGTCGTGTCGGGCAGCAATGTGATTCTGACTTGTGCCCCTATCCGAACAACAGCGCGTCCACCGGCATCGTCAGTGGGGCACCGTCTGCGGCACAGGCGTCTCCGGCTATCGCGGTGGCTACGTCGGGATCGACGACCACGACGACGAATGTCGGATCGAAGTCCGCGACCACGGTTTGTGCGTTGGCTGCCTGACCTCGAGTCACGGCGCGCTCCATGAGATGCCACGTCTTGTCCCAGCTGGTGCGCAGGAGCCGGCTGGCGCCGAGCACGTCACACTCCTTCAGCACGTCGACCGCCATGCGCTCGAAGTGGGTGGTGAAGCGTGACATCGGTTCCGCCCATGGCAGGTGAACCTGACCCGCGCCCTGGTGAGCGAGCGGCTCCGGGTGAAGGAACCGCGCACCTACGCAGGTCGAAATACGCCGATGTCCTGACCCGTGTCGGCGACCAGGGCGGGAGCGTGACCGACGGCGGCGCGTGCCGACGATTTCGCCACAGCCATCCGGGACGCTTCGGCTCCTAGAGCCTGGCCTCGGGCCACCGCCTTCCTGAGCCCTCAAACGCACTCCGGATCTGGCGAAGCAGCGCTCAGGCGTCGGGGAGTGCCCAGTTCCGATCGGGATGTTGCGGCGGAAGGTTCATGGGCTCGGTGGGCACCCAACCACTTGCCTCCACGTCCTCGAGGACGTGGGTCATGTTGTATGTGTCCTCCTCGTAGCTGAATTTTCCATCACCGGCGTAGCGCAGCCGTGAATAGGCCGACTGGGTGAACGGTGTTCCGTCCAGTCGGGAACCGGGGATGATCTGGGTCCACTTAATGACCACGTCGTCTCCCTCGATGGCCGTGAACTCGACCGGGAACTTCCAGTCTCCCAGACCCACCATCGAGTGCTCCAGCCACTGGGCGATGGCCTTCTTGCCCTCGATGCGACCCCAGGCGGTGTCCACATACACCGCATCGTCGGTGTAGAAGTCGGCCAGGGCACCAAAGCCATTTGGCTCGAGGCCGTCGTCGATCCGACGGCGCAGCTCGTGATAGCGGTCGACGACCGCCTGGATCTCGTCACGGGGGTGGGGTTGCGAATTGGAGGTCATCCGGTGACGGTAGTCCGGGCGGCGGCGCCCTGGGGAAGGACTGGGCTGTGGCATCTCGTTGGATCCGGTCCCATCGGAGCGCCCGTCCACAGAGGACCAGCCAATTTGGGCGAGAGTTACGCCATCAACTGCCCGGCCTCCTCCGGGCACCCTCCGGGCACCCCGATCGCCCAGCAATGGGCGACGACGACCCATCTCGCTTCGCCCGGCGGTCACTCGTTAGGGTGACGCCGTTCTTGCGTGACTTCACCGGGAGGACCCGATGCGTCGGATCGCGGAGTTCGTACTTCGTCACCGTAGAGCGGTGCTCATCTGTTGGCTCGTGATCGTGATCGCGGGGATCGCCTTGACGCCCCGCACCAACAAGCGCTTGGTGATCGACTTTTCCATCCCGGGTCAACCGGGAACACAGACTGCGAATGCGATAGACGCCGAGTTCAAGTCGGGCGGCAAGACAGCCCCCTATCTGATCTCGTTGACATTGCCACCGGGACAGACTGTGAGCGGCCACGAACAGGAAGCCGCCAATGCGTTCGCCTCGGCGCAACAGGGCGTGCCAGACACCCGCCTGATCGACGAAGCGAACACCGGCAACAAGTTCTTCCGGACCAAAGACGACCACACCGCCTTGGCCTTACTCTACTACCGGTTCCAGCACGATCCGACCGCCAAGCTGCCCACCGATGCAATCAGGACCGCTCTGACAAAGGCTGCCCCACCGGGCGCCACGGTGGGGGTAACCGGCGAGGATGCTCTGGCCGCCGGAAGCTCCTCGAACGGTGGGCCCGGCGTGCTGGCCGAAGTGGCGATCGGCGCCGTCGGTGCGTTGGCGGTGTTGGCCTTCGTCTTCGCTTCGTTCCTGGCCTTTCTGCCACTCGTAGTAGCAGCTGCGTCGATCCTGACGACATTCATCTTGCTCTTTCCCCTGACCTACCTCACCGATGTGTCGTTCATCGTCGAATTCCTCGTGGCGCTCATCGGTCTGGGTGTGGCGATCGACTACTCGCTGATCTTCGTCACTCGTTGGCGCGAGGAGCGAGACCACGGGCGCGAGAATCACGATGCCATCGTCGTCGCCATGGAGAGCGCGGGGCGGGCGGTGGTCTTCAGTGGCATCACGGTGGCGATCGGGCTTCTGGCCCTGGTGGTCCTCCCGGTGCCCTTCATGCGAAGCATCGGGATCGGTGGAGCGCTCATCCCGCTCGCCAGTGTGCTCACGACCCTGACGCTCACGCCGGCCATCCTGGGGGGGATCGGCCCAAGGGTCGACTGGCCCAAGATCAGGCACGAGAACCGTGCCAGCCGGGCTTGGAGCAGATGGGCCCGTGGCGTAGTCCGACACCGCGTCGCCGCGGCCGGAGTGGCACTGTTGGCTCTCGGACTCCTCTTCGCCTCCTTCCTCGGCATCAAGATCGGACTTGCGTCGTCAGAGTCGCTGGCCAAGAACGGACCGGCGTTCACAGCACTTCGGGTTCTGGAGAGCAAAGGCGTTCCCACGGGTGCGCTCACGCCCATGGAGGTCTTGGTCGACACCCCACATGCCCAAGCGGTCGCGGCCGCACTGAGGCATGTTTCCGGAGTCGATCAGGTTGTGGTCGCCGCTGGCCCTGGCGAGAGGGCTGACGGACACAGCATTGTGGTGGCGATCCCGGATTCGGAGACAGTGAACTCCTCTTCGATCGATCCCGTACGAAAGGTGAAAGCCGCCACAACAAATCTTCCTGGCGTCATCGGCATCGCCGGTGTGGGGGCGGATCAGATCGATTTCCTCAAGGCCGTCTACGGAAACTTCCCGATCATGTTGGCGGTGATCGCGGTCCTGACGCTCGTGCTTCTCGCCCGCGCCTTCCGCTCGATCGTTTTGCCGATCAAGGCGGTGGCCCTCAACCTCGTCACGCTGGCGGCGACCTTGGGGTTCATGGTCTTGTTCTGGCAGTACGGCCACGGGTCGAATGCGATCTTCGGAGTCCACGCCACCGGAGCCGTGACATTCTGGATACCGCTGATGGTCTTTGCGTTCCTCTTCGGACTTTCGATGGACTATGAGGTGTTCATCCTCTCCCGCATTCGAGAAGAGTACGACCGGTCGGGCACCACCGACGGGGCCGTGATCGAAGGTATCGGGCGCACGGGACGACTCGTGACGAGCGCCGCTCTAATCCTGTTCCTGGCCTTCGTCGCCCTGGCGTCGGGACCCGGGACTGACCTCAAGACGTTTGCTACGGCGCTCGGCTTCGGCATTCTCCTGGATGCGACCATCGTACGATCCATGCTCGTTCCGGCACTCGTCTCGATGTTCGGCAAATGGAACTGGTGGCTCCCCCGATGGGCGGCGCGACTGCTCCGCGTGCCGGTCTCGAGTCCGACCATCGACACCTTGTCGTAAGAGACCGGACTCACATCTTTCAATCGGGCCGGCCTCATCGGCGTCAACCGGGCCACCGACGGCCTGAGGACACCCCGAATGTCCATGCCGACCCGATCCGCACACGAGACGTCAACGCGTCATGTGCGGTTTCAGGTCCGTTCCGACCCGTTCACTCGATCCTTTACGGTGCCGATATGGTCATTGAACAGCAACCGGCCCAGATGCACGTTGCCCGAGGCGTCAGATCCACGGCCCATTTCATACGCAACGTCGGCCGAAGGCACCAGCGCGGCCAATCCCACGACGGATGATTCTCTACATCGGTGGTGACCACGATTGCCGAATCATGCTCTCTCGCGTCGTCCGACGGATCGAGAATGTCCAGCTCTTGCTAGCAAACAGCGGGAGAGAGGGTCGGCTCTCGGCTCTTGCACGCAGTCCGAACCTCATCTTGCTGGACTCCGTCTTGCCCGATTGCGATTTCGAAGGCCCGGATGGCGCACTTCGTTCGCTCCGTTCTGAGAACCGCAGCTCCGGTGGCGGTGATGTCGGGAGACGACAGTGACCGAGTGCCATTCATTCGCCACCGGCGCGGTGGCTTGGATCGCCAAGCCTCTCAGCATCGCTCATGTCGAAGAGCCGATGTTGATGTTGCTTTGACATCTTCTCTCTTCAAGAGATCAGACAAGTCAGTTGGTCAAGCTGTGCGGGCAACCCAGAATCCCGGGTTGTCTCACGCCACACGACGCGAGGCGCCAATTCCTCGACCGCACGCTTCGCTGCCATCAAGGAGTCGCAGCTCTGTCCGATGCCGTTTCCGACGACTGTGCAGGTCCTATCCACACACTCGATGACCACGGCGGTGACTCCCTCCGGCCTAACAGCACGCTTTGTGGTGATGCGCACATTGCGGGCATGGCGTCTCTTGGGCGTTAAATGGAACCACGCCTTGTAAGGGACGACATCGCTGCGTGGTGACACGCTCAATTTCGCGACGTATCAGTCAGGCATGAGCCCACAGATGACCACCGTGCACGGCCTCGGGAGGTTTGAAGTGCCCTAGGACCGAACCAGAATGTGACGCCGCAATCGTTCTCGATCAACGTGGTGTCGCGCCGGCGGCGGACGCACCCGAGTCCCTCAGGGCGATACCCAGACAGTCCGTACGGGATCCGGAGCTCGAGCCCTGATCGCCACAGAACCCGGTATGGCCCCTGCCGCCACACCCTCATGATGAAGACAGGCTGGTAGGAGTCGGTGCTGTTGACGCAAAGTTGACCAGATGAGGACCCCGAGTTGATCCGCTCGGATCATGATTAGAGGTTCGGACCATCAGTAGGACGGCCCGGTCTTTAGGACCCCGGCACGCAGGGAGGAGGGGGAATCATGCGGCTCTTCAAAGGCGAGAGCGACGACGACGTGGTCTTGGATAGCAAGAGGGAGAACGCCAACGCCTCCATACCGGCCGGGTGGTATCCCGACCCTGAGGATCCTGCCGCTCTTCGCTACTGGGACGGCACTACCTGGGCCGAGCGAACACAACCTCTGCCACCCCCTCTCCCCCCGCCCACTCCCGAAGTCAGGTCGGCTCCGCCCCAGGCGGCTACCGGATCGGCGATGCCAGACGGAGTCACAATCCAGGCACCGTCATCCGATCGAGGGGCCGGGGAAGCGGCCGAGGGGACCGATATCCCCCAGGAGGAGACCCAGAAAGACGTCAATGTCTGGGTCGGTGCCACGAAGACAACGGTGGCAAATGCGTTGGCCGTCGGCACCCCTGAAGCGTGGTTGAGTGCTGCGCAAGCCGCGGTGGTTGTGGCAGAGATGGCCCACACAATGCAGATGGCGACCAAGGCTCGCCAGATCGCAGACCAAGCAGCCCATCGCGCTCAGGTGGCCAGACACGAGGCTCAGGCGTTGACCGAAGCTGCCACCCAGGCGATGCGCACTGCCTCGCAGACGGCGCAAGCTGCCGAAGTGGCTGCTCGAGAAGCTCGTGACGCCGCCAACGCGGCAAGAAGCGCCAAACAAAAGGCTGAGCAAATGGCCGAAGCGGCCCCGAAGGCGGTCAACCGAGCCGAGGTCGCGCACGAAGCGGCTGCCAACGCCAAGACCAATGCGGACGCGCTGGAAACCGAGGTCGAGAAGGCGAGCGAGGCGAATACGCCCGAAGCCTGGACTGAGGCCTTGCGGATCGTTACTGCGGCATGGCCGACAGGAGCGGCGAATGTCCTTGACGGGGAGCAGCCTCCCCATGCCACCCCCACTGGTCGAACAAACGCCTGGTAGATGTGGCCGTGCGTTTTGATCATCGCTACTGACACGGTCAATGCACTGCACCAAGCAGTCAGTCATCGAAGTCCTGGGTTGGGAGTTCTTCCCTGTACGAAACGTCGCCGGGTCACCACGCGGAACTTCGGGTGAAAACTGACGAAGGCTCCGATGTTGAGCCGGGCCTCGGCGGATGGCCGGTCGGGGCAGGATGCTCCGTGGGAATACCTCTCAGTCGAGCTGGCTACAGCTTTTTGATGACTCGGCAGGGGTTACCCGCGGCTAGGACGCCGGGGGGAATGTCGTCAACGACGACACTGCCGGCTCCGATCGTCGTTCCTGCGCCGATCGTGACGCCGGGGCAGACGATCACCCCGCCGCCGAGCCACACACCAGACTCGATGGTGACGGGAACGGCCCGTTCGAACCCGGTACGGCGCGCCTCGGGATCCAAGGGGTGAGTCGCCGCATACAGATGGACCCCGGGGCCGATCTGCACGTCGTCGCCGATCTCCACCCTGGCGCAGTCGAGGATCACGCAGTTGGTGTTCAAGAAGACCCGCGAGCCAATGAAGATGTTTGTGCCGTAGTCACAGAAGAACGGCGGCACAATCTCCACCTCCGTGCCGAATTCCCCGAGCAACTGGCTCAGGATTCCGCCGTCGCCGGATAGGCGGCGAGCGAGTTCACGTGCTTGGGCGCGCTTGGCAACGAGTCCCGGATCGGTGGGGTCGTAGAGTGCACCGGCCAACATCTTGTCCTCTTCGCCTTCAGTCACCATGTCGACCCGTATCCATGGCTCCAGAGACGTATCCCCAAAATCTGCTCATTGGCCCTCGTTGAATATCAGAAGATCTGGTACTACCACAGGGCCCGTGACGGAATCGAGCATCCGATAGGGAGGCCTCCATGGCCGCCGTCACGAGGTCTTGTTGACGACGCGTTCCTTGGACGACATCCGCCGTCTGCGTCAAATATGGGACCTGGACCAATGATCCGCCGTGGCGCGGCGTCGCCTGCTTCAATCGGGCTCTGGGCATGGGATACGCCAAAGCCGAGAGGCGGGACTGCACCACCATGGGTCGCGACCCCACGACTCGGTCATCTCGTGCCATTGTGACATTTGCGCAAGAACGGGCGAAGGTGGATAGATTCTTGTGTCCATCGTTGACGCAGCCAGCGTAGGCGGATTCCACTCACGGACAGTGCTGCCGAACACGGCGTACTCCGGCGCAGGGCGCCAATGAATCTCATGGCTCCGAAGTCATTCCGAAATCAGTAATAGTGTCGTCGGCCTCTGACGCCGCGGCCCATAGCGCCGAGAACCATGAGGATGAGACCCACCACGAGCACGATGACACCGATCGACCAGATGATGGGTATATGGGCGACGAACCCAATGATGAGAAGTATCAGGCCGAAGGCGATCATGGATCCTCCAAGGCAATGGATCTTGCGAGTCAGCGGTCCTACGGTAAGCGTCCAGCTGCGATCACGGGGGAATGGGGTCAAAGGTCCTTACAAATCCTGAGCCGGACGATGGCGACCAACCCATGGCGCAGCGACAATGCCAGAATCGAAAGTCAGCTGACTACTTGCGAGGGAGCGCGTCCTTAGCGATGTCGATTGCCTCTTCGACCTTGTGCTCGCCTTTCTCCATGACTTCTTCGATCTTTTGCTTTCCATGATCGATCGTTTCTTTGGTCTCGCCGGCGCGAATGTCAGCCTTGCCTTCAGATTCGAGATCGTTGTCGCCAGTGAGAGATCCCACGGCTTCTTTGCCTCGTCCCTTTACCTGATCGGTCTTCCCTGCCATTTTCTATGACCCTTTCTGATCGCCAAGCCTTGCGGCCGTCACGCGAACACACTTCGAACTCTCGCGTTGTCGGCTCGGGCTTGACTAGAGGCGATAGTCCCCGGTTCGATCGGATTCACCTCGCCCAGGAAGCTGCCTGCCCCGATGGGACCGGTGGCAGTCGGCGCGAATAGACGAGAACGATTCGCGCATCTCAGGGAGGTCGCCCTAACACTGAGTGGCGGGTGTGCTACGGTACGAGAGCCGAAGGGTCTCAGACCCCGCCTCTTTCGCACCTGGCCGATGGCCATGGCTCGAGATGGAGGCACAAGAAATGGGTTTGGCAGGAATGGTCTTCAGCATGATCTCAATCGCGGTGGGTGCCGTCATGTATTGGGCGGTGACCAGTCAGGGCCACGGGTTCCGGCTCGCTACGGTGGGGGTCATCCTCATGGTTGTCGGCGTAGTTGGCCTGATCGGCTCGACGGTGATCTTCGCCACGTCTCGACGTCCCGGAAGTAGTCAGAATCGCACCTTTGACCGCCAAGTGACCGACGCTCAGGGTCGCACGGCTGCGGTACACGAGGAAGTGCACTAATGCGCACGCTGGCATTCCTGCACCAACCCACCTCAAGGAAGGTCTGACGAGCTCATGAAGAATGCATGGAAGGGTCTCATTATCGGTGCTTTGACGGGGATGGTCGGTGGCTCGGCCATGGACATAGCGTCCAGTGCCCGACGCAAGGCAGCCGCGATAGCACATGACGTGATCGAGAAGGCCCCGTCCGTTGCGAAGGCGGCAACCCATAAGGCAGCCGACGTCATTCACGACGCTGACATGTCTGACGCGGTGCGGGATGTCGCGTACCACGTCGGTGAGTCCCCGGCGGCGACCAAGGCGAAGAGTGTCGCTGGACAGGTTGCAGCGGGCTTGGGGTACTGACGTAGCTACCCGATTCCGCAGACAGTCCTGAGATGCCCAACTGAGCCGACCGGTTGTGGCCTTCGGGGGCACTCCGTTGGGGCGAACGATCAGTCGAGAGAGTAGGGCGATGATCGAGGTTTGGGATTTGTGGTTCCCGGACGCGGGCGCCACCGGGGTGTCTTTCGCTCGGAGCCGAGTGGACGCCGAGGCCAGCAGCGATCGAGTCCTGGTGCACGCCGCGCCGCCACTCCTGGACGTGGCTGTCCGCAGCGACAGCGGCCATGTGATCGCCAGGGGCGAGAAGTTGGCACGGCACGAAAAGGGTCCCATGTCGTTCCTTGTGCGCAGGGGCAGCGAGATTGCGCTCGAGGACGGTTGGCCGACGGATGCAGATATTGGACGGCTTGTCATCCTTCCTGGAGGCGAGGCGGGCATCCTCGACAGTTGGTGGAACTCCGACGACAAGAAGGAGTGGCGCTGGGGACTGGAGCTCTACAACCACGTGTGAGCCCCAGGTGGAAAGGTAGGGCCCGCAGTTGCCAAGCACTAGTGGCTCAGTGCTTTGACCAGGCCGTCAAGGTCGGCCACAGTGACCGTGAGTGCGGAGTGTCCCTTTCTGCTCAAGGGTGATGAGACCTTCTGCCCAAAATGAACGCACACTCCTGCCTTCGTGTTCGTCCCGAAGCTCAACCCGTCATCCACGAATGACGACCGAGCCCCGATGGCAGTCCACCACCGATATCCCGTGGTGACGTGGGCTCCAGTCACATTGTCGAGGGACGTATCCACCCGAAGAAAACCGAAAGTCGCTCGAAAGAGACCGTCGTCGGTGATGGTCACCCCATCTTTCGATAGTCGAATACCGAAAGGAAGCCATAAAGGAGCGAATTTCAGGTCGACCGCGTAGGGAAACCGCTGGCTCATCGTCGGAACTTCAACTTTCCACTGGATGAAGGCTCTGTCCGCCGTAACATGGGAGCATGGCAGACGAAGGGTCCACACACGACCTCACATCGCTCTTGGTGATCGCCGAGGACATTCGAGACGGCAGGCGAACGGAGCCGTTCACCAACGATGAGCTCTACCGGTTGTGCAACGAACTAAAGAGGGCAATTGCACTTCTCGGCGCCAATGAGGGTGAGTCCATTGTGCTGGAGGGCGAGGGGGACTTCTGACGGCGCCGGGCTGCGATCCTGGCGTCAGCATCCTTCTCCACTCTCTACCTTTTGGTCCTCGTCCAGAGAATGGCTCGCTGCCCATCTCCCGGCACCAGGCGCCGACATTTCGGATCAGTTGGCGGATCATTCCAAACTAGAATAATCGCCCGCGCAATTGAGAATCCCGGGAAAGGAGCGGAATGATTGACAATCCGATAGCAAAGCCAGTCAAGACACGCCACCATTTTGGTCAAGCGATCAGTGTTCGCGGGCTGCGAGCGGAGATCACGAGGGCCGACGGCTTCAACGCGAAGATCGCAGTCTTTCTAACCAACATTGTTGGATCAATGTGGTGTGCGTATGTGTTTGCTGGCATCGCCCTGATTGGATTGCCTCCGGCACTCAGGCCCGGCGGCGAAGGCATCATCGCATGGATTGCACAAACGTTCCTTCAGCTGGTGTTGCTTTCGGTGATCATGGTTGGACAGAACGTGCAAAGTGTGGCAAGCGACATCCGATCTCAACATACCTATGACGACACGGTGCAGATTCTGGACCGTCTCGATGTACATACCGACGGTGGGCTCAAGGAGCTGGCTGATCGAATCGACGCCCTGGCCGCGAAGATCCCATAGTTAGCTCCCAGGCGGCGCCCAGCATCGGAGGAGGAGGGCCATGGCCCCAAATCGTCGGCACCATGCCACACGAAATCGGTAGAGGACGGAGGACTCGAAGAGTTGACCTCCTGGTCGGGCTCATCTGCGAGAACGGGCTTCCATGGTGACGGCCCGACATCGAGTTTGGGACCGAAGGGCACCTCGTCGTTGACAACCTGCGCGCCCATCGTCTCACTCCTTGTCGTTCAGGCGTTGATGAAATGCACGATTGGAGCCAGGGGATCTAGCGTGACCCGGGGCGCCGACGAGGCGACCCGAATGTCAGCACGAGGACGGCAATGAGGTATTGGAAAGGAACGAGGAATGAGCGATCTGCTCTTATCAGTTGAACGAGAGGCTGTCGCGAGCGCGAGCCGCCATCTCGCCGAGAAAGGGCTCGTCATCGGCACAGCCGGCAACATCTCGGCCCGTCAGGGGGACCTCATCGCCGTCACCCCCACAGGGGCGGACCTGGGCATCGTGACGGCCGAAATGGTCACTGTCATCGATCTCAGCGGGAATGTCGTAGACGGTGAACTCGCCCCCACGTCTGAAGTACCGCTTCACACGGGCATCTACGCCGCGACCAACGCCCTGGCCATCACGCACGCCCACGCGATGGCGTCCACTGCGCTGTCGTGTTGCCACGACGTGTTGCCCGCACTCCACTACAGCTGCTTGGGATTGGGAGGCGCGCCGAGGACAGCACCCTACGCAACCTTTGGTTCGCAGGAGCTGGCGGAGAATGTGATCAAGGCGCTCGAGGGGCGGAATGCCGCCATGATGCAGAACCACGGATCAGTCGCCTACGGCGCCACCATGGATCAAGCCGTCGAACGCCTCGAGCTTCTTGAATGGCTGGCCGAGTTGTACTGGCGGGCTTCGGCCATGGGGACCCCCCGAGTACTGACGGACAAGGACTTCGAGGCCATCATCACGGCTGCGATCGAGCGTGGATACGGGGCCATGAAGAAAATCGACAAGACCAAGTCGTAAATCACCTGGTCAGCAACGGGATCAGGAGGCACCCTCCACGACGGTCGAACGACGAGGGAATTCTGAAGCCACCTCAGGCGACGCCTAGAACGAGCAGCCCGACGGGATTCGAGCCCGTGTTCGAATCGGGGGAAGCTCAAGGGGCGATCGAGACGGGAGACCCGCATGACATTTCCAGACCCCAGGGGCGAGATCTTCATCGACCCCACCGCGTATGCCGATCAGGAGCGCTGGCACGCCGTTGCCGGCGAGCTTCGCGCCCAGTCTCCGGTCCTGCGGGTCGAAGAAGAGGGCTTCACGCCGTTCTGGGCAGTCACCCGCTACGAGGACGTGTTCTTCGTTTCCCGTAACAATGAACAGTTCCTGAACACCCGGAACTCCGTGCTCGGGCCCGACGCCCAGCTGGAGTTCCTCCACACTCTCGGGATCGAACCCAAGACGCTCATCCATATGGACGGCGTCGAGCACTACGACCATCGTGGCCTGGCCAATGCCTGGTTCCGACCGCGATCGGTAGCACAGCGCCAGGCCGCGATCGATGCGATCGCCGACGACTTCGTGACGAAGTTCCGGGATCTCGATGGCACCTGTGACTTCGCCCAGGAAATCGCCGTGCCTTACACGCTTCGGGTGATCATGAGCATCTTCGGTGTTCCCGAAGAAGACGAGCCCACCATGCTGCGGCTCACCCAGGGTCTCTTCGGGGCCGCTGACCCCGAATACCTGGGCGACTTGAGCGACCCCCTTGCCATGATCGTCGACACGATCGGGCAGTTCGACGACTACTTCCAGGCCCTCGCCGACGAGCGTCGAGCCCACCCCACCGACGACCTGGCTACGGTCATCGCCAACGGCCAGGTGGGCGGTTGCCCCATGGACCACCACGCCACCTTGTGGTACTTCACCATCGTCGCCACGGCAGGTCACGACACCACGTCCTTCGCCTTGTCAGGGGGCCTGGAGGCGCTCCTGCGGCACCCCGACCAGGTGATGGCCCTGCAAGCCGACCCAGAGCTCATCGTTAACGCCGTCGACGAGATGATCCGATGGACGTCACCGGTCAGGCACTTCCTGCGGTATCTCACCGAGCCAGCCGTGCTGTCGGGTGTCGAGATCCCCGCCGGCGACCGGATGCTCCTCTCGTATCCTTCGGCCAACCGGGATGAAGCGATCTTCGACGAGCCCATGGAGTTCTCTGTGTCGCGGACCAACGCCAACCGGTTGATCTCGTTCGGTGGCGGCGAGCATTTCTGCCTCGGTTCCACCTTCGCCCGGCGCGAGCTTCGGACGCTCCTGCCCAAGTTGTTCGCCGCCGTCGAGACGATCGAGCTCGACGGTGAGCCCGAGTGGGCGCAGACGAATTTCGTCGGTGGCGTCAAGCACCTGCCGGTAGCGGCCACATTCCGATGAACCGACGTCGAGCCCGCTGGGTGGTGCTCGGCCACGCCAGCCTGACAGACCCATTCCCCTGGGACTACCCGGGCGTGCCGGTGCCGATGGCCCCGTCGGACCGGCACAATCCTGCCCGAACAAAAACCAGCAGGGTCGTGAACGTAGTGATCAGACGCCCACGGTGATCGGACCACAGCCCTGGCGAAGCTGACGCACGATGCGGATCCCGATCTGAGCAACTCTCAAGACTCTCGCGTATGACGGATTCGACTGGAGTGTCGCTGCCGGAGGTTGTCATCTCAACCGGTCCATCGACGGACTCATAGGCCAGGCTGGGTTCACCATGACCCGGATCGACAACTTCTACACGAAAGGTCCCAAGGCGATGGGTTACTGTTCGAGGGGTTGGCCTCGAAGTCGTAACCGGACCGAGTGACTGGACGTGGTACCGGCAACGGCGCGGTGGCATGCACGAAGTTGGACGGTAGCCTTCGAAGCATGGACGGATCTCTAGTGTCTGGCGACAAACGGGGACAACAGTGGGACGCAGCCTACGAGAATCGTGGTGCCACTGGGGTGAGTTGGTTTCAGCCCAATGCCACAACTTCGATCGAATTGGTCGAGCGTCTCGCCATTCCAAATGACGCAGCAGTCATTGACATCGGCGGTGGTGCATCGCTGCTAGTGGATGCCCTCGCCGACCGGGGGTTCAGGGACCTCACCGTCCTCGACGTATCCAAGACGGCACTGGAGATGGTTAGGGAGAGGCGGTCAGGCTCCAGTGGCCCTATCGCGCTGTTGCATGAGGACGTGCTGGGCTGGAAGCCCGATCGGCGCTTCGATCTCTGGCACGACCGGGCCGTCTTCCACTTCCTGGTCAACGGAAACGACCGAGAGACGTTTCTAGGGACACTTCGATCGGCACTACGTCCAGGCGGCATCGTCATTATGGCGACCTTCGCCATCGACGGGCCAGAGTTCTGCTCGGGTCTGCCGGTAGCTCGGTATTCCCCTGCCGACTTGGCTGAGATCCTCGGTCCCGATTTCGAAGTCGTCGAGCAGTTCCGAGAGGAACACAACACCCCGGCTGGGGTGGTCCAGCCGTTCACGTGGTTGGCTGCAAGAAACTCCGGTGCAGTTGACGCAGCACGCTGATAGGAGACGAAATGACTGAAGCGCCGGGAATGGGTCTTGTACTTGACTGCCATGACCCCGAAGCCCTCGCCCCATTTTGGGCTGCCGCACTCGGCTATGTGACGCTAGGTTCCGTCGAGAACTACTTCCTACTCGTGCGCCATGCCCGGCCCAGTCCGAAGCTGCTCCGTCAGCGAGCTCCAGAGGAGAGGGCCGGAAGCGGATGCACCTCCACGTCGAAGTGCCCGACATCGAGAGCCATGCTCCTCGATTGCAGGAGTTGGGAGCCCGACGCATCAGCAATGGCGTCGAGGCAAAGCACGGGAGTAGGTGGATCGTCATGACAGACCTTGAGGGGACCGAGCTCTGCGCGTGTGGCGGCGGTGTAGATGCCCCATGAACCCTGCGGACCGTGCGAATAGTTCCGGCAAGTCAGAATTGGGTCTAGAGGGCGTTTCGACGCCACCGATCCTGCTGAACAAGGACTATGAAGCCCCCTCGCTGTTCCAGCCCGAGAACCTCCTGCGAGAAGCAAGACGCCAGAAGTACCTGCCGGAACTCAGAGTCCCCGAAGTCTGCCTGCTCGACCCCGACGGTGACATCGTCCGCCACCTGGCCGCCACTGGCGAAGGCGAACGCCATGGTGGATGGGCCTGCTATCACACCGTCATGTGGGTCACTGATCTGCACGGATTGCACATCGGGGTCGTCGGCCTCGCCGTCGGCGCCCCATTCGCAGTCCTGGTGGCCGAACAGCTATCTGCCAGCGGTGCAGAGCTAATCATCAGCATCACATCAGCCGGGCAGGTTAGGCCCGTGGCCAATCCGCCGTACTTCGTGCTGATCAACAAGGCGCTCAGGGACGAAGGGACCAGCCTGCATTACCAACCCCCCACGACCTGGAGCCGACTACCCAGCCATCTCGAGCCATCGCTCACCTGCGCCCTCCAGGGGTTGCCCGAACCCGTCCTAATCGGCGCCTCCTGGACGACCGACGCCCCTTACCGAGAAACCCAAGTCGCTATCGACGCCGCGGTCGAAAGAGAGATCGTCTGCGTGGAAATGGAGGCAGCAGCCCTCTACGCGTACGCCGCGGCCCGAACCCGCGACATCGTCTGTCTTGCCCACATCACCAACACAATGGCGGTGACGGGAAAGGACTTTGAAAAGGGTGAATCCAACGGAGCCAATGCGGCGCTAGCGATCGCTGAGGCCATTGCTCGAACCCACTCTGAGCGCTCTCAGACCTGAGCGCCATCGCCATTCCCGAATTGGAAGCCGGCCGGTGCGACGACGAAACGCTGAACACTCCGTCGATCTCACTTCGGCTGCCAGGTCCGCCAGTTGCTAGCGCTGCTCGAACCCGGCGACGTTGCTCGCGGTCGATGAAACCTGCGTCAGCCGGATCCCTACATCGACCGGCCTTGTCTCGAAGCGCGCGCTGATTCTCATGCCGAGCTGCCCGTTTTGGTTGCCGCCCCAAGCCCACACCCGCCCCGAGTTGTCGATCGCGTAGCACGAGTAGCCACCGGCGTTGACCCTCACAAATGTCGGTCCGGCCGGGACGTCGACGGGAACCGGAACGCCGGAGTTCATCCTGCTGCCGTCGCCCAGCTGACCCTTTTTGTTGTCGCCCCAGGCCCACACCGATCCATCGGCGAGGATCGCGATGGTCTGGCCGTTGGTAGCGCCGCTGCCGCCCTGGGACACCTGGCGTACGTCGACGGGCAGCTTGACCTCCACCGGCTCGTCACTATTGGCGGTACTGCCGTTGCCGAGCTGGCCGGCGGCGTTGTAGCCCCAGTTGTAGTAGGCGCCGTTGCTGAGCAGCGCACCCGAGCCCTCCCACGATGAGGTAAGCGCTGTGACTCTCTCGTTGGTCGGCAGTCCTACGACCGCGGTCGGCGTCGAACTGCTGGTCGTCGACCCGTTGCCAAGCACGCCATAGGCCCCACTGCCACAGGCGTACACCTGGCCCTTGGAATAAAACAGCGAGTGCGTTCGCGCGCCGGTAGCGAGTGTCACGTCGCTCAGCGGGATTTGACTCGGCCGAGGCTTCGTCAGGCCCGAGAGGCAGAGGTCTCCATCGGCGTTAAGCCCCCATCCCCACACGTGGCCACTCGAGTCGATCGCCAAAGCGCCGTCGAACGGCATCGGGTTCGACAGGGCGGTGACCTTGACGCGGGCCGGGAAATCGACCTTCACCGCCCGGGTGTCGTAAGGGGGCGTCTTCCCGTCGCCAAGCTCTCCGTAGCTTCCGACACCCCAGGCCCAGACCGTGCCACTCGAGGTCAGCGCGTACCCATCGGAGTTCGACGTTGCAATCTGCACGACCTTTCCGCTAATGCCGCCAACGACGGTCGGTGTGCGAAGCTCAAGCTGCGCGATCTTGCCCCTGTTCCCGACGACGCCGAACCTGTAGACGGGGGTGCTGGGTGCAGCAACATTCCTGCCGGCTGTCCCACAGGCGGCGAGCGCGAGAGACGCGACGAGAACGAGAGCTGGTGCAGCTTGCTTGCGTTTCACGTCGCGTCTTTTCTCGATCGTGGCCGTCCGCCCACCCCAGGCATCGCTACTCGTGCCCGAGTCGGCACGCTCGGCCGGTTCCGGGTGAAAACGGGCGAACAACCGATGAACGCATGTGCGAACAGGGCCTCCGACGCATCGTTCCAGTATGGGAGGCTTGGGCTATCATGTCAACCGTGGTTGCCCATATCGTCCCCCGGCCGTGACCGCAAACACCCCAGGTTCGGGGACCTCCGGACGAGGCAACACGCCGAAACGTCCTGGCGGCCAGATGAGACTCGGCGCTGCCTTACGCCTCTCCTGGGTCGGTTACCAGCGTCGATTGGACGAGGAGATGGCGGCGACGGGATTCGCCAATCGCGGCTTTCCCGATGGACGGGTCCTGCGGATGTGCTCGGGTCCGGACGAGACGACCGTGTCGCAGATCGGTCGGGAGCTGGGGATCACCCGGCAAGGCGCGAGCAAGATCGTCGCCGGTCTCCGAGATCGCCGTTACGTGACGTTCAGTCCTTCGGCGACCGACGGGAGGGAGAAGATCGTCAAGCTCACTCCTCGGGCTGTCTCCTATCTCACCGCACAACGAAAGGCGGCTCGCGGCATCGAACGCCGGCTACGCAACGACCTCGGGGAACAAGGATTCGAAGCCCTGTACCAGCTTCTTGAGGCCCTGGGCGGAGACGGGGATGTCCGTCTCAGGGACTACCTGCGGAAGATGAGGATCGGGGAATGACAGTCGAGAGCCGTCAGGGTGATTCGAGTTCGTTCGCATTGTCGCCGACCGCTCTCCTCGACCGCAGGCGGTACTGGACCACTCGCCAAGTGAGGAAGGCACCGGCGCCGGCAAGTACGAGACCAGCCACGTGACCGAGAACCGCTAGGGCGATGCCACCGATGATCATGACAAAGCAGGTCAGGTAACGCTGCCAGGGACTGGCGTGCACCAACGCCAACCTGATCGCTGGTCCGGAACCGAAAGGCATCGCATCTCCTCACGTCCAAGATAGTCCAAGACAGTAGGAGATCAGGTTGCATGAGAATCGCCCAACGAACGTGGCGACGATGCCAGCAACACCGATCAACGCTGGGCACTTCTAACGAGACTTTTGTCCTCGCGCCTTTCGTCTCGATCGTGTTCTGGGAGCACCGCGAGCTGGTACCCGTCACGAGCTGAGAACTCCGCCAGCACGCTAAACCTGTCCCCACGCACCAGCGTGTGACGCCATTCCACTGGCTCATCCCGCGCGCAACCAAGGCGATCAATAGCCAGGACTGCGACTTCCGGTCCTAGTTGCAACAAAGACCGGTCTTCGTCCCGCGGCACCACAGCACGGATCTGTTCGAGTCCTCCGGTCAAGGCGACCCCGGCCTTCCTGAGCAGCTCGTCGTAAAAGCTCGTGTGGGAAAAGTCCACAGCACGCAAAGGGGCACCGATCTCGGCTGGCATCCACACCCGATCGAGGGCGAGAGGTTCCCCGCCTGCAAGCCGAAGTCGTTCCAGATAGAACAACGGTGCAGACGTGGGACGACCAAGGCGGTCCGCCGCATCCGAATCAGTTCGAAAATCGAGAGCCCGGACCACGCTCAGCTGCTCCTGCCCTGATGCCTCAACCGAAGCAAACAAGCTGTAGAGCGCACCCAGCGGCTGCTCGATCTCGGTCTCAGCAGCCAGCCTGGGTCGCCGGCCCCGCGCTGCCACGACCACGCCATCGGTCCGAAGTCGACGCATCGCCTCTCGAACCGTGTTCCTGCTGACCCCGTATTGGGCGACAAGGTCCATCTCGGCCGGGAACATCTCGGCGAATTCGCCGGCTTCGAGGCGCTTCGAAAGGTCGCTGTGGAGCTGGGCCCAGAGGGGCATGGGGCTCGCTCGGTCCAGAGGCGCCGGATCCTGGCCTTCTTTCACCTTCGCCTCCTTCTGTGGCCGGGCGGCGGCTCGGCGCCGTTTGTAGTCGCCCTATTTGTACCTACATTGGTATAGGATATCACTCGAGCGCAGAGGAGGTCGTCATGGTTCGGGTTGACGTCATCTCGACCGAGGAACTCGAGAGCGGAAGCTACGTCGCGCACGACGGAGAAATGCGCATGTCGGCAACGAGCAACGAGACATCTTTGAGTCGAACGCCTCCTGTCTCACCTTGGTCTTGGTTGTGCCCTCGTGCTTGAGACGCACGTGCACACCCACTACGTGAACGGTGGTCTGGAGTTGGCCGCACGGACGGGCGGGATCTATGTCCTTTCGGTTGACGAGAGTGTCTTATTCGAAGGCGACCGCAACGGACCGACGAGGTCACTCGGCGCAGTACCACTGGGCGCGACACTTGGCGGACCTGTTGACCGATGACACCCCAGGTCATTATCGACGACAGCATCGAGAGCGCCAAGCACCTGTTTGTCGATGACCCCGGGTGAAGCCGAGCAGTCTGGGATGCATTAGATGACGCCCGCCGAGATGGAGAGCGCTACGACGCTTGGATGGCGTCGGATCCTTGTCGAGCATCGCCGACCACCGTCGATTGCCGCCCGGCCCAACGCCTACTGGCTGGTCCTGGTGACGGTCTGTATCGGTGCCTTTATGAACCAGCTCGACGCCAGCATCGTGACGGTTGCCTTCCCGACGCTGCAGCGCAGCTTTCACGCCAGCCTCGGGGCAGTCACCTGGGTGGGGCTGTCGTATCTCTTGGTCCTCGTAGGTCTCGTGACGGGCGTCGGTCGGATGGCCGACATGGTGGGACGCAAGCTCCTCTACATGTACGGCTTTGTCGTCTTCATCGTAGGTTCAGCCCTGTGCGGTCTGGCTCCCAACCTCCTCGCACTCGATGGCTTTCGGATTCTGCAGGGGGTTGGTGCGGCGATGATTCAAGCGAACAGTGTGGCCATCCTCGTCCTTGCTCTCCCTAGAGAGAAGTTGGGCCGCGGCATCGGCATTCAAGGAGCGGCCCAAGCCCTCGGCCTCGCCCTCGGTCCGACCGTCGGCGGGCTGCTCATCGCGCTTGGAGGTTGGCGGCTGATCTTCTTCGTGAACGTTCCCGTCGGCATGATCGGCACGGTCATGGCCTGGTACCTCATCCCGCGCAGCCGTCACCTCCAGGCTCGCGTGCCTTTCGACTGGCCCGGCCTGGCCCTCTTCGTCCCCGGCGTGGCCGCACTGCTCTGCGCGCTGTCGTTCGGCGACAAGGTCGGCTGGACGTCCCCCACCATCATCGGACTCTTCCTCGGGACACTCGTCTTGGGGGCAATGTTCGTCCATCGCGAACGCCACACCACCGCGCCCATGCTCGACCTCACGCTGTTCAAGAGGGTCCCATTCGCCGCCGGGATCACAAGTGGCCTGCTCTCGTACCTGGTGCTCTTCGGCACCTTGTTCGTGGTCCCCTTCTTTCTCGAGCGTGCCCTTCACGAGAGCCCAGGCCGGAGCGGGCTGATTCTCGGCGTGATGCCGATCGCCTTTGGGATCACCGCACCCATCGCCGGCCGGCTGGCTGAGCGACTGGGGGCACGGCCGCTCACGGTTGCTGGCATGGCCGTCTCGGCGGCGATGATGGGTGCGCTGATCGTCGCCCATGGCTCACTGCTCGTCATCATGATCGAACTGGCCATCCTCGGTGTTGGCCTCGGCATGTTCACGCCACCGAACAATGCCGCCATCATGGGCGCTGTACCCAAGGAACAGTCCGGGGTGGCCAGTGGCGTGCTCAACATGACCCGAGGCATGGGAACGGCCATGGGGCTGGCTTTCACCAGTCTCATCTTCGGGCTGGCCGCTGGATCGGAACACGCCTCGGGGGCGCTCGTGACCCGCGGCTTCGAAGCGTCCGCCGCGTTTCTGGGTCTTATTGCCCTGACGGCCATGGTCTTATCAGCGCTGCGTGGGAGAACTCCGCTCAATCGCGACCCCGTGCTCTCGGCCGAGTAGCCCATCCCCTCACCGACCTATGTACACGCCCACCGCATTGGGGAGCGGCCCGCTGGTCTGTCTACATGACCTCGGGGTCTATTGAGGAGAGGGCTTGATCTTCGTCGAAAGAGATGGCGACGTACCTCTTTGGTCAAGGGAACCCCGAGACGTTGAGATTGGCGCGCGATGGTGAGGTTTGGACATGGCCTTTCGAGCACGCATTGACCAGCCACACGTCCGCCTCGCGACTGGAGCCGGTAAGCTGAGCGGCCATTGGTGCCCATTTGTCAGCGACCTACCAATCCCTCCGAAACGTGGCTCGGGGTAGCGGAACCCGCCGTGCTCAGTGAGACCGGGCTGGAGAAGAGCACCGCCGATTCTCGTGTCTAGTGACCTTGGCAAGAATGGATGGCAGCTCTCGTGCTGGCCCATGGTTGTCCTAGGCCTTGGCGCCCCGACCGCGATCGTGGCGTGCGCTATTGAGCCTGGTGGTCGGTGGGTGGAGATGGCCGACGGTTACGGTGGCCGTCATCGTGACGTGGTGGGCGCTTGCCCTCCTGCTTCCCGTAGGAAGAGGTCGTTCTGGTCACGACGCCTGGTCCTTGACAGGCGAGTGAGAAGGCGCTTTTCCTTCGACTTGTTAGTAGGAATTCTAGGCGAATATACCCATGGGATATCGGTTGTATCGGGACGAAAGCGCGAACACCGGTCCGAGCCCAGAACCGAGGTACGCCATGGACAGCGAACACGGCGATCCGCAGAACCATGAGCTCCCCGGCGCGACCTCGGTGCTGGCGGTATGCGCCCACCCCGACGACGAGAGCTTCGGCCTCGGTGCGACGCTCGCCGCCTTCGCCGCTGCAGGCTCGTCCACCGCGGTGCTCTGCTTCACCCACGGCGAGGCAACCACGCTTGGCGACGATATCTCTGCACTAGGGGGAGTCAGAGCGACCGAACTTTCGGACGCGGCGGCGGAGCTCGGGGTTCACCATGTCGAGTTGTGCGACTACCAGGACGGGGCCCTGGCCCAGCAGCCGCTCGATCGACTGACCAGACACGTCTGTCAAGTTGCCGAGCGGGTCCGGGCCGATCTCCTGCTGGTGTTCGACGAGGGTGGCATCAGTGGGCATCCCGACCACCGCCGAGCAACCGAGGCCGCACTGGCCTTCGCTCGGGAGAATCGGTTACCGGTGCTGGCCTGGGCACTACCTGAACACGTGGCCACCACGTTGAACGAGGAACTCGGCACAGGGTTCGTCGGCCGGGGCGCCGAGAATCTTGACCTCAAGCTGTACGTCCACCGGGAACGTCAGCACCGAGCCATCACCTGTCATGCGAGCCAGGCGACCGACAACCCCGTGCTATGGCGCCGTCTTGAACTCCAAGGGGATCTCGAGGTCTTCCGGTGGCTCCTGGCTCCGAGTGAACGGTCTACCATCTGCTCGACAAATGGACCATCGCCTCTTTCGGGCCAGAGCGACAAAGAGGAAGGTTGATCCATGGGACACGCACACGATGTCATCGACGAACTCCGAGGTTCGACCCGGTCGCTGCGCCAGGCGGCTCCGGCGGCTTGGGAGGGATTCGCCAAGCTGCACGAGGCGGCCGTGGCCGATGGCGTGTTGCCGGCACGGGTCAAAGAGCTCATGGCGCTGGCAATTGCGGTGGTCAAGGCGTGTGACGGGTGCATCGCCTATCACGCCAAGGCCGCAGCACGACAGGGGGCAACTCCCGAAGAAGTCGCCGAAGCGCTCTCGGTGGCCCTGTTGATGGACGGGGGGACCGCCACGGTCTACGGTCCGCGCGCCTGGGCCGCTTTCGAGGAATTCGCGGCTCCAGCAGTAGTTGCTGCGGCATCGCCAGGCGGCTGATTACCAAGCCTGACCCGCGTCCCGGTGAAACGGGACGTAGGGCCCTGGCTGATCGGTCCGTCGCTTGCCAAACTGAAGGCGTGGCTACGCGTATCGTCATCCTCGGAGGGGGCACCGGTGGGACACTGACGGCCAACCGGCTGCGCAAGGTTCTGGACCACACCGTCGACATCATCGTGGTGGATCAGGACGATACCCACGTCTACCAGCCTGGCCTCTTGTTCGTGCCCTTCGGCTTGGCCCATCTCGGAGAGATCACCCGCTCCCGCGGGCGCCAACTCCATGGCGGAATCGGCTACCGCCGAGCCGCAGTCGAGCACGTCGACATCGATGCCGAGCGGGTATGGCTCGATGACGGGACGGGGCTCGACTACGACGTGCTCGTCGTAGCTACAGGCTCGACCCTTGTGCCCGAGGAGACCGAAGGGCTCACCGGCCCAGGCTGGATGGAGAAGGTGTTCACCTTCTACACGCCCGAGGGTGCTGTCGCCTTGCACAACGCCCTCGAGTGGTTCGACGGGGGCCGGCTCGTGGTCGGCGTCATCGACATGCCTATCAAGTGCCCCGTGGCGCCGTTGGAGTTCTGCTTCCTCGCCGATTGGTACTTCCGCGAGCGAGGTGTACGGGACCGGGTGGAGCTCACCTATGTGACCCCGCTCGACGGTGCCTTCACGAAGCCGGTGGCTGCCACCACATTGGGCGGCCTCCTCGACGAAAAGGGTATAGAGCTCGTAATCGAATTCAACACCGGCGAGGTGGACGGTAAGGCTGGGAAGCTGGTCTCCTACGACGATCGTGAGGTTCCCTTCGACCTCGCCGTCATCATCCCCCTCCACGGCGGGGCTCCGTATGTGAGTCGGTCACCGGGGCTGGGCGACGAGCTCAACTTCGTGCCCACCGACGAACACACCTTGCAGTCAAAGGCACGTCCCAATGTCTTCGTCATTGGCGACGCCGCCAACCTTCCGACTTCGAAGGCCGGGTCGGTGACCCACTTCGAGGGCGAAGTCCTTGTACAGAACATCCAGCGGTTCCTGGCCGGTGAAGAGCTCGATGCGACATTCGACGGACACACAAACTGCTTCATCGAGACCGGCTCCAGTAAGGCACTGCTCATCGACTTCAACTACGACACCGAGCCTCTGCCGGGCCACTTCCCGACCGATGTGGGCCTGCCCCTGCTCAAGCAGTCTCGCCTGAATCACCTGAGCAAGCTCATGTTCCAATGGTTCTACTGGCACAGCCTCCTTCCCGGTCGTGACCTCCCGGGTATCGGCTCGGCCATGCCCGAGCACGGTAAGCACAGAGAACAGGTGCACCCATGACCACATCGACACAGAAGGGCTGACCGTGCCTATCGCCACCTACGCCGGCAAGAGCGCGACCGTCAACGACGAAGGGTTCTTCGAGCACCCCGACGAGTGGAACGAAGAAATGGCGCGGGAGATCGCGCGAACAGAAGGCATCGAACTCACCGAGCAGCACTGGCGCGTGATCAAGTTCATGCGGGCCGAATACGCCGAGAAGGGCACGGGACCCACCGTGCGGGTCCTCGGCAAGACCTCCGGCGTGTCGATCAAGGAGCTGTATCGGCTCTTCCCCAAAGGGCCCGCGAAGGTCGCCGCCAAGATCGCCGGCATCCCCAAGCCCCGCGGCTGCATCTGATCCGCCGGCGGAACCTCGCGATCATCTGGGAAAGGAACAACTCATGGGCGACACCATCGAGAAGGTCTCTATCATCGTGTCAAAGGGTTCCCTCGAGGGCATCTACCCGCCGCTGATCATGGCGAACGGGGCGCGTGCCGAAGGCATCGAAGCGAACCAGTTCTTCACATTCTTCGGGGTCGACGCCATTCACAAGGAGCGCCACGAGCACATCAAGGTGGCGACCGTCGGCAACCCGGGCCTTCACCTGGCCACGATGGCCGGGGGCCTTCCCGGCGTGTCGTCGGTCCTGACGCACTACCTCGGGCGCAAAATGGAGAAGCTCGACATCCCATCGATCCCCGAGTTCATCGAGATGATCTCGGACACCGGCGCCGGACTCTACGGCTGCAAAGCCTCCTGCGACCTGTTCGAACTCACCAAAGACGACCTCATCGACCAGGTGAAGGACATCATCACCGTCGGCGAGTTCTACGAGATGGCGGCCGGGGGTCACATCATCTTCACCTGATCCCTCGCACGCGAGCAGGATCAAGAGACGTTGCATGGAGAAAGGCTCTGTGGACACCATGGAAATGGTCAAGAGGGATGGGCAAGATGTCGTGCAGATCGGGGGCATCCGATTGCCCCTCCTGGGCACGGGTCGCATCTATGTCTGCGGCATCACCCCGTACGACACCACGCACCTGGGGCACGCCACCACCTTCGTATGGGCCGACATGGCCGCTCGGGTCCTCCGGTTGACGGGGCACCCGGTGGAGGTGTGCCGCAACATCACCGACGTCGACGACCACTTGCTCGTTCAGGCCAGGGTGCAGGGTGTGCCGTGGAAGTCGTTGGCGACTCAACAGGCCTATAGGTTCGAGCGCGACATGGACCTTCTTGGCATCTCTCGTCCGGCGTACGAGCCCCGCAGCCATGACCATGTCGACGGCGTCATCACCCTGGCGATCGAGCTTCTGGCCAGGGGACTCGCCTACGAGCGCAACGGATCAGTCTACTTCCGCGGCAGTGCGATCCATGAGACGGTGGGGCTCAGCCGCGAGGAAGCAACGTCGCTCGCGGCTGAACGCGGGGGACACCCCGACGACCCGAACAAGGACGATCCGCTCGATGCCGCGCTGTGGGTAAGTTCGATCGGTGACGAGCCGGCCTGGCCGAGCGCGTGGGGTCCGGGGCGGCCCGGTTGGCACGCGGAGTGCACGGCCATGGCCCTCACGACCTTCGGGGCCACGGTGGACCTGCACGCCGGGGGCGCCGACCTGGCGTTCCCGCACCACGCCTACGAAGCCGCCCAGGCCGAGGCCTTCACCGGGGTGCGACCTTACGCCCGGTCCTGGATGCACGTGGGCACTGTCATGGCGGGCGGCCAGAAGATGGCCAAGTCCACCGGCAACCTGGTGTTCATCCATGACCTGCTCGAACGCCGGCCTGCGGTCGCCATCCGATTCCTTATCCTCTCGCGGCCATGGCACGAGTCTTGGGAGTTCGACGAGTCCGAGCTCGATCGGGCCGAGAACGAGCTCGAGGAGCTTCGGGTCCTCGAGGCGAGGCCGGGCGGATCTGTCGCAGCGCATGAGGAGGTGAGACGTGCCCTGTTCAAAAGCCTGGATCTCCCTCTGGCCCTGGCCGTCGCCAAGGAGGCGCATGGCGAGGTGCTGCGCAACCTCACTCGGCTACTCGGACTGCACTATGTCGAACGCCGGTGGTGACCGGACACGAAGAGGGCTGGGTGACTGATTCACCTGAGGGTGACGTAGCAGGAGCGCTCCCTGAGCTCGAATACCAGGCGATCTTCCGAAAGGTCCCCCGGCTCACTGTGGAGGTCGTCATCTGCTCGGAGCTCGGCGTGCTGTTGGCGCGTCGGATCGGAGGCCCTTGCGGCGGTCTGTGGAACCTCCCCGGCGGGACGGTCCGGTTTGCGGAGCCGGTGGCCGATGCCGTGCACCGGGTGGCGCTCGACGAGATTGGCGCCGACGTCACCACCGACGACTTCCTCGGCTACATCGAGTACCCGAGCCACGCCCGACTGGGCCTTGACTGGCCCGTCGGGCTGGCGTTCCGCGCCCATCTGGCCTCTCGCGTGGGCGATGCGTTGGCGATCAGGTCAGACCGCGTCGATTGGTTCACCCGGCTCCCCGACGAGATGCACGACGAGCAGCGGGCCTTCCTGCGGGCGCACGGCCTCGTCGGCTGAAGCGCCGCGATCACCTTTACTCGATCACGTCGTCGTGCAACGACGCAAGGGCCGTCTCCAGGCGATGCGCAGCCTCCGCTGAAAGCTCTGCGAAGGCCGGGTCTTCCATGAGCTCGCGTGGATCGGCGATCGAGATGGAGGTGCGGGCGCCCTCCCCGCGCAGCACGACGTTGCAGGGCAGCACTAAGGCGACTCTCGGATCGAGCTCCAGGGCCCGATGGGCCAGAGTCGGGTTGCATGCCCCGAGAATCTTGAGCGGCGGACCCGTGACGCCGAGCTTCGCCTCGAAGGTGGCGGCCACATCGATCTCGGTGAGAACACCGAAGCCCTGGGCCGCCAGCGCCGCCCGCACCGCCCCCTCGGCGCGGTCGATGGGCTGGTCGATGACCGTGTCGAGAGAGCACATCGGGTCTCCCCTCATGCGAGCTTCATGAACATCTTCTGGACGACGTCGATCGGGTATCCGTCAGCCTCAGCGTCCTCGGGGTGTTCGAGGCAGTAGGTGAGCCCAGCTGCCACGAGACGGAACCCAGCTTGCTCAAGAGCCTTCGTGGCCGCCGAGATCTGGGTCACGACGTCGCGGCACTCACGGCCCTCGTCGAGCATGCGCTCGACGCCCTGGACCTGTCCGACGACACGATGCAGTCGCTTGCGTACATCCTCGATGACATCTTCGGGTAGTTCCATTCTGTCTCCTGTCTTGGCGTGGGTTCGCTATGCGGCGCGAGGCATGGCCCGGGTCACTCAGGCCGAAGCCGAGCAGCGGTTGGGGCCAACTTCGAGCTGTCGCAGGGCCATGAGCGGCAAGGCGGTCCGCCCCATGTTGGCCCGGATGATCTCCTCGTAGTTGGGCGGGCGTGGCGCGGCACGGGCGGTAGCCCACGACACGAACTGGTCCTCGTCGTATGACAAAGGAGCCAGCACCTGTCGCAACTCGCCGAGAGCCACTCCCACCGGTCGGTCGGGCCGGACGATGACGTTCTCGCCGTAGTGGCCGGGGAGCACAAAGGCGTCATCGGGCAGCGAAAGGACCTTGTCGTGGAGCGAGTGGTACAGGTTGTGAGCGAATTCCTCGGCCCGGTCGGCCAGGTCCGGCCGGCCGACGCTGTCGACGAACAGGGTGTCGCCCGACAACACGAGGCGGTCGGCGACCACGTAGATCGTCGATCCTCGGGTATGACCGGGCGTGTGGATGGCCGCCACCCGAAAGCTGACGCGCCCAGGGAGCTCGAAGCGGTCCTCGTCACGAAGCGGCTCGTAGGTGAAATCAAACGTGTCCGACGGATTGAGGTGGATGGACGCGCCGGTCTCCTTAGCGAGCAGGCGTGCGCCGCTCAGGTGATCGGCGTGGAGGTGGGTGTCGAACACGCGGACGATCCGCCATCCGTGTTCGTCCGCCAGCCGCCGGTACACCTCCGTATCGAGCGACGGATCGACGACGAACGCCTGGTCCCCCGCTCCCACCAGATATGACAGACACCCTTTGGCACGGCGACGGACTTGCACGAGGCGCACCTCGCCAAGCTCGACCGTGATGGCGTCGTAGACCATGGCCCACGCGGCCATGCCGCCGGCAAGATTGGCCGCCCGTCTCCCGCCACGGCTGAGTATTTCCGCCGCCATCGACGAGCGGCTCCCGCTAGCGCACACGGTAACCACTTCGCGTTCGGTGGGCACCTCCGAGACCCGCGCCTCGAGCTCACCAATGGGGATGTTCACAGCAGACGGGATCGACCAAGCTGCGAACTCGTTGGGCTCGCGCACGTCGAGGACGAACGGCTGGTCAGAAGTGCCCAGCCGTGCGGCAAGTTCGGCCGGTTCGGCGTCTCGATACATCAGCGCACTCCTTGGTTCCCAGAACCGGCCGCATCCCGCCGGTCTCGTGCTGCCTCCAACCAGTACCCCAGGGGGTATATTCCAGAACAGGATACTCCCAGCTAGCCGTGAACGCTTGGCAACCACGACTCGAACCACTGCAGCTGCGCCTTGCCGACGGGTGTCACCTCACTCGAGAGCCCGCTGTACTGGTGAGCGACGCGGGCTTCAAGCTCGGATAGGCGAGCACAAGGTTTGTGGGGGTCAGGCTGACTGTTCGACGGCCTCTTTCGCGATCTGGCGGTGGATGTCGTCCATGTCCACGGCGCGCACCTGACCGATGAGATCTTCCAACGAGGCGGAAGCGAGGGCTCCAGGCTTCGAGTACAGCACGACCTGATCGCGAAACACCATCAGTGTGGGAATCGACATGATCCCGAACGCTTGGGCCAACTCCTGCTCGGCTTCGGTGTCGACCTTGGCGAAGACCACATCCGAGTGCTGCTCCGAGGCCTTCTCGAGGACAGGAGCGAACATCCGACACGGTCCGCACCACGACGCCCAGAAGTCTACGAACACCGTGTCGTTGGACGACACCACTTCCGCGAAATTGGCCTTGGTCAAATTTATCGTCGCCATGTTCGGCTCCTCCCATCTCGGCATGCGATTTCTTTGTCTAACGCCTATACCCCCAGGGGTATTCCTCGAAGCATCGCCGCCGACAATTTCTCGGCACGGTCGGGAATGAACCCGATCCCTCACCGGTTGGCTCTGTATACCCCTAAGGGTATCGAAGAAGGGACATGGTCATGGAACTTGTTCGCCTGATGCAGACGACCGTAGGACGGATGGCGAGAATCGTTTTGGGTGGGGCCCTGATCATTTTGGGGGTCACCCTGGGCGGCGGCTGGCTCGCTCTGGTAGCCGTGGGATTGGTGCCGATCTTCACCGGTGTGGTCGGCGTGTGTTTCGCGGCACCCCTGCTCCACATGCCGATGCGGAACCCCAGCCGGTCATGACGCCGACACGTCAAGTCTCGGAGTAGGGATCATGGACAGTTTGAGCTGGGACAAGCGCTACGGCGGAGAAGAGTTCGTCTGGAAGACGGAGCCAAACCAGTTCCTCGTGGCGGAGGTGGCCGATCTTCCGCCGGGTCGGGCATTGGATCTTGCGTGCGGCGAGGGTCGTAACGCTGTGTGGCTCGCCGGACGCGGCTGGCACGTCACCGGGGTCGACTTCTCTCCCGTCGGGCTTGCCAAGGCACGCCGTATGGCTGTGGAACATGAGGTCGATGTGGACTGGGCCGAGGCGGACGTCGTCGCATGGGACCCGCCAGCTGCAACCTTCGACTTAGTCATCGTCTTCTATCTACATCTCCCGAGCAACGATCGGCACCGAGTCATGGTGCACGCACAAGACGCGTTGGCCGATGGAGGCACGCTTCTGGTCGTTGGTCATGACACGGCCAACCTGACCGAGGGCTTCGGAGGGCCGCAAGACCCCACCGTGTTGTTCACTCCTGAGCAAGTGGCGAACGACTTGGCGCAGCTGAGGATTGTGCGAGCTGACCATGTGCGACGTGACGTCGACACAGACCAGGGTCGCCGCGTGGCCATCGACGCGTTGGTGCGAGCAATCAAGCAGAGAACGTAAAGATGTAACAGGTCACTATGTGTCGACCCCCGCGGCCAGCCGTCGGACTGTATGGCTCGGATTCGCATCCGGAGGTTTCGCGTGGACCATCACTGTTTCGCAGGCTCAATGAGGTCGGCGAGCAAGGACTGGACTCGGCGGTCGATGTCGTCGACGATGGGCCGCACTGCGTCAACTGGTTTGCCGGCGGGATCTTCGAGCTCCCAGTCGAGGTAGCGCTTGCCCGGATAGTACGGGCAGGTGTCGCCACAGCCCATAGTGACGATGACGTCCGCCGAACGGGCCGTCTCCTCGGTAAGGGGCTTCGGGAATTCCCGGGACGGGTCGAGGCCCCGTTCCCTCAGGATGGCCACCACGGACGGGTTGAGCTGGTCCCCGGGTTCCGACCCGGCTGAGCGGACATCGACCCGGCCTTGCGCGTAGTGGTCGAGCAGGACCCGGGCGGCCAGGCTGCGACCGGCATTATGGATGCAGAGGAACAGCACCACGGGTGTGTCGGTCATAGCGTTCCTTCCAGCCTCGTGTGTGTGGTCGGCGGGTAGAAGCGCTGCCGGGCCCATAGGGACACGTACACCAAGCCGACGAGGACCGGAACTTCGATGAGAGGGCCGACGACGCCGGCCAGAGCTTCGCCGCTGGTGACGCCGAACACGCCGATGGCGACGGCGATGGCCAGCTCGAAGTTGTTGCCCGCCGCCGTAAACGCCAGGGTGGCCGTCCGCTCGTAGGGGAGGCCCATCGCCTTGCCGAGCGCGAACGACCCGAACCACATGATGGCGAAGTAGCCCAGCAGGGGAAGGGCGATGCGGGCCACGTCGGCGGGACGCGAGGTGATGGTGTGGCCTTGGAGGGCGAAGAGGATGACGATGGTGTAGAGCAAGCCATAGAGAGCGAACGGGGCAAGGCGGGGCAGAAGTTTGGTCTCATACCATTCCCGGCCCCGGGCTCGTTCGCCGAGCATGCGGGTGAGGTACCCGGCGATCAGTGGGATGCCAAGGAAGATGGCCACGGTCTCGGCGATCCGCCAGACCGACAGATGCAGGCCGACGGTGCTGAGACCGAGCCAGCCGGGGAGCACCTTGAGGTAGAAGTAGCCGAGGAGCGCGAACGCGACGACCTGGAACAGTGAGTTGATGGCCACCAGCACGGCTGCGGCTTCCCGGTCTCCGCCCGACAGGTCGTTCCAAATCAGGACCATGGCGATACAGCGGGCTAAGCCGACGATGATCAGCCCGGTCCGGTAGGTGGGGAGGTCGGGCAACAACAGCCAGGCCAGTGCGAACATGACCACCGGGCCGACGATCCAGTTGAGCACCAGGGACGAGATCAGCATCCGCCGGTCCCGGGTGACCGAGCCGAGCTGGTCGTAGCGGACCTTCGCGAGCACCGGGTACATCATCACCAACAGACCGATGAAGATCGGCAGCGACGTCCCCGAGGTCACCTGGATGGCGTTGAGGTGCGTGTTCAGGCTCGGGATGGCCCGCCCGAGCCCGATGCCCGCGGCCATCGCCAGGAGGATCCACACCGGCAGGAACCGGTCGAGAAACGACAGCCGGGCGACGACCGGCGCGTCAGGCATGACCGCGCTCGGCGGTCGCTCGGAAACGACGCCGCTCACTGCAACTTTCCAGTTGAAAGTGGCCGAGGGGTCAGCAGCATGCGTTCGCACTAGGAGCCGCCCCGGCCAGGTCGGGCCGGGTGGCGCAGCACGCCGCCTCGCCCGGAGCGGCCGAGCGGAGCTGGCCGGCGGGCATCTCGGTATCGGCAAGCACCGTGTAGATCTCCCACGGCTCCCCGCCGGGGCCGTCGACCCACACCTTGTCCTGCACCGCGTAGCAGCATGCCGCCTGCTCCTCCGTCGCCGTCGCCAGGCCCTCACCGGCCAGACGGGCCTGCGCTGCAGACACTTCCGCGGTCGTGGGAACCTCGACACCGAGATGGTTCAATGTCCCCGGGATCTGGTTGGCGTCCTCGATCAGCACCAGCTTCAACGGCGGGTCGACCACCGCGAAGTTGGCGTAGCCCGGACGGACCTTCGCCGGTTCGGTCGCGAACAACTTCGAGTAGAAGACAACGGCTTCGTCGAGGTTGGCGACGTTCAGGGCGAGCTGGACTCTGGACATGACGACCTCCGGTAGTATTCGCAAGTGTCGATGCGTCGAGTATGATCGATGCATCGACCACTGTCAATGGGAGGTTCCCGTGGCGAAGCGAGTCGCAACGATTGAGCCGACGGACCGGTGCTGTACTTCCGTGCTGGCCTCACCGCTGGACGCCTCCCAGGCCGCCGAGCTGGCCAGTGGCTTCACTGCCTTGGCCGACCCGGTCCGACTCCGAGTCTTGAGCATCCTCGCCGCTGCCCCCGAGGGCGAGGTCTGTGTGTGCGACTTCGTCGGGCCACTGGGCAAGAGCCAGCCCACCGTCTCCCATCACCTGAAGATCTTGAGCGAGGCCGGCCTGGTGGCCGGGGAGCGGCGTGGCAAGTGGGTGTGGTACTCGCTCAACCGGGAGCGGCTCGCCGATCTCCAGGCGGCACTCCAGCCCGTCGGGTAGAAGGCGCGTGACCTCAGGGATCCCCGATGAGGAATCGATCGTTCAAGCTTCGTATTCTCCAACGATCTGCCGGCGGGACTCATTGGCGACCGAATTGGATCCGCCATCATCAAACGGTTCATGACCTATCGCGTCGAAACGACAGTGAACTGCCGGCTCCATGATCTCCGATACTTCATGGCGACATCGATGCTCACCGCCGGCATCCCTATCACGACTGTGTCAGCTCGACTGAGCCATGCGAGAACCTCGATGACCTTGAACGTCTACGCGCACGCCGTCCCAGGCGGCGAGGGCTTCGCGGCCGATGAGCAGTCCCAACCGACTTCAATCCGAACCGGGTGCCGCTGGTGGATGGACCCATGATCGTTCTGAGCTCCGCGCACCGCCACTGCTGATTCCACGCTCCTTCGATCGTCAAATTTGCGGGGGTACAGTGACCGGCTGTGGACGGAGCCGACGTCGAAGAACCCGAGCTCTCATTCCCTGAAGGATTCGTCTGGGGCACAGCGACCGCTGCCCATCAGATCGAGGGGGGCAACGTCAACAACGACTGGTGGGCCTGGGAGCACAACTCCGACTCGGGATGTGGCGAGTCAAGTGGCGATGCCTGTGATTCCCTGCACCGCTGGGCCGAGGATGTTGAGCTCGTGGCTTCCATGGGCCTCCAGGCCTATCGATTCTCTCTTGAGTGGAGCCGCATCGAGCCCGCTGAAGGCGAATTCTCCCTCGCTGCGCTCGACTACTACCGCCGCATCTGCGCGGCCTGCCGCGAGCGCGGCATTGCCCCAGTCGTGACATTCCACCACTTCACCACTCCGACCTGGCTCACCGAGCGAGGAGGGTGGGAGGCCGAAGACGCTGCCGATGTCTTCGGCCGTTTCGTTTCTCGAGCCACGGCCCATCTCGGAGACCTCATTGGGTGGGCCTGTACGATCAACGAGCTCAACCTCATTGGTGTTATGGGTTACGCCCTTGGGTCATCTCCACCGGGAGTGAAGAATGATTTCGCCCGGCACCTCGCGGTGAATGAGACAATTGTGCGAGCACATCGTTCAGCCGTCAACGCCCTTCGGTCGGGGCCAGGTGACTTTCCTGTTGGCCTGACGTTGTCGATGGACGAGATGGTGGCGGAACCGGGCGGAGAAGAGGTGCTCGAAGCCGCTCGCGAGATCCTGGAAGACAGGTTCATGAGGGGAGTTGAGGGCGACGACTTCATCGGTGTCCAGTGCTACTCGCGTGTGCACTTCGGCCCCGAAGGCCAAGCCCCTAACGAGCCCGGAGTTCCGATCACACAAATGGGCTACGAGTACTGGCCCCAAGGGGTCGAACACTGTGCCCGACGGGCCGCGTCGGTTTCCGGTCTTCCCGTCCTCCTCACTGAGAGTGGACTCGCGACCGACAACGATGCCGAGCGCATTGCCTACATCTCCCAGGTCCTGCGAGGAGTCCGGCGCGCCATCGATGACGGCGTGGACATCCGGGGTTACTTCGTGTGGAGCCTGCTCGACAACTTCGAATGGTCCAACGGGTTCACGCCGAGATTCGGACTCCACAGTGTCGATCGCACGACATTTGCCCGATATCCCAAGCCGAGTGCCTCGTGGTTTGGCGCTGTGGCGAGAGCAAACGGCTTGCTGGCGTCCCCGACCTGAGAGGGCACTCACAAGGTCAGGGTGCGCAAGCACAGCAAATCTCCCATCGCACGGAGACGGATGGAGTTGCGCCGACCAAGACTCGGACCACTGGCGCCCGAAATCCGGAGTCCGCCTCCTCGGAGAGCGAACTCACCTTTCGCCTGCCACGGGCGCTGACTACCGCCAGGTATCTCACGACCAAACTCTCATAACGTTGGACCGCCGAACGGGGTCAAGCTCACAGTTGGCAGTCCCAACCGACTTCAATCCGAACCGAGCGCTCCTGGTCGACGGGCCGATAGTCGGTGTGTGAGCTCCCAACGGGCCACCGCGGATGCGAGCCAAACGGGCTCCTCCATCCAAGCCGTACTCTTTGAAGTATAAGCGATCGTTTATTTGATAGACAATCAGTTATACTCTGAATATGGCACCACGTCTCCTGCAAAGCCCGACCGTTGCCGGCAGCCTCATACTCGCGGCTCGACTCAAGGCGGGACTCACGCAGCGGCAGCTGGCCGACAGGCTCGGTGTCACCCAACCCGTCGTGGCTACCTACGAATCGGGTCGCCGGCAGCCGACCATTCCAAGTTTGATGCGAATCCTGTCGGGTGCCGGCTTTGATCTACACCTGAGCCTCGCCCCTCACGAGGACCACGACGAGGTTCTCGAGTCCCTTGAGAGGCAACGACCACGCGAAGAGCAAGAGCGCTGGCACGCCTCCCAGCGTGACATCGTTCACGCCGCTCGGCAGCGCCTCGATCAATCGTGACCAATCCAGAGGATCAGGAGGATCTTGACGCCGCAACGATCATCGCCACTCTCAATCGGCACGGAGTTCGCTACGTCGTGATTGGCGCCCTCGCTGCTCAGCTGCAGGGTGCACCGATTCCGCGCACACGGGATATCGACATCACTCCGGCAACCGATGATGACAATCTGCAGCGATTGTCAAGGGCTCTGCACGAACTGAACGCCCGGATCAGGACGGCAGACGTCCCGGAGGGTTTGCCGTTCGATCATGACGGGGCGTCCCTGTCACATGCTCGAATCTGGAATCTGACCACACCCTTCGGTGAGTTCGATCTCTCATTTGTCCCGAGCGGAACAGAGGGTTATGACGATCTCGCTCGTCACGCGCACCTGCTTGAGTCGTACGGCCAGCTCGTTCCCGTCGCAGATCTCGACGATGTCATCAGGTCCAAGGAAGCAGCCGGAAGGCCAAAGGACATCCTTCACCTTCCAATACTGCTGCAGACCAGTCAGCGCCTCCATGATCACCGAAAGGGAGACAACGAGCGCGAAATCGGTCCTGAAATCGGATTCTGAGCTACAAACGGCGCGAAATTTGCAGCCCCAACGGGATTCGAACCCGTGTCGCCACCTTGAGAGCGCGTTCGGACCCCTCTCTCGGTTCGGCTCCAACCGCTGCAGTCCTGTTCAGTGGGGGTGGCGTCCGACCGCTACCGACCGGATAGGCCCGAGTTGGCGGGAGTTCAGTAGCAATTTCAGTAGCAAGACAATGAAGGTGGTGACAAGGTGGAGACACCCTCCAGGACTTGCTCCGAGATCGGGATCATTTGGACAGCGCCCGGGCAATTTCGAGGGTCAACGTGACTGCTCGACGCTCGACCGATCAGCTCGACTCGAACCGATTGATCGCCTCCACGACCCGGCGGCGCTTGGCCTCGATGGTGTCGAGGAGTGCCACGCGCTCTCGCAGGGTGACACACGACACGGTGCCGGCCCTGATGAGCGCCCGGGCGTAGTCGTAGTCCTTCTGACGCCCGGCCGACAGCTTGGCAACGACGATGTCGTGCGCCTCGAGACAGACGGCGGTACTGGGGGATGCCGCTTGGAGCGTGACAGGGACGCAGCGCTCGAGCCACCCACTCGGGAGATCGGCCACCGCGAGACCCACGCCCTGGCCGTAGATGCCGAACGTCTCATGGAAGCGCGAATCCTCGCCGATGGCGCCATCAACCTTGATGGCCTTCAGCTCGTCCGGGTCGTCGAGGAAGGCGATGTCGACCTCAATGGACAGACATGCCTCGGGTGGAAGCTCATCCTCGCTGTAGGTTCCGAGGATCGCCTGGCTTCCGATCACGATGATGTTGTTGTCCTCAGCAGCGTCGGCCGCGGCCCGAAGCACGTGGGCGAAGTCCTCTTGCTTCACGTGCGTGACGAACCACGCTGGGCTTCGAGCGCGGCGAGACGTTCCTCGTCGGTGAGCACGCCAGCGAACGGCGAGTTCTGTCGCAACTCCCGGGCTCGAGGCGTCGGCGAGGTCAGCACAGCCAGCACCTCGTCGACCGGGCCGGCGAGGAGCCGGCTCCATTCCGAGAGCCACCTCGCCGCCTGGCCCCGAGAGTGGACGGACTTGAGGTGATCCAGGTTCTCCCGGGCCTTCGCCATGACGGGGTCGGGGTCGAGCGCCAGTTTTCCGGCGATGGCATAGCCCAGCCACAGGCTGCGCTTCTGATCCCGGGTGAGCCGCTGGGTGCGGGTACGCAACGCCTCGAGGTCCTTGCGGGCAATGCGGCGATGGCGCCCAGTCGTCACGAAGGGCAGGTCCCCGATGTTGCAGAGGTCGACGACGTGTTGGCGAGACGTGTTGAGCAGGTGCGCGGCCTCACCCGTGGTCAGCAACTCATCCTCGTCGGCGGCGGTGGCCGCTTCATAGATCGCACTTCGCATGCCAACCATTGTAGCAGTAGACACAAAAAACACCAACTCAATGCCTGAGATTATTGCTATTTGCTATCCACCTGGTGAGCACAGCCCAAAGGCCTCCAGCACGCCATCTGAGCTGGACCTTTGAGGCTTCAGCGGCCGACGGCGCGGAACCCCCTGTGGATCCGCCCTGAGCCGGTGGCCGATTCGACGAACGCCAGCAGGGCGATCCGGGGAATGACGATCCGCCGGCCGAGACGGAGTGACGGGAGCTCGCCTCTGGCCACCAGGTCGTAGGCGAGGTCCGACGAAATGCCCAGCCGGTCTGCCGCCTCCGCCACCGTCAGGACGAGCCGATCACCGTTGGCCTCGGAGATTGGGCGTGTGCTCATCGAGTCCCACCTTTGCAGCACCAGGACGACCTGCCCTCGGTCCCTCCCATGATCCGGACCGATGTCACCCTGAACGTCACCCGGCACGTCACCCTGGTCGAAGTGCCCGGTATTTCGTCCCGATCGGCCGGCCTGAAGCGGCCCTGCTCACGCAGACCGCGCCCAGCAGGGACGGCTTCGGGCAATTGACGTGGCCCGAAGCCGTCCCGGGCCACTTTCGATGCCGGTGGGATCAGAGTCACGCGGGACCAGATCTCCACCGGACTGGTCACCATGAGTCGCGTTGGCCTCTGCCC
>Ga0307374_10001196_pt1 | contig 48613 bp, 37 predicted proteins | sample OX3MG_FD_202532 | JGI IMG/M metagenome (GOLD analysis project Ga0307374, IMG submission 202532) | Soil microbial communities from Risofladan, Vaasa, Finland - OX-3 | ecosystem: Environmental > Terrestrial > Soil > Coastal area > Acid sulfate soil | place: Finland: Risofladan, Vaasa | collected...
CTCACGCGGGGCGACGGCGGGCAGAATCTGATCGGTAACGAACTGGGGCCGCTGCTGGGCATGATCCGCACGCAGGAACTGCTCGCGGCGCGGCGCATCGACGGCGGCCGCCAGTACTTCACGCGGGCGTACGACTTCGGGTTCTCGAAGACGGCCGCCGAAACGTTCAAACACTGGCCCAGCGATTCGATCCTCCGCGACATGATCAGCGTGATCCGGGCGTACCGCCCGCAGGTGGTCATCTCGGTATGGTCGGGCACGCCGCGCGACGGGCACGGCCACCACCAGGTGTCGGGCATCCTGTCGCGCGAGGCGTTCGACCTCGCGGGCGACACGGTGCGCTATCCGCGCTCGGCCACCAATGGCATGGGGGCGTGGACGCCGACGGTGTTCTACCGGTCGGCGCGGGTGTTCGGCCGCGGCGCAGATCAGCCGATGCCCGGCACGCTGCCGATCGACGTCGGGGCGTACGACGTGCTCGAGGGCCGCACCTACGCCGCGATCGCCGCCGAGAGTCGGTCGCAGCATCGCTCGCAGGGGCAGGGGAATCTGGCGCCGCTGGAGCCGCGGCTGGATCACGTGCGGCTGGAGGTGGCGCTGCCGCCGGCGTCGAGCCGCGACACGACGTCGTTGTTCGCGGGGATGGACACGAGCTTCGCGCGATTCGCGGCGCTCCCGCTGCCGCCCGCGGCTCGCGCCGCCGTGGATTCGCTGGACGGCGCGGGCGTCGAGATCGCGCGCCATCTGCACCTGATCGACCCGTCGAGCGCGGTGGCGCCGATCGCCCACTACCTCGATCTGGCGCAGCGGGCCGCGGCCGGCGCGCGCGGGTGCGCGGCGGCGGGGATGCCGGTGCCGGTGTGCGCTGGCGCCATGGGCGACTTCGCGACGACGATGGACGAGCAGGTGCGGCGCGCCAAGCGGGCGCTGCTGCTCGCGGCGGGCGTGCAGCTGCTCGCCACGTCGCCAAGGGAAGTGATCGCGATCGGCGACCGCGCGCCGATCACGATCAGCGTCGTGAACCATGGGCGCGCGCCGGTGGCGTACCTGGGGCGCGACAGCAGCGGCACGTACGTGGGGCCGGCCCCGCAGGCGGTGGCACCCGAAGCGCTGTGGGAGCAGACCTACGACCAGACGATGGCCGGCGAGCCGACGATGCCGTGGTGGCTGCGATATCCGCTGGCCGGCGACATGTTCAGCCTGCGCCCGCCGGGCGACCTCCGCGGCACCCCGGTGCCGCAACTGCTCGAAGGCGAGGACCGCGTGCGGAGTTCCGGCGTACGGGTGGGCCTCGAGATCGCGGGCGTGCACTTCACGTACGAGATCTCACCCATCGTGCGCCGGTTCGCCGATCCGGCGCGTGGCGAGGTGGAGCGGCCGATCGCGCTCGCCCCGGCGATCACGGTGCTGTTCGACCGCGAGGTGGAATACGCGCGCGCCAACACCGCGCTCGACCGCCGCGAGCACCTGGTCGTGCGGTCGGACGCGTCGCATGAACGGCGCGTGACGGTCACGCTGGCGCTGCCGGCCGGCCTCACCGCCGACAGCGCCACCCGCACGTTGACGCTGGCGCCGGGTGAGGACGCCAACCTCTACTTCCGCCTGCGCGGCACGCTCCGGCCCGGCGCGCACGCGATCTCGGCGTCGGCCGCGAGCGACGGCCAGACGTTCACGTTGGGGTACGTGCCCGTGGAGTACGAGCACATCCAGCCGCAGCGCTACTACCGGCAGGCGGCGGTGGAGCTGCAGGCCGTGGACGTGAACTACGCGCGCGGGATGGCGATCGCGTACATCCCCGGGGTGGGCGACAACGTGGAGCCGATGCTCGACCAGCTCGGACTGCGCGTGACCACGGTGGCGCCCGACGCGCTGCCGGAGACCGATCTCTCGAAATTCGCCGCGGTGGTGGTGGGCGCGCGGGCGTTCGACGCGAGCGACGCCCTGCGGGCGAACAACGGCCGGCTGCTGAAGTACGCGCGGAACGGCGGCACGCTGGTGGAGCAGTACGAACAGGTGGTGCGACCGGGGCAGCTTCCATATCCGATCACGCTGTCGCGTCCGGCCGACCGCGTGACCGAGGAGGACGCCCCGGTGACGATCCTCGATCCCGCGTCGCCGATTCTCAACACGCCGAACAGGATCACGGCATCGGACTTCGACCACTGGGTGCAGGAGCGGTCGTCGTACATGCCGCACACGTTCGACGATCACTACCATGCGATCCTGTCGATGCACGACACCGGCGAGCCGCCCAACGACGCGGGGATCCTCGTGGCGCCGCTCGGCAGGGGCACGTTCGTCTACGCCACGCTGTCGTTCTTCCGCCAGCTGCCGGCCGGGAACCCGGGGGCGGCCCGGCTGTTCGTGAACATCCTGTCGGCCAACCAGCGCGCGGCCGTGGGCGGGCGGAAGTCCGCGCTGCCGACGCCGTGAGGGGAGCGATGCGGGGGAAATTCCGGGGAATGGCCGGCCTCGCCGCGGGGCTGCTGCTGGCGGCCTGCGCGCACGACTCGCGCACGCCGCTCGTGGTGTACTCGCCGCACGGCAAGGATCTGCTGCAATACTACGCCGACGCCTTCGAGGCCGTGCATCCCGACGTGGACGTGCAGTGGGTGGACATGGGATCGCAGGACGTGCTCGACCGCCTGCGCTCGGAGAAGGCCAACCCGCAGGCCGACGTCTGGTTCGGCGCGCCGTCGGAGACGTTCGCGCGCGGCGCGAGCGAAGGGCTGCTGGAACCGTACAAGCCCACCTGGGCCGCCGACGTGCCGGCCGACGCGCGCGATCCGCACGATCTGTGGTACGGCACGTATCTCACCCCCGAGGTGATCGCCTACAACTCCAAGGCCGTGTCCGCGGCGGACGCGCCCAAGGATTGGGACGACGTGCTCGATCCCAAATGGAAGGGCAAGGTGCTCATCCGCGATCCGATCGCCTCGGGATCGATGCGCGCGATCTTCGCGTCGATCGTCGCGCGGTCGATCGCCCAGACCGGGTCGGAGCAGGCGGGGTGGGACTGGCTGCGCCGGCTCGACGGGCAGACGAGCGAGTACACGCTCAACCCGACGCTGCTCTACCAGAAACTGGGGCGGCAGGAGGGGCTGATCAGCCTCTGGGACATGCCCGACATCGCGCTGCTCAAGCAGAAGTCGGAGTTCCCCCTGGCGTACGTGATTCCGTCGAGCGGCACGCCGCAGATCGTGGACGCGATCGCGATCGTGCGCGGGAGCAAGCATCCGGAGCTGGCCCGCGCGTTCTACGAATTCGTGACCACGCCCAAGGCGCTGATCGCCGCCGCCGACCGATTCGTCCGCATTCCGGTGCGCACCGACCTCGACCCCGACTCGCTGCCCGATTGGATCCGCCAAGCGCGCGCGCAGATCAAGCCGATGCAGCTCGATCGCCAGATGCTGGTGGACAGCACGGACACGTGGATGAAGTACTGGGACGCGAACATCCGCAACAGCCGGCGCGGCAAGTGAGCGACGCGAGCGGACTGCGCCTGATCGGGGTGTCGCGCCGCTACGAGGGAACGGGGCGCGGCGTGGAGGAGCTGTCGCTCGACGTGCGGGCCGGCGAGTTGCTGGCGCTCATCGGCGCGTCGGGGTCGGGCAAGACCACCACGCTGCGCATGATCGCCGGCTACGAACCGCCGGACGGCGGGCGGATCGCGCTGGTCGACGCCGCCGGCGCCGAGCGCGACATCACGCGCGAGCCGCCGCAGCGCCGCGGGTTCGGCATGGTGTTCCAGCACTACGCCCTGTTCCCGCACATGCCGGTGCTGGAGAACGTCGCGTTCGGGCTCGAGGCGCGGGGCGTGTCGAGGGCCGAGCGCCGGCAGCGCGCCGCCCAGGCGCTGGCGGGCGTGGGGCTGGCGGATTACGGATCGCGTGCCGTGCAGGCGTTGTCGGGCGGGGAACAGCAGCGCGTGGCGCTGGCGCGCGCGCTGGTGATCGAGCCCCACGTGCTGCTGCTCGACGAGCCGCTGTCCAATCTCGATCCCATGCTGCGCCAGACCACGCGCGACGAGTTGCGCGAGATGCTGCACCGGCTCCGCATCACCGTGGTGTTCGTGACCCACGATCAGGAGGATGCGTTCGCGGTGGCCGACCGGGTGGCGATGCTGTGCGCGGGGCGGCTCGAGCAGGTGGGGACGCCGGAAGCGCTGTACCACGCGCCAGCCTCCCATGTCGTGGCCCGGTTCGTGGGCCGCGGGGCGCTGGCGCCGGCGCGCGCGGAGGGCGACGCGGCGCTGGTGACGATCGGCGGCGTGACCCAGCGGGCGCCGCTCGGGGCGGCGGCGGCCGGCGCCCCGCAGGTGGCGGTGCTCCGCCCCGAGACGCTGGCCGTGGTGGACGCCACCGAACCCGACGCCTGGCGGGGCACGGTGCAGACCCGGCGGTTCGCCGGTGATCACTTCGTGTACCGCGTGGGCAACATCGCCGGCGCCTCCGAGCCCCTCGAGGTGATGGCGGATCACGGCCGCGTGGCCGAGGGCGACGCGGTGGGGGTGCGCCTGCGGCCGCATCCGATCGCGCTCGTGGCCGCGCCCGGGGCGCGGTGAGCAAGCGGTACACGGGGCTCGCTCTCGCCATCCTGGCGCTCCTGCTGTGGAGCGTCGTGTATCCCAACGTGTCGGTGGTGGCGGGCAGCTTCGCGCACGGGCTCAGGGATTGGCGGGCGTTCCTCAGCAGCCCGGCCGATCACGAGGCGCTCACGAACACGCTCATCATCTCGGTGGCGTCGGTGATGGCGTCGCTCGCGATCGGTGTTCCTCTGGCGTTCCTGCTCACGCGGTTCGAGTTCCGGGGCCGCCGGCTGCTGAGCGTGTTCGCCACGCTCCCGGCGGCGCTGCCGCCGCTCGTGGGCGTGATCGCGTTCCTGTTCCTGTACGGCGAGAGCGGCGTGGTCACGCGCGGCGTGCAGCAGCTGTTCGGGCTCTCGCGTCCGCCGTGGACGCTCACCGGCGTGTGGGCGATCGTGTTCGTGCACGCCTACACGATGTACGTGTACGTATTCCTGTTCGTCTCGGCGGGGCTGGAGCGGTACGACTCGTCGCTCGACGAAGCGGCCACGGGCCTCGGGGCGTCGTCGGCGCTCACCCTGCGCCGGGTCACGCTGCCGCTGCTCACGCCGGCGATCGTCGGCTCGATGCTGCTCGTGTTCATGAGCGCGCTCGGGTCGTTCTCGGCGCCGTACGTGTTCGGGGGCGGCACGCGCGTGCTGAGCACGCAGATCCTGGTGTCCAAGCTCAACGACTCGATGGGCATGGCCTACGTCGAGACCTCGGTGCTGGCGCTGACGGCGGTGGCGGCGTTGTTCGCGCTGCGGTGGATCGAGCGCCGCCGGGACTACGCGATGGCGGGGAAAGGGCGAGCGACGCGCATCGTGGTGCAATCGCGGGGCTGGCGGGTGGCGGCGCCGATCATCGCCGCCATGGCCGTGACGTTCCTGGTCCTGCCCCATGCGATGGTCGTGCTGGTGTCGTTCGCGCGGGACGGCACGTGGACCACGCAGGTGCTGCCGCCGCAGTACACGCTCGACAACTTCCGCCACCTGGCCACCGATCCCGACCTGATGCAGCCGATCACGAACAGCGTGAGCATGGCGGCCATCGCCACCGCGGCGAACGTGGTTTTCGGGCTGCTCGCCGCGTACCTGCTGGTGCTCACGCGGGCGCCCGGGAAGAAGCTGCTGGGGCTGCTCGTGGCCTTGCCGTGGGCGATTCCCGCCACGGCGATCGCGCTCGGGTTGTCGGCGACGTTCGACCGCAACTCCCTGGCCTCGGCGCGCATGCTGCTCGTGGGCACGTTCTGGATCCTGCCGTTCGCGTATTTCATCCGCAACATCCCGCTCGTCACCAACGCCGTGGAAGGCTCGCTGCGGCAGATGGACCCGACCATCGAGGACGCGGCGCGCGGGCTCGGGGCGTCGTGGTGGCTGGCCATGCGGCGCGTGGTGCTGCCGGCGGCGCGGCCGGGCCTCGTGGCCGGCGCCATGCTGGCGTCGGTGGCGGCGGTCGGGGAATTCGTGGCGAGCATCGTGCTGTACACGCACGCCAACCGGCCCATCTCCATGGAGATCCTGTCGCAACTGCGCGGGCTCTCGTTCGGCACCGCGGCGGCGTACAGCGTGCTGCTCATCGCGCTCGTGCTGGCGATCACGACCGGCGCCCGGTGGGCGGAAGCGAGGATGGCGTGACGAACACCGCGCGCATGCGTTCGAGCACGTGTCGCTCGGGGTGGGGGCGGCCATGCTCGCCGCCCATCGGCGTCCGGGCGGATTGACATTGCGCCGGCCCCTCACTCACTTGAGGGGAGCGTGCGACGCGCGATGCCTGCGCGATCGACGCCGCCCATCTCCTCCAGCATGAGAACGCGCCGCCCGTGAACTCAGAGCCCGCCGCCGGTCTGGGGAACACGCCGACCGCCCGTTTCGAAGCGCTGTTCGAAGCGATCGCGCACGCCATCGCCGTCTTCAACGGCGAGCTCGAGTTGGTGAGCGCCAATCCGCTCTATCGCGAGCTCACCGGGCTGGACGCCGACGCCGCCACCGGGCGCTCGGTGTACGACGCCTTTCCCAACGCGCTCGCCGACCTCACCGACCAGATCGACTCGGCGGTGCGCGGCACGCCGGTCATCGCCTATCCGGTCACCTTCCAGCGCCCCGATGGCCGCCGCGTGGTGGAGGTGACGTTCGTGCCAATCACCGCCGCGTCGGGGCGGCAGGGCCTGATCTTCGCCGGCAACGATATCACCGAACGCGAGGAACTGCGCCAGGACCTGGCCCGCAGCATCGCCCAGCTCGAGACGATCTTCGACGTCATACCAGATTCCGTGCGCGTGGTGGACGCCGACGGCAACACGCGGCGCACCAACACGCAGGCCCAGCTCGACCACGCCCCCAACACGCCGAGCACGCTGCGCGAACTCTGGCAGCTGGACCGCCCGCGCACGCTGGATGGCACCAGTCTGTTCGTGCACGAGCATCCCACGGCCCGCGCCCTGCGCGGCGAACGCGTGCGCGGCGAACGGCTCGAGGTGCGACGCGGCCCCGACGGCGCGATCGTGATCGACGTCAACGCCAATCCGTTGTACGACGAGCAGGGGCGCATTCGCGGCGCGGTGACGGTGGAGCGCGACGTCACCTTCCGCACCCAGCTCCAGCAACAGCTCGAGGAGGAGGCCCGACGCACCGCCGAGCTGTACGAGCGGGTGTCCACCGAAGCCGAGCGCCTGGAACGCATGGTGCAGGAGCGCACGCGGGAGTTGCTCGCGCTGCAGGACGCGCGGGCCCGGGAACGGCGCCTGACGGCGGTCGGCCAGCTGGCGGCCGGCGTCATGCACGACGTGAACAACGCGCTCAATCCGATCATGGCGGCGGCGTACCTGCTGGAGACCAACGCCGAGAATCCGGCCGCCGTGCGCGACTATGCGGTGCGCATCGCCAAGGCCGCCGAGACGGGCGCCGCGACGGCGGCGCGCGTGGGCCGGTTCATCCGACAGGAACCCATGAAGGGCGAGCGCGAGGAAGCGATCGACCTCTCCGCGGTGTGCGACGAGGTGGTGGCCATGACCCGCCCGCTGTGGGCCGAGCGGGCGCGCGGTGGGCTGGTCCAGCTGGAGCGCGAGCTCGCGCCGGGCGCCATGATCCGCGGCATTGCCGGCGAGATCCGCGAGGCGCTGCTCAATCTGATCCAGAACGCGCTCGACGCCATGCACGGCGGCGGCACGCTCGGCATCGTCACCCGCGTGGCCGATGGCGAGGTGATCGTCGAGGTGCGCGACACCGGCACCGGCATGTCGGACGAGGTGCGCGAGCGTGCCTTCGAGCCCTTCTTCACCACCAAGGGGCAGGGCGGCACCGGCCTCGGCCTCGCCGAGGTCTACGGCATCGCCAAGCGGCACCGCGGCCGCGCCGAGATCGATTCGGTGCTCGGCCGCGGCACGACGCTGCGGCTCGTGTTCCCGTTGGCCGTGGATCGTCCCCCGGCCGGCGCGGCGGAGCCGATCCACCGCCGGGCGCCGCGCCGCGTGCTTCTGGTGGAAGACCACGCGGACAGCCGCGAGTTCATGCAGGCGCTGCTCGAGAGCGACGGGCATACCGTGCAGGCCGTGACCTGCGTGGCCGAGGCGATGGACAAACTCGGCGACGCCGCCGAAACGCCCTACGACGTGCTGGTCACCGATATCGGGCTGCCCGACGGCAGCGGATGGGACCTCATCGCCCATGCGCGGGGGCGGTGGGCCAATCTCCGGATCGGCGTGGTCACAGGGTGGGAACCCCGTGGCGCCACGGCGGCTACGGACTTTCTGCTCCGGAAGCCGGTCAGAACGTCCGACCTGCTCGCGCAGGTCGCCGCGGCCACGCTAGCGCAGTAAGCGGGTGCGCACCTAACTTTGTCTCTATGACCGACGGCCCGCCGCAGATCCGGATCCTCGTCGCGGAAGACGACAGCAACGCGAGATCGCTGCTCGTGGAGCTGCTGTCGGCGCTCGGCCACATCGTGGTCGCCGAGGTCGGCACGGGACGTGAAGCGCAGGAACGCGCGCTCGAGCTGGTGCCCGACGTGGTGCTGCTCGACGTCCACATGCCCGACGGATCGGGCATCGAAGCCGCGGAAGTGATCACGCACACCACGCCCGGCGTAGCGGTGGTGCTGTTCAGCGGCGATCAGGCACTCACGCTCTCGGACCACGACGTGACGGCCACGGCCGCGATCGCGTTCCTGCCCAAGCCGGCCCCGCCGCGCGTGCTCGATTCCACGATCCGCCTGGCGGCCACGCGCGCCAAGGAACTGGCCTCGGCGCGCAAGGACGCCGACAGCGCGCGGCAGGCGCTGGAGAACCGCAAGATGATCGAGCGTGCCAAGGGCATCCTCATGCGGCGGACGGGATCGTCGGAGCAGGAAGCGTATCGCATCCTGCAGCGCACGAGCCAGGATCGGTCGGTGCCGATGGTCGAGATCGCCAAGGCCGTCCTGGCCAGCGAACCCGGCGCGAGCGAACACTAGGCAGCAGCCCTAGCTCCGGATCACCACCTCGGGCGCACGCGGCTTGACGTACTGCTCCATCCCCAATCCCAGAAAGATCGTCGCGGCCGCCAGGGCCGCCGACACGAGGAACGGGAGTTCGATCACCCGGTCGAACATCCAGCCGGCGAGCACGGGGAAGATCACGCGCGCCATCCCGCCGAACGTCTGCTGCACGCCCATGTACAATCCGCGCTCGTGGTCCGGCGTCACACGCGACAACATCGCGGTGACGCACGGGAAGGTGAACGCGGTGCCCAGCGGGACGAGGGCCACGGCGATGGCCAGCGGGATGTACGGGATGAGCTCCACCAGCCCCGGCGGCAGCAGGCCCCCGAACAGCGACGCCACGGCGTGTGGGTTGGCCAGCCGGTGCGTGAACGGCATGATCGTCAATCCCAGCGCCAGCAGCACGGCGCCCAGGCGTGACAGGCGCGGTTCGCCGAACCGGTCCACGGCGCGACCCAGCACGAAGGCGCGGGTGACCACCGAGATGACGCCGATGTACATGAAGAAATAGCCGATCGTCCTCGCGGTCACGCCGAATCGCGCGGCGAGGAAGAGCGCGAGGATGGCCGTGACGCCCTGGAACGCGCCCATGCCCAGCGCGTAGATCCAGATCAGGCGCGACGCCGGCTCGCCCGAATGCGTGATCACACGCAGCATGGCCTCGCGCGAGCGCCCCTTGGCGTGGGGGCGCGCGCGGGCTTCGACCATGTCCCGCGATTCGTGCAGATAGCGCGAGGCGAACAGGATGTTGGCCAGGCACAGCGCGGCCGCGGCGAGTCCCGGCGCGTGACCCCCGACGCCGAGGCTGAGCGAGCCGAGCACCGGTCCGATGGCGACGCCGGCGTTGGTGGCGGCCGAGAGCAGGCCCAGGCTCCTGGCGCGGTCCTCGGGTTTGGTGGCGTCGGCCACGTAAGCCTGGACGACGCTCACCGTGCCGCCGCCCGCCCCCTGCACGATGCGCGACAGGAAGAGCAGCCACAGCGATGTCGCGTAGCCGAAGATCACGTACGCGATGGCCGATGCCGTGAGTCCCACCAGCAGCGCGGGCCGCCGGCCGTGGCGATCGGAGAGGCGCCCCCAGTACGGCGCGCTGATCAACTGCGCCACCGCGTACGACGACACGAGCAATCCCACCATGAGGCCGCTCGCGCCGAGCGACTTGGCGTAGAACGGGAGCAGCGGAACGATCATCAACAGCCCCACCATGTCGATGAACGCCGTCACCATGAGCACCGCGAGACGGCCGATGGGGCGGTCTCGTGGTGGAGTGGGGGGCGTGGCGGTGGCGGCGGAGGCGAGCATCAGACGTCGTGGATTAGGGTGACGTAATCAAGCAGCGTCCGGCCGCCATGACAAACGCCCCCGATGTCAGGATCTCACCAAGTCGAGCGCCGCCTACTCGTTCGTCTTGCCGAGGGCGGCCGGCGGAACGGCGCGGCCCACCACGCCCGCGAGAGCGACGATGGTGAGCACGTAGGGAATCATCTCCACGAACTGCGCCGGCACGAATGCCACGCCCTGCAGGCGGATCTGGAAGGTCTCCGCAGCCGCGAACAACAGGCAGGCGAGGGCGATCCGCGGCGGATCCCAGCGGCCGAAGATGATCGCGGCCAGGGCGATGAACCCGCGCCCCGCGGTCATCTGGTCGCTGAACTGGTGCTGGTCGAGGGTCAGGTAGGCGCCGCCGAGTCCGGCGATCGCGCCAGAAATGGCCACGGCCAGCCACTGCACCCGCGCCACCGGCACTCCCACCGAGAGCGCCGCCCCAGGGTGCTCGCCCACGGCGCGCACCCGCAAGCCGAACGGCGTGCGGTACAGCACCCAGGCCACGGCGGGGATGCTCAGGGCGCCGAGCCAGATCAGGGGATTGTGCGCCAGCGCGCGGATCCCCGAGCCCGTCTCGGCCACCGAGAACCCGGGCACGCGCGGCGAGTTGGCCGAGCTGTGGAACAGCAGTTTGAGGAAGAACCGCGTGGCGCCGATGGCCAGCAGGTTGATGGCCACGCCCACCACCACCTGGTCGGCCTTGTAGCGAATGGAACAGAGCGCGTAGAGCAGCGCGAACGAGGCGCCGCCCGCCATGCCGGCCAGCACGCCGAACCACGGATTGTGGCCGAAGTAGCTCCCGATCGCCGCGCAGAAGGCGCCGGTGAGCATGTAGCCCTCGAGGCCGAGCGCGATGAGCCCGGAGCGCTCCGACAGCACGCCGCCCGCCGACGCGAAAAGATACGGAATGGAGATGCGGATGGTCTGCGCGAGAAAGGCGAGGAACATCATGCGTCGGGGCTCCTCCGCGCGCCGCGCAGCAGGCGCCGTACCTCGGGCACCGACGTGGCCACGGCGATGATCACCACGGCCTGCAGCACCTCGACCATCTGCTTGGGCACGAGGGCGTTCACGGCCAGTCCGCCCTGCGACAGCGTGCCGAACAGCAGCGCCGCCAGCACCACGCCCACCGGATTGTTCCGTCCCACGAGCGCCACGGCGATGCCGAGGAATCCGGCGCCGGTGCTGAACCCGTCCTCGTAGTAATGCTTGTAGCCGAGCACGAAGTTGAGCCCGCCGATGCCGGCCACAGCGCCCGAGATGAGCATGGCCCGCCACCAGACGCCCGGCACGTGCACGCCCCCGTACTCCGCCGCCTGCGGCTGGAGCCCCGCGGCGCGCAGTTCGTAGCCGGCGCGCGAGCGGAAGAGATACCACCACGCGATCGCGACCGCGATCAGCGCCAGGAGGATCACCACGTTGGCCGCCGAACCGTGGAACGCCGGGATCACCGCCGACAGCCGCGGCAGCGCGCCGCTGCGGATCTCGGCCGTGTGCAGCGTGTCGAATACCTTGAAGTGCGCCACCGTCAGGTAGTTGAGCAGCGCCAGCACGATGAAGTTGAGCATGATCGTGGTGATCACCTCGTGCGCGCCCCACCGGGACTTGAGCACGCCCGCCGCGCCGCCCACCACGCCGCCGCCCACCGCCGCGGCGAGCAGGAACAACGGCAGCACGACGAGGGCCGGAATGCCCGGCGGCAGCAGCGTGCCCACGACCGCGGCCACGAATCCGCCGGCCGCGAGCTGGCTCTCGGCGCCGATGTTGAACAGGCCGGCGCGAAGCCCGATCGCCACCGAGAGTCCGGTGAACGTGAGCGTGGTGGCCTTGTACAGCACCTGGCCGAGTCCGTAGGCGTTGCCCCAGGTGCCCTCGAACAGCAATCGGTACACGGCGCCCGGCGACTGGCCGTAGGTGAGGATCAGGATGTCGCCCACCAGCGCCGCGATGAGCAGCGCGACGATCGGCGGCAGCACGGCCTCTTCGAGCTGCGCGCGCAGCCGGGCGCGGCGCGCCCCGAGGGGCGCCGCCGCCGGAGCGGACGTGGGGGAGGCGCTCATGCGGCCCGCCCCGAGGCGCCGGTCATGTAGGCCCCCAGCACGTCCTTGGTGGCGTCGGCTCGCGGCAGCACGGCGGCGAAGCGGCCGCCGTACATCACCGCGATCCGGTCGGAGAGCGCCAGGATTTCGGCCAGGTCGGCCGAGACGAGCAGCACCGCCTTGCCGGCGGCGCTCGCCTCGCGGAGCTGCGCGTGGATGAACTCGATGGCGCCGACGTCCACCCCGCGGGTGGGTTGGGCGGCGAGCAGCACGCTGAAGTCGCGCCCCATCTCGCGCGCGATCACGATCTTCTGCTGGTTGCCGCCCGACAGCGCCCGGGCCGGCGCCGTGGCGTCGGACGGCCGGATGTCGAACGTCGCGATCTGCCGCCGCGCGTTGTCGGCGATGCGCGCGGCGTCGAGCGCGCCGTGCCGCGCGAATCGGTGCTGCTGCCCCAGGATCAGGTTGTCGGCGATCGAGTAGTCGAGCACCAGGCCGCGCGTCTGGCGGTCTTCGGGAATGTGTGAGAGGCCGGCGTCGCTGCGCGCGCGCACCGTCCGGCGCGAGATGTCGTGGCCGTCGAGCAGGATGGCGCCCGACGCGATGGCGCGCAGGCCGGCGATCGCCTCCACCAGCTCGGTCTGCCCATTGCCCTCCACGCCCGCGACGCCGAGGATCTCGCCGGGCGCGATCGCGAAGCTCACGCCGTCCACGGCGTGCGCCTTGCGCGCGTCGGCCACCGTGAGTTCGCGCACCTCCAGGGCCACGCGGGCGTCGGCGCGCACCGTATGCACGGGCACGGGCGCCCCGCCGGCTCCGGTGAGCGCGACGTCGCGCCCCACCATCAGCCGCGCGAGCTCGGCGGGCGAGGTGAGGCGGGTGGCCACGCGTCCCACGGTCTGGCCCTGGCGCATCACGGTGACGGTGTCGGACACCTCCATCACCTCGTCGAGCTTGTGGGTGATGAGCACGATCGTGTCGCCGCCCTGGCGCATCTGGCGGAGCACGCGCCACAGGTCGTCCACTTCGCGGGGCGAGAGCACCGCCGTGGGCTCGTCGAGGATCAGGATGCGGGCGCCGCGGTAGAGCGTCTTCAGGATCTCCACCCGTTGGGCCTCCCCCACCGACAGATCACCGACCTTGCGATGGGGCGCCACCGCCAGCCCCGTGCGCGCGCTCAACTCCGACACCGCGCGCTCGGCGCCCGCCCGATCGAGTTGTCCGGCCGACGTGACCTCGCGCCCGAGGACGATGTTCTCGGCCACGGTGAGCGTGGGCACGAGCATGAAGTGCTGGTGCACCATGCCCACGCCGGCGTCGATGGCCTGCGCCGTGCTCCAGCCGGTCACGTCGCGGCCGTTCACCGCCACCGTGCCGGCGCTGGGCGCGTACATGCCGCTCAGCACCCGCATCAGCGTGGACTTGCCGGCGCCGTTCTCGCCGACGAGCGCGTGGATCTCGCCGCGCGCCACCTCGAGCGAGGCGGCGCGGTTGGCGCGCACGGGGCCGAACGACTTGTCGATGCCATGCAGCGAGACGGCGGGCGGGCTGGACGGGCCGGCCGCCGCCGGGCGAGGTTCGCCGGTCGGTTGGGTCATGGCGTGGTCGGCACCTTGATCTTGCCGGCGATGATGTCGGCCCTGATCTGTTCGAGGCGCGTGTGGACGCTATCGGGGATGAGCGCCTTGTTGTGCTCGTCGTAGACGTAGCGCACGCCGTTCTGGGCGAGGCCGAACGTGTAGATCCCGCCCTTGAACGTGCCGTCCTTCACGCGCTTGATCACGTCGAATACCGCGGCGTCCACGCCCTTGACCATGGACGTGAGCACGTGGCCCGGCGCTTCGGAGTATTGATCGGCGTCCACGCCGATCGCCAGCTTGTCGGTCTGCCGCGCGGCCTCGAACACGCCCAGCCCCGTGGAGCCCGAGGCGTGGAAGATGACGTTCACGCCGCTCTGGTACTGGGAGAGCGCCAGCTCCTTGCCCTTGCCCGGATTGCGGAAGGCGTCGGGCGTGACGCCGGCGTACTGCGCGATGACCTGGCAGTCGGGGCACACGTAGTGGACGCCCGCCGCGTAGCCCGCCTGGAATTTCTGGATGAGCGGCGAGTTCATGCCGCCCACGAACCCGAGCTTCTTCGAATGGCCGACCATCGCCGCCAGCGCGCCGACGAGGAACGATCCTTCCTCTTCGCGAAACTTGAGCGCCGCCAGATTGGGCGGCGGCTGGATGGGATTGCCCGCACTGTCGGTGGCGACCGAGAAGTCCACGCCGGCGAAGTCGGTGTTGGGGTATTCCCTGGCGAGCTGCGTGAGATCGTCGGTGAAGATGAACCCGATACCGATCACGAGCTTCATCCCTTCGGCGGCGAGGATGCGCAATCCGGCTTCGCGATCGGAACCGTCGCCGGGCTCGATGAACCGCACGTCCACGCCCAGCTCCTTCTCGGCGCGCTCGGCGCCCACGTAGGCGGCGTCGTTGAACGATTTGTCGCCGCGACCGCCGACGTCGAACACGATGCCGATGTTCACGGCATGGGGGTCGATCGTGGGCGAGGCGGCGCCGGCGGGGTGCACGAACAGCAACGCCACGTGAGCGGCGAGGAGCACGCCCACGAGGATGAGCAGCTTGCGCATGGGCTGAACAATCGTGCGCGCACGCGGGGTACCGCAAGGCTGGCCCCGGGGATTGATTCCATGCCATGGAGGAGCGCATCCGGACGCGGTTCGTGGTCGTGGGTAGCGGCGTCGCCGGCCTGCTCACCGCCTGGCGCGCGTCGCGGCACGGCGACGTGGTGCTGCTCACCAAGCGCTCGCTGTTCGACAGCGCCACGGCGTATGCGCAGGGCGGCATCGCGGCCGCGCTCGGGGCCGGGGATTCGCCGAGCCTCCACCGGCGCGATACGCTGGCCGCCGGCGCCGCCCTCTGCGACGCGGCGGCCGTCCAGGTGCTGGTCGAGGAAGGCCCGGAGCGGGTGCGCGAATTGCAGACCGCCGGCGCCGAATTCGACATCGGGCCCGAAGGGCGGCTCGTGCTGGGGCGCGAGGCCGCGCACTCCGCGTACCGCATCGTGCATGCGCACGGCGACCAGACCGGCGCCGAGGTGGCGCGCACCCTCATCCAACGGGTGCGCGAGACCAAGCGGGTGCGCGTGATCGAGCATGCGCGGGTGCTCGATTGCATCGTGTCCCGCGGCGCCGTGCTCGGGCTCCGGGCGAGCGTGCGCGGGCACGCCACGGAGATCGTGGCCGATGCCACCGTGCTCGCCGCCGGCGGCTGCGGGCAGGTGTATCGCTACACCACGAATCCCGTGGTCGCCACCGGCGACGGCTTCGCCATCGCCCATCGCGCCGGCGCCAGACTGGCCGACATGGAGTTCGTGCAGTTCCATCCGACGGCGCTCGATACGCCGGAGAATCCGCTGCAACTCATCTCCGAGGCGGTGCGCGGCGAGGGGGCCACCCTCGTCAACGACCGCGGCGTGCGATTCATGAAGACCAAGCACCCGCTGGCCGAACTCGCGCCGCGCGACGTCGTGGCCCGCGCGATCTTCCGCGAGCAGCGCGCCGGCCGTCGGGTGCTGCTGGATGCGCGGAAGCTCGGGCGATCGTTCGGCCAGCGATTCCCGGGGATCCTCGCCATCTGTCTCGCCCGCGGCATCGACCCGCGCAAGGACCGCATCCCGGTGACGCCGGCGGCGCACTACATGATGGGCGGCATCGTCACCGATCTGTACGGACAGTCGAGTCTGCGGCGGTTGTTCGCGTGCGGCGAGGTGTCGCGCACCGGCGTGCACGGCGCCAACCGGCTGGCGTCCAACTCCCTGCTCGAAGGGCTGGTGTTCGCCGAGCGGGTGGCGCGGCGGCTGGAGACGATCCCCAAACTCGCGCACCTGCCGCGCCACACGTCGTGGACGGTGCCCGTGCTGCATGATCGGGGCGCCGCGCAGGTGTCGGCCGATCTCGTGCGGATGATCATGTGGCAGTACGCCGGCATCGTGCGCACGGCCGCGGGGCTCCGGAGCGCGCAGGTGGCGCTGCGCGACCTCGAGTCGCGGTTGCCGGACGGGGCCACGGAGGAGGAGAACCTCGTCCAGACGGCGCGCCTCATCGTCGATGCGGCGCTGCAGCGACGCGAGTCGCGCGGTGGGCACTACCGGAGCGACTTCCCGCGCACCCGCGGCGCGTGGCGGGGACGGCACATCGAAGTCTAAACGTTCGTTTGAGTGCGACGCCCGCCGCTCGTCGGCCGGCGCGACTAATATCCGAGGCGTATGGCCACGAACACCCCACCCACCCGCGACGCCGGTTCCGCCGCGCTGCACGACGAGATCCGCGCCCTCGCCGCCACGCGCCACGCGGTGATCCTCGCCCACAACTACGAACGCCCCGAAGTGCAGGACGTGGCCCACTACGTGGGCGACTCGCTGGGGCTGTCGCGCGAAGCGGCCCGGACCGACGCCGACGTCATCGTTTTCTGCGGCGTGCACTTCATGGCCGAGACGGCGGCCATCCTCTCGCCGGCCAAGACGGTGCTCCTGCCCGACCTGGCCGCGGGGTGCTCCCTGGCCGCCACGATCGACGCCGGGGAACTACGCGCCTGGAAGGACGAGCATCCGGAAGCGGTCGTGGTGGCATATGTAAATACTACTGCCGCCGTGAAGGCGGAGAGCGACTACTGCTGCACGTCGGGGAACGCGGTGGACGTGGTGAATGCGATCCCCGCCGACCGCGAGATCCTGTTTCTGCCCGACATGTTCCTGGGCGCCCACGTGCGGCGCATGACGGGCCGCGACAACATCCACGTGTGGATGGGCGAATGCCACGTGCACGCGGCCATCGACCCCGAGCACCTGGCGCTCCAGCGGGCCGCGCACCCGCACGCCGAGTTCCTGATCCATCCGGAGTGCGGCTGTTCGACGTCGGTGCTCGAAGCGCTATCGGCGGGCGACGTGGACGCCGACGGCGTGGAGATTCTCTCCACCGAGGGGATGATCCGCCGTCCCGCGCACTCGAGCGCCGACGAATTCATCGTCGCCACCGAAGTGGGCATCCTCCACCGGTTGCGCCGCGAATATCCCGGCAAGACGTTCTTCGCCGCCAACGAGCGGGCCTCGTGCGCGTACATGAAGGTGACCACGCTGCCCAAGGTGCTGCGCGCGCTGCAGCGCAACGAGCACCACATCACGGTCCCACCCGACATCGCGCGCCGCGCGCGCCGCGCCATCGAGCGCATGGTCTCGATCGGCGGCACGAGCGCCCTTGCCCCGGTGGGCGATCCCGGGGAGTAGCCAGATGCCGCCAGCGCCCAGACCACCCGGTACGCCGCGCACGATCACGCCGCTGTCGGCGCCGGCGGTTCGCGACATGGGGCACCTGACGTTCCCGCTCGACGGCGCGGCGCTGGACGGCCTGGTGCGCGCCGCGCTCGAGGAGGACGGCGCGTTCAACGACATCACGACGATCGCCACCGTGGTCACCGAACGCCGTGCCCGCGCGTCGCTGGTGGCCAGGCAGGCCGGCGTGATCGCCGGCGTGCCGCTGGCCGTGGAGGCGTTCCGGCTGCTCGACCCCAAGGTATCCATCCGCATCGACGCCGACGACGGCACCCGCGTGTCGTCCGGCGACACGGTGCTGTACATCACGGGACACGCGCGCTCCATGCTCGCCGCCGAACGGGTGGCGCTGAACTTCCTGCAACGGCTATCGGGCGTGGCCACGCTCACGGCGCGCTATGTGGACGCGGTGCACGGCACCCGGGCGCGCATTCTCGACACGCGCAAGACCACGCCCGGCTGGCGCCTACTCGAGAAGTACGCCGTGCGTGCCGGCGGCGGCACCAACCATCGGCTCGATCTCGCCAGCGCGGTGCTGATCAAGGACAACCACCTGGCGGCGGTGGACGGCGACGTCGGGCTGGCCGTGCGCCGCTGCCGCGAGATCGCCGCGCCCGGCACCCGCGTGGAAGTGGAGTGCGAGCGCCGCGATCAGGTGGAGGCGGCGGTGCGCGCCGGCGCCGACGTCGTGATGCTCGACAACATGCCCCTCGACGAACTCCGGGCGTGCGTGGCCCTCGTGGCGGGGCGCGTGCTCCTCGAGGCCAGCGGCGGCGTGACGCTCGACACGGTGCGCGAGATCGCCGAGACGGGAGTGGACTGGATCTCGGTGGGAGCGCTCACCCACTCCGTGCCGGCGCTCGATCTCTCGCTCGACGTCGAGTAGGCCGGCTCCGCCCGCCGGCGCTCAGAGGTCGGCGCAACTCTTGTTGATCTGCCGGCAGTTGCCGCAGATGAGCTTGCACTTCACCCACGCGAGATCGGTGCTGCCGCAGTGATCGCACGTCTCCGCCGCCGGCGGTTCGGCCGGAGGCGGCGCGCCGGATGGGGCATGGGTCCTGGGAACGTCGGGGCCGGACATTGTCGGAATCATGTCCGTGGGTGCAGATTCGCACAACCGGTCCCACGACCTCAGCGGAGCACTCCCATTTCCGATCACGGGCAGCACGACCAGAACCTCCCGCCGCGGCACGGCGTGCCGGGCAACGTGGACCTCGACGCGATCGCGCGCCGGATCGCCGCCAAGTACGGCTTCCAGACCGACTTCCCGGCCGACACCAGGACGCAGCTCGGCGCCCTGACACAGCCGGCGTCCATCCCGAACGGCGTGCGTGACCTGCGCCGCCTGCTCTGGTCATCCATCGACAACGCCACCTCGCTCGACCTCGACCAGGCGGAGGCCGCCGAGCAGCTGCCTGATGGATCGATCCGGCTGCTCGTGGCCATCGCCGACGTGGATGCGCTGGTGGCCAGGGGAACGCCGCTCGATCTCCATGCGCAGGCGAACGCGACGTCGGTGTACACCGGCGTGGACGTGTTCCCGATGCTTCCCGACCAGCTCTCCACCGGCCTCACCTCGCTCAACCAGGATGCCGACCGGCTGTCGGTGGTCATCGAGACGGTGGTGGATGCGCAGGGCGAGGTGCAGACGCACGACGTCTACCGCGCGGTGATCCGCAACCAGGCCAAGCTCGCGTACGACGACGTGGGGGCCTGGCTCGACGGTGCGACGCCGCCGGGGCTGGTGGCGGGCAACGCCGCGCTGCAGGCACAGCTCCGGCTGCAGTCCGAGGCCGCGCAGCGGCTCAAGGCCCAGCGCGAACGCCACGGCGCCCTCGAGTTCGAGACGCTCGAGGCTACGCCGGTGGCCAGGGACGGGCAGGTGGTGGATCTCGCGCTCACGCGCAAGAGCAAAGCGCGCGACCTGATCGAGGATTTCATGATCGCGTCGAACATCGCGATCGCCGTGTTCCTGGAGTCCAAGGGGCGGTCGGGCATCCGCCGCGTGGTGCGCGAACCCGAGCGATGGAGCAAGATCGTCGATCTGGCCAAGCAGTACGGCACGACGCTGCCCGCGACGCCCGACTCGTTGGCCCTATCTCGATTCATGATCGCGCGTCGCGCCGCCGACCCGGTGCGGTTTCCCGACCTGTCGCTGACGATCGTCAAGCTGATGGGGCCGGGCGAGTACGCGCTCGACCTGCCGGGCAAGGATCCGGGCATCCACTTCGGGCTCGCCGTGCACGACTACTCGCACGCCACGGCGCCCAATCGCCGCTACGCCGATCTCGTCACCCAGCGCACGGTGAAGGCGGCGCTGGACGGTACGGCCGCGCCGTACACCAACGACGAACTGTCGGCGATCGCGGCCCACTGCACCGAACGCGAGGACGCGGCCACCAAAGTGGAGCGCACGATGCGCAAGGTGGCGGCCGCGCTGCTGCTCGCCCACCGTATCGGCGAGGTGTTCGACGGCATCGTGACCGGCGTCTCCGACCACGGCACGTTCGTGCGGCTCTTCCACCCGCCCGCCGAGGGCATGGTGGTGCACGGGGAGCACGGGCTGGATGTGGGCGACAAGGTCAAGCTGCGCCTGGTGCACGCCGATCCGCAGCGCGGGTTCATCGACTTCGACGCGGTGCGCTGACCCGGCTTGCCAACGACGCCCCGGCGGGGCATCGTCTACGCTCCACCGAACCCCCAGGATCGCCCATGCCCCGCGCCCCCCGTCGCGCATTCGTGCGCTGGCTCGCCCTCGCTCTTGCCCTCACCCTCGTCGTGCCGCCGCTCTCGGCGCAGCGCGGCGGACGCGCCGGTGACTCGGCCCGCGGGCAGAACCGGCTCCCGCTGACGCCGGCCCGCTCCGCCGATTTCACCACCACCAAGGGATCGTGGATGTCGCTCGACGTCAGTCCCGACGGCCGGACGATCGTCTTCGACATGCTGGGCGACATCTACACCGTGCCCGTCGCCGGCGGCACGGCCACCGCCATCACCCACGGCCTGGCCTACGATGCGCAGCCCCGATTCAGTCCCGACGGGTCGCGCATCGTGTTCGTGTCCGACCGGTCGGGCGGCGACAACCTGTGGACGATGCGCCCCGACGGCACCGACACCGTGGCCGTCACGCACGGCAACGACAATCAGTACGTGTCGCCGCGCTATACGCCCGACGGCAGGTACATCGTCGCGTCCAAGGGCGGCACCACGGGCGGCGTGGCCAAACTCTGGATCTACGACGTGCGCGGCGGCAACGGCACGGCGCTGATCACCGAACCGGCGCAGCTCAAGACGCTCGGCGCCGCGATGGAGCCCAACGGCCGCTACATCTGGTACGCCCAGCGCACGGGCGACTGGACGTACAACGCCATCTTCCCGCAGTACGAACTGGCCGTGTACGACCGCGAGACCGGACGCTCCACGGTCACCACGTCGCGCGACGGCTCGGCGTTCCGCCCCGAGATCTCGCACGACGGCAAGTGGCTGGTGTACGGCACGCGGTACGAGGCCAAGACGGGGCTCCGCATCCGCAACCTCGAGACCGGGATGGAGCGCTGGCTGGCGTATCCCGTGCAGCGCGACGACCAGGAATCTCGGGCGCCGCTCGACGTGCTTCCCGGGTACGCATTCACCCCCGACAACCGCGCGATCATCGCGTCGTACGGCGGCGAGATCTGGCGCGTGTCGGTGGACGGCACCAGGGCCACTCAGATTCCGTTCACCGCCCACGTGGCGGTGGCGATGGGCCCCGAGGTGCGGTTCGTCTACCGCGTGGACGATGCCGCCACGTTCCATGCGCATCAGGTGCGCGACCTCGCGGTGGCGCCCGACGGACGCCGCATCGCGTTCACGGCCCTCGATCGCGTGTACGTCATCGACTCGATCGGCGGCGTGCCGCGGCGGCTCGCCCAGATGGACACCGGCCAGTTCCAGCCCGCCTGGTCGCCCGACGGGCGGTCGATCGCCTTCGTCACGTGGGACGACGCGACGGGGGGCGAGATCTATCGCGTGGACGCCAACGGCGGCGCGCCCGAGCGCCTGACCACCGAGGCGGCGTACTACCGCGATCTCGCCTGGTCGCCCGACGGCCGCCGCCTGGTGGCCATCCGCGCCTCGGCGCGCGACCTGCAGGAGAACGCGGGCACCTTCGACGGCGGCCTGAACCGCCAGCTCGTCTGGGTGCCGGCCACCGGTGGGAACGCCACGGTGGTGATGCCCGCCGGCAATCACGCCATGCCGCAATTCAGCACGCTCGACACGAGCCGGATCTTCATCTACAGCCCGGCCGACGGACTGATCTCGGTGCGCTGGGACGGCACCGACATCAAGAACATCCTGCGGGTCACCCAGCCGCCGACCGCCGGGGCCGCCGCCGAGCCGGCGCAGATGGCCGGCACCGACCTGCCCGATCCCACCGTCGTCGGGGATCTCGAGAACAACGCGGGCCGCGGCGGCGCCCAGCGCGTGCTGCTCAGCCCCAACGGTGATCGCGCCGTGGCGCAGTTCGGCATGACCATCTACGCGGTCACGGTTCCGCACGGCGTCGGCCCGGCGCCGACCGTGGTGGCGGATCCGGCCGCCGCGGCCTTCCCGGTGCGCAAGCTCACCGAGATCGGCGGCGAGTTCCCCGCCTGGAGTCCCGACGGGAACACGGTGTACTGGGGCATCGGGAACGTGATCGCGGCCTACGATCTCGCCCGCGCCCAGCAGGTGGACGACAGCCTGAAGGCGGCGCGCGAAGCGCGGGGCGGCAACGGTGCTCAGGGCGGCGCGGGCGCCGATTCCGCGGCGCGCGACTCCGCGCATGCGGCGTCGGCCTACAAGCCGGCGGAACATCGGGTCATCGTCACGGCGGCCCGCGACATCCCGCAGGGCACGGCGGTGCTCCGCGGCGCTCGCGCCCTCACGATGAAGGGCCACGAGATCATCGAGAACGCGGACATCGTGATCCGCAACGACCGCATCGTGGCCGTGGGCAAGCGCGGCAGCGTGGCCATCCCGGCGGGCGCCAAGGTCATCGACGTGAGCGGCAAGACGATCGTGCCCGGGTTCGTGGACACCCACTATCACACGCAGTGGCTGGTGCCCGACGTGCACGTGGGGCAGGTGTGGCAGTACCTGGCGATGCTCGCCTACGGCGTCACGACGACGCGCGATCCGCAGACCTCGACCACCGACGTCCTCACGTATGAGGATCAGGTGGAGACGGGAGCGATGGTGGGCCCGCGCATCTACTCCACGGGACCGGGCGTGTTCAGCTCCGAGCACATCAAGACCATGCAGGATGCCCGCGACGTGCTCAAGCGGTACGCGGAGTACTACGACACGCACACACTCAAGATGTACATGTCGGGCAACCGTCTCACGCGGGAGTACATCATCATGGCGGCCAAGGAGCTTGGCCTGATGCCCACCACCGAGGGCGGCCTCGACTTCAAGCTCGAGATGACGCACGCCATGGACGGCTATCCGGGGGTGGAGCATGCGCTCCCGATCGCGCCGCTGTACGACGACGTGGTCAACTTCTGGGCCAAGAGCGGCACCACGAACACCCCGACGCTGATCGTCTCCTACGGGGCGCCGTTCGGCGAGAACTACTGGTTCACCAACACGAACGTGCACGACGACCCCAAGGTGCGCCACTTCCACCCGGAAAACGACATCGACGAGAAGACGCGCCGGCGTGGCAGCGGCGCCGGCGACAGCCCGGGGCCCGGCGGCTGGTTCCGGCCCGAGGAGTATGCGTTCCCGCTGCACGCCGCGTTCTCCAAGGGCGTGGTGGAGGCGGGCGGCCGCGTGGGCGTGGGCAGCCACGGCCAGTTCCAGGGGCTGGGCTACCAGTGGGAGATGTGGATGATCGCCATGGGCGGAATGCAGCCCTACGACGTCCTCCGCTGCGCTACCATTCTGGGAGCCGAGGGCATCGGGATGGAGAAGGACCTCGGAAGCCTCGAGCCGGGTAAGATGGCGGACCTGGTCGTGCTCGACGGGAATCCGCTGGACAACATCCGGAACACCAACACCATCGAGTACGTGATGAAAAACGGCAGGCTCTACGACGGCAACACGCTCGACGAGGTATACCCGCGGGTGCGCAAGCTCCCGCACTACCTCTGGCAGGACAAGGTGCCGCACGTGGAGGCTGGCTTGACCGGAAACTGATGCGACCCACGGCAGCATTGATGGTCTTCGCGGCGAGCGTGGCGGTGCTGGGGTGTTCGCACCGCTCGCCGCTGCTCGCGCCCACGCCCGAGGAGTTGCAGATCCCCGCGCCCGACAGCTTCCGCGTCGAGTTCCGGACCACGCGGGGGCCGTTCCTCGTCATGGCGCACCGCGACTGGTCGCCGTACGGCGCCGACCGGTTCTACTTCCTCGTGTCCAACGGCTATTACGACGACACGTACTTCTTCCGGGTCGTCAAGGGGTTCGTGGCCCAGTTCGGGATCTCCGGCAACCCGCTGGTGAACCAGGCCTGGCGCGGCCGGAACCTGCCCGACGATCCCGTGCTGCGCAGCAATCAGCGCGGCACGATCGCGTTCGCGCGCAGCGGCCCGCACTCGCGCGGCGTGCAGCTCTACATCAACGAGCGCGACAACGCGCGGCTCGATACGCTCAGCGGGTTCGGCTTCCCGCCCTTTGCGCAGGTCGTCCAGGGCATGGGCGTCGTGGACTCGCTGTACAGCGGCTACGGCGAGGGCCCGCCGCGCGGGAAAGGTCCGTCGCAGGATTCGCTCCAGACGGCGGGCAACGCGTACGTCGCGCGCCACTTCCCGCTGCTCGACCGGATCCTCACCGCCCGGGTCACCGAGACCTGGGGCGACACGCTCAGCGCCAGCATGTCGCTGCGGCGGGGGATGGGTCCCGTGCGCCGCCCGGATCGCGACCGATAACGGCCGTGCCCGCTACTCGCGCTCCGGCACGCGCCACACCGCGCCGTCCTGCGCGATGAGTTGATTGGCCGACGCCGGCCCCCACGATCCGGCTTCGTACGTCTCCATGCGCGCCGGCGGGTGCGCGGCCCAATAGTCGAGGATCGGTTCCACCACCTTCCACGCCGCCTCCACCTCGTCGCTGCGCGTGAACAGCGTGGCGTCGCCGAGCATCACGTCGAGGAGGAGCGTCTCGTACGCCGACGGGTTCACGTCGCCGAACGCGTCGCGGTAGGCGAAGTCCATCGCCACCGGCGCCACCTCGATCTGCCGTGCCAACTGGTACGCCGCACCCGGCGTCTTCACCTGGAACGAGAGCGAGATGCCCTCGTCGGGCTGGATGCGCATCACGAGCGTGTTGGGCGCCATCAGCTTTCGGGTCTCGTGGCCGAACATCAGGTGCGGCGGTTCGCGGAACTGGACGGCGATCTCCGACACGCGCTCGGCCATCCGCTTGCCCGACCGCAGGAAGAAGGGCACGCCGTTCCAGCGCCAGTTGTCCAGGAACACCCGCAGCGCGGCATAGGTGGGCGTCACCGAATCGGGCGCCACGGTGGGCTCGTGGCGGTAGCCGGCCACGTCGGCGCCGCCCACCGAGCCGGCGCGGTACTGCGCGCGCACCGCCGACCGCTCCACATCGGCCGGCCCCATCCAACGCAGCGAGCGCAGCACCTTCACCTTCTCGTCGCGCACGGCATCGGCGCTCATCGTCACCGGCGGCTCCATGCAGGTGAGCGCCAGCAGCTGCATGATGTGGTTCTGGAACATGTCCCGGACCACGCCCGCCTCTTCATAGTACGCGCCGCGCTGCTCCACGCCCACCGTTTCGGCCACCGTGATCTGCACCTGCGCGATGGACTGGCGGTTCCACAGCGGCTCGAAGATCGCGTTGGCGAAGCGAAACACGAGAATGCTCTGCACCGTCTCCTTGCCCAGGTAGTGATCGATGCGGAACAGCTGGCATTCGTCGAACAGTTCGAGCACGAGCTCATTCAACGCCTGGGCGGTGGCCAGGTCGTGCCCGAACGGCTTCTCGATCACCACGCGGCGCCAGGGCCGCACCGCCGCGCTGCCCACCTTGGGCGCGAGCTGGCTCTCCGACAGGTGGCGGGCGATCTCCTCGAACACGCTCGGCGGCACGGCCATGTAGAACAGGCGATTGCGCGCCTCCTCGGCGCGCGGCGCTTCGAGCTCGGCCAGCCGGCCCCCGATCGCCTGGTACGTGCGGGCGTCGGCGAGATCGCCCGATACGAAGTGGAGCCGCGCGCTCAGCGCGCGCCACACGGCGTCGTCCACATCCTCGATCTCCTCGGACCGCTCGAGCTCGGCGCGCACCAGCGTGCGGAACGCCGCGTCGTCGTACGCCGCGTGGCCCACGCCCAGCAGCGCGAACGGCTCGGGCAACAGCCCGTCCTTGGCCAGCTGGTAGAGGGCCGGCATCAGTTTGCGGCGCGACAGGTCGCCCGAGGCGCCGAGCACGACCATCGTGCAGGGATCGGGGATGCGGCGCTCGGGTCCGATGGCGCGCAGCACCTGGCTGGGCCGGACCGCCACGTGCGTTGTCGGCGCCGTCATTCAGCCTTGATGGCGTGCCCGCCGAACTCGTTGCGCAGCGCGGCGATCACCTTGGCCGAGAAGCTGTCTTCCTGCCGCGAGCGGAATCGCATCAGCAACGACAGCGTGATCACCGGCGCCGGCACGTCGAGCTCCATCGCTTCGGCCACCGTCCACCGGCCCTCCCCGGAGTCGGCCACCCAGCCCTTGATGGCGCCGAGCGACGCGTCCTTGGAGAACGCCTGCACGGCCAGCTCGTTGAGCCACGACCGCACCACGCTCCCTTGCTGCCACACCGAGGCGATCTGCTCCAGATCGAGGCCCGGGAACGTCTTGGAGGCGTGCAGCACCTCGTACCCCTCGGCGTACGCCTGGAGCATGCCGTATTCGATGCCGTTGTGCACCATCTTCACGTAGTGACCGGCGCCCACCGGGCCCACGTGCGCGAAGCCGTCGGGCGGAGCCAGCGTCTTGAAGATCGGCTCGCAGTACGTGACGGCGCGGCGCGATCCGCCCACCATCAGGCAGTAGCCGTTTGCCAACCCCCAGATGCCGCCGCTCGTGCCGGCGTCGATGAATTCGATCCGGCGCTCCACCAGCGCCGCGCCGCGGCGCATCGAATCGTGGAAGTTGGAATTGCCGCCGTCGATGATCACGTCCCCATCGCCCAGATGCGGGAGCAGCTCGGCGATCGTGTCGTCCACCGGCGCGCCGGCCGGCACCATGATCCAGATCACGCGCGGCCCCTTGAGCTGCGCGCAGAGGTCTGCAAGGTCCTTGGCCGGCGCGGCGCCCAGCGCCGCGTACCGCTGGACGGCGTCGGCGCTCCGGTCATACACCACCACCGTGTGGCCGCCGTGCATCAATCGCTCCACCATGTTCCCGCCCATGCGGCCAAGGCCGATCATCGCCAATTGCATTGCACCAGTCACCGGAAAGAGAAGACCTGTCGAGTGGGTCAGGACGCGAGCAGCACGGCGCGCGCCGGCGCGCCGTCGAGCCCCACGAGTCGCAACGGCAGGCAGCGCAGCTCGTAGATCCCCGCCGGGGGCTCGCTGAGATCGAGCCCCTCGATGATGATTACCCCGCGCTCCAGCAACGTGCGATGTGTACGATGGTGGCCGGAGTGGAACTGCTCCACGGAGAGGTAGTCCACCCCCACGAGCTTGACGCCGTGATCCACCAGATACGCCGCCCCGTCGGGCGAGAGGTAGGTGAAATCGGGGTGGAAATCCCGCTCGCGGAGGAACGCCGAGTTGCGCGTGCGGATGAGCACGCGCGTGGCATGCGTCAGATCGTGCGGCCGCAGATGCTCCTCGGTCACGGCCATGACGTCCGGCGCCACCGCGATCAGGAGCGCCGGGCCCATCAATACGTCCAGCGGCAGCGTGTCCACGCCGGCGCCGTCGTCGAAGAAGTGGCGCGGCGCGTCGACGTGCGTGCCGGTGTGCGACCCCAGCTCCAGCCGCGAGACGTTGGCGCTGGCGCCGTCGGCGATCGCCTGCTGCAGCGCGATGTGGATCTCCGGATTGCCCGGATACACCAGCCCGCCCGACTCCAGCGGCACCGAGATGTCGTAGATGTGTCGCATGTCACTCCGTCCGTTGGGGCCAATCCAGCAGCGGGTCGTCCACCGCGTAGCCGTGCGCTATCCGTATGGACCTCGCCACCGCGCGCCGCGTCTCATCCTGGATGGACAACAGCGCGTCGCGGGCGGCGCGAAACCGGAGGCCGGCCTCCACCGCGAACAGATCGCACAGGTCCACCTCGTGCGCGCACGCCGCGATCCCGCGCTCATCCACCAGGCGCTGCGTGCGCGACAGCACGGCCGCCGTGGCGAACAGCTCCACGGCCATGTCGGCCAGCCGCTCCAGCTCCTGCTGGCGGTCCACGATGTGCTCCCGGTACACGTCAAGCAGGCGCTGCCCGGCGTCGGCGAGCTCGCGCACGTGCCGCTCGAAATAGCGCCGGTGCCCCTCGAGCCGGGGATGCAGCACCACGTCCAGCGTGCCGGTGGCCCCCAGCCGGCTCTTGAGCCGCGACGCCGCGAAGCCGCTCACCAGGCCCAGGTGGCGGACCGGATGCTTGAGCGCCGCCGCGATCTCGCGCATCTGGCCAGCCGGTCCCTGGATGCCGTTGAGGGCGATGAACAGCCGCAGGATCTCATTCGTCCCCTCGAAGATCCGGTTGATCCGCGCATCGCGCAGCATGCGTTCGTAGGGATACGGCTTCACGAATCCCCGTCCGCCCGCCACCTGCACCATCTCGTCCGCGGCACGCCACAGGAGCTCGCTGGCGAACACCTTGCAGCACGCCGCCTCCAGCGCATCGTCGCCGTCCGGCGCGGCCGCCATCGCCGTCAGCACGCCCAGCATCGCGTCGGCGGCGTAGGTGTCGGCGGCGATCCGCGCCAGCTTGCGCTGCGTGATCTCGAACTCGATGATCGGCTTCCCGAACTGCACCCGCTCCTCGGCGAACGTCGTCATCTCGTGCAGCAGGTGCTTGGCGCCGGCCGTGCACCCGGCGGCCAGCGACAGGCGCCCGCCGTTGAGCACGCGCACCGCCACGGCGAATCCCTTGCCCACGGTGCCGAGCACATGGTCCAGCGGGACGGTGAGGTCCTCGTACAGCAACTCGGCCTGCGTGGACCCGCGGATGCCCAGCTTCTGCACCGTGCCCAGCACCGTGAAGCCCGGCATGTCGGGCCGGACGATGAACGCCGTGGGCCGCGAGACGCGGTCGCCGCCCCGCTCCACGGGGGTCTGCGCGAACGTCACGATCACGCCGGCGCGCTGCCCGTTCCCGATCCACTGCTTGTGCCCGTTGAGGATCCACGCCGTGCCGTCGCCCGACAGCTCGGCGCGGGTCCGGATGTTCTGCGCATCCGAGCCGGTCTCAGGCTCGGTGAGCGCATAGGCGGCCAGCGTCTCGCCTCGCGCCAGCATCGGCAGGTAGCGCGCCTGCTGGTCGGGCGACCCGTACAGCACCAGCGCCTTGCACCCCAGGCCGCAGTGCACCCCCACGAGCACGGCCAGGCTGGCGTCGATACGCGATACTTCGCCGAACACGCGCGCGTAGCCGGCGGGCGATAGGCCGGCGCCCCCGAACGCCTCGGGAATCGTGAGCCCCAGGAGCCCGCCCGCCGCCAGCGCCTGCACGACCGGCTCCGGTATCGTCTCGTGCGCGTCCAGTTCTGCCGAGTCCACCAGGTCGTGCGCGATCTCGCGCAGGCGGTCGATCAGCCGACCCACCCGCCGCGCCTCGCCCGGATCCCGGCGGTCGAGCGGGTCAGGGTAGGGGAAGATCAGCGATTCGTGCACCGCGCCGCTGAAGACCCCGCGGACGAAGGAAGCCGTGACGGAATGCATGCTCTGGAGTTTGACCCCTTGTCCCCCACAGTCAAGACGATCATACCATGTTGTGACACGCCGTTCGCTGTAAGCCTTTGGTAAGACAGCCCCCGCTCGCTGGCTGGCCCCGGCGGCGAGCATTTCATTTCCTTCACCATGACCCCTCCCCGCCCCTCCCGCGTCGTCGGCACGGTGGTCGTCCTCGGGCTCGCGCTCGTGGTCACCGCCCTGCTGGTGTACCAGGCCGAGGTGGCGGCTCGCGGCCACCGCCTCACCGCCGAGCACACCCTCCACGACTACGCGTCGTTCGCCGACTGGCAGTTCGAGCAGCAGGTCAAGAACGAACTCCTCACCAACATCATCCCGTCGCTGGCCCAGGCGGCGATGCGGGTGGATCCCACGCGACTGCCGGCGTCGCTGCTCAGTCCCGAATCGGTGGGCGCCATGGCCCGCGACTACGCCGGCTGGTGTGGGTGCCTGGACAGCGTGCGGTACTACTTCCGCATCGACTGGCCCAACGGCCAGCTCCTCACCACCCGGAACCGTGCGTCCACGGCGGAACTGCGGTGGGTGCGCGATACCGTGGTCACCTACGTCAAGCAGCTCAAGCCGCTGTCGGAGATGCTCCCCCAGTCCTACGGCTCCACGGACAGCAGGTCCCGGCCGCAAGCGTCCATGCGCGTGATCGTCACCAACGACTCGTACGTGATGATCCTGGGCGGGATCGACGAGCAGCCGATCCTGCTCGTATTCCTCGTGTCGCGGAACCTCAAGGGCCAGCCGGTGGTCATCTACGGCTACCAGACGGCGCCGCTCCAGTTCCTCACCCCGGCGTTCCGTTCGGTATACCACCGCAACGCCCTCCTGCCGCCGTCGCTCGTCGGCAGCCTGCCCGTGGATTCGGTGCTCTCGCTCGCCGTGGACGACGTCCACGGCGAGCCCCTGTTCGGCTCGCCGGGCCAGTACGATCTCACCTACAGCGTCGCCGACACGCTGGAGCCCAACTTCGGCCGGCTCGTGCTGCGCGTGGCGCTGCGCCCCGACGTCGCCGGCCGGCTGATCGTGGGCGGGCTCCCGCCGTCGCGGCTGCCGATGCTCATCTCCCTGCTGGTCGTGATGGCCATCCTGCTCGCCATCGCCCTCGTGCAGCTCCGCCGCGAACAGGAGCTGGCCAGGCTCCGCACCGAGTTCGTCTCGGGCGTGTCGCACGAGCTCCGCACGCCGCTCGCCCAGATCCGCTGGTTCTCCGAACTGCTGCACATGGGCAAGCTGCGGTCGGAGGAGGAGCGCGTCCGCTCGGCGGGGATCATCGACCAGGAGGCCCGCCGCCTCACCTATCTCGTGGAGAACGTCCTCAACTTCTCGCGCGGCGAGCGCAAGCAGAACCGGATCTCGCCGGCGCCCACCGACCTCGAGCGCGAACTGCGCGAAGCGCTCGAACTGTTCGCGCCGCTGGCGCGCTCCCGCAAGATGAAGCTGCGCGCCGAGCTCGCCGTCGACCTCGTGGCCCTCGTGGACCGCGATGCGTTCCGGCAGGTGATCCTCAATCTCCTCGACAACGCGGCCAAATACGGCCCCGAAGGGCAGACGATCACCATCGGCTCGGCGCGCACCGGCACCAAGGCCCGCATCTGGATCGACGACGAGGGGCCGGGCGTCGCCGTGGCCGACCGCGATCGCGTGTGGGAGCCCTACGTGCGCCTGGCCCGCGATACCGAGCGCGGCACCGGCGGCAGCGGTATCGGCCTCTCGGTCGTACGCGAGTTGGTGGAGATGCACGGCGGTACCTGCACCATGGAGACCTCCCCCAGCGGCGGCGTGCGCGTCGTCGTGAAATTGCCGGCCGCCGGCGCCGCCGCGATCAAGGAGCCCGCCATATGAACCGCATCCTCATCATCGAAGACAACCCCGATCTCGCCTACGGCCTGCGCACCGGCCTCGAGATCGAAGGCTACGACGCGGACGTGGCCGGCGACGGCGAGGTGGGGCTGGTCCGCGCCCGTGAGTGGAATCCCAACCTCGTCATCCTCGACCTCATGCTGCCCGGCATGGACGGCTACCGGGTGCTGCGCACCCTGCGCGACGAAGGACTCGAGATGCCGGTGCTCATCCTCACCGCGCGCGGCGAGGAGACCGACAAGGTGCTCGGCTTCCGCCTCGGGGCCGATGACTACGTCACCAAGCCGTGCGGCGTGCTCGAGCTGCTGGCCCGCGTCGCGGCGCTCCTCCGCCGCGCCCGCCGGTCCGACGTCCGCGACGCGGCGGCGCTGGAACGGTTCGGCGCCGTGGAGATCAATCCGGCGTCGCGCACCGTCACCCGCGGCGATCACCCCGTGGCGCTGAGTCCCAAGGAGTTCGACCTGCTCCTCACCCTCGTGCGCCGCCGCGGCGCCGTCGTCTCGCGCCTCGAGTTGCTCAAGGAGGTCTGGGGCTACAGCGCCGACGTCATGACGCGGACGGTGGACATCCACATCGCCGAGTTGCGCCGTAAGCTCGAAGACGATCCGTCCAAACCCAAGCACATCCTCACCGTGTGGAAAGCGGGCTACCGGCTCGAAGCCTGAGCAGCTTTCCCTCCGCGCTCGCCTCTCCCTCTCCCCCCAATCCATGCGCCGCTTCGCGTTCATTCCGGCACTCGCCCTCGCGAACCTCGTCGTCGCCGCCCCGGTTCGCGCTCAGTTGCCCAGCGATGGCCCGCAGCTCATCGCCGCGATGCACGATCGGTACGCCGACACCTGGTACCGGACGCTCACCTTCACCCAGAAGAGCACCTGGTTCGCGGCCGACGGCGCCGAGGCGCGCGTGCAGACGTGGCACGAAGCGGCGTCCATCCCGGGCAAGCTCCGCATCGACATGGGCGAGGCGGCCGCCCGCGACGGGATGCTCTATGTGGGCGACAGCACCTATCTATTCAAAGGCGGCAAGCTCACCGGCGCCGCGGCGGAGCGGAACCCGCTCATGATCCTCGGGTTCGATGTGTACCGGCAGGCCCCGACGCACACCGCGGACGTGCTGGGCCACGAGGGAATCGACCTCACGAAGTTCCACCGTGACACTTTCCAGGGCCGGCCGGTGTACGTCGTGGGTGCGGCCCCGGGAGATACGGCGAGCAAGCAGTTCTGGGTGGACGCCGAGCGCCTGCTGTTCGTGCGGCTCATCCAGCCCAACCCGCGCGGAACGGCCACGCAGGACATCCGCTTCAATCGCTATGTTTCCAGACCCGGCGGCTGGCTGGCTGAGCAGGTGCAGGTCTGGTCGGGCGGCAAGCTGGCCTATCAGGAGGATTACACGGACGTGCGCGTGAACGACTCGCTCGACCCGCAGCTGTGGAGTCCTGCGGCGTGGGCCACGGTGCCCCTGTGGTGGAAGTAGCCCGGCCGCTGCGCGCGCTTACGCTGGCGTTCGCCGCGCTGGCGGCCGCCGCCGGCGCGCGGCCGGCGTACGCGCAGCGCCTGGCCAGCCTGCCCGGTCGGGACTGTTCGGCCACCGCGTTCGTGCCCCCGCTCGCGCCCGACACGATCGCGCAGGACGTCCTCGATTCGCTCGGCACGATCACCGTGGCGTCGCGGCCTGGCGTGAGTCTGCTCAAGAACGTGATCGCCGCCAGATTCGATACGTCGGCCACCCAGATGCAGCGCCAGGCCGCCGTGGACCGCGTGTGCGGCGTGGTGATCGGCGGCGACCGCGGCGGCGATGCCGACGGCTACTACCTCGTGCGCCTGCATGGCGCCGGGAACGTGGAGATGCTCGACGCCGCGGCCGACGTGGTGCGCCATATGCCGGGCGTGGCCAGCGCGCAGACGCTGTCGCTCCACCGAACCGATGTCGCCGACGCGCCCCCCGCCGACGCGTCCGGCCCGGCGGAAACGTCGTGCGCCGACGGCTCCACCGGCGGTCTGCTGCGCATCGATGCCGTGAAGGAGATGCTCGCCTCGCGCGACGCCGGCGAGATCCGGTTGATGAACGACCTCGGCCTCGGCGGCGTGGACTCCAGCGCGGTGCGGGTGGTTGATGACGTCGGGGTGTGCGCTCGGGTGGCGTCCGCCATTTTGCGCGCCGCGCACTTCGAGTTGACCGACTCCCCGTACGTCGTGCTCCGCGCCGGACCGCGCTACGTGGCCTTCGACCCGCGCGGCTACAACCGCGCCTTCTTCCTCGTCGATTCGACCTTCAGCTTCCGCACCGTGCTGCGCTGACCGGCGCCGAGCACGGCGCGCGGCCTTACCCGGTTCGCGTCTCCTCCAGTTGGACCGCCAGCAGCCCCGGCGCCGTCACCGGCGCGTTGCACGCGTACGCGCGGCACAGATACGCCGTCGCCAGGCCATCCCGCAGCGGCCGGTCCGCGAGCAGCGGGACGTCCGCGTTGTCCGCGGCCGCCCCGCCGGCGATGACGAGCGACGGCACGTATTGCCGCGCCGATTCCCGCGCCAGGGCGCGGAACGCATCGCTCGACGGATCACCCACCACCGCCAGCTGCACCGCGCCGTGCACCGCGAGGTCGGCCGCGCTCAGCAGATGCCCGAACGCCAGCGGATGCCGCGCCATCGGTTCGGCGAGCGAGGCCAGCACCCGCTCGCCGCGTTCGCGGTGCTCGGGGTCGCCGAACAGCTCGGCCAGCCGCAGCGACAGTTCCACGGCCAGCGACGTGCCCGACGGCGTGGCGTTGTCGCTCACGTCGCGCGGCCGCGTGATCAGCGACTCGTGGTCGCGGGCGGTGTCGAAGAAGGCGCCGGTCTCCTCGTCCCAGAACCAGCGGACGATGGCGCTGCCCAGATCGCGCGCCCGGTCCAGCCATATGCGATCGAAGGTCAGCTCGTAGAGCGACAGCGCGCCCAGCGCCACCGCGGCGTGATCCTCGAGGTAGCCGGCGAGACGCGTGACTCCGTCGGTGTGCACGCGCATCACGCGCCCGTCGCGCACCATCTCGCGGAACAGGAATTCGCCGTTGCGCAGCGCGAGGTCGCGGTACGCGGTCGACTCGAAGGCCCGCGCGCCCTCGGCCACCGCCCGCAGCATGAGCCCGTTCCACGCGGCCAGGATCTTCTCGTCGCGGGCCGGCCACACCCGGCGGCTCCGCGCGTCGTAGAGTGTGCGCCGGGCCCGGTCCACGGCATCGCGCAGCGCGGCCGGCTCCACCGCGGCCCGCGCCGCCGCGGCGCCGAGGTCATCGGGCACGTGCAGGATCGAGCGGCCTTCGAAATTGCCGCCCGCCTCCACGCCGTAGTACGCACGCACGAGCGGGGCGTCGGCGCCCAGCAGCGCGTCGAGTTCGTCCGCCGTCCAGAGATAGAACTTGCCCTCCTCCCCTTCGCTGTCGGCGTCGAGCGTGGAGTAGAAGCCGCCGCCCGGCGCCGTCATCTCGCGGGCCACCCAGTCGAACGTCTCCTCGCAGACGCGACGTACGCCGTCGTCACCCGTGGCCTGCCACAGGTGCACCGCCAGCCGGCCGAGGAGCGCGTTGTCGTAGAGCATCTTCTCGAAGTGCGGCACCAGCCACCCCGCGTCGGTGGCGTAGCGCGCGAAGCCCCCGCCCACCTGATCGTAGATGCCGCCGCGCGCCATGGCGCGGAACGACCGCGCGGCCACCTCGAGCGGGAACGGCTCGCCCGTTCGCGCCCACACGGCGAGCATGGCGTCGAGCGACATTGCCTGCGGAAATTTCGGGGCGCCGCGAAACCCGCCGTACCGCGCGTCGTACTCCGCGGCGGCCGCGCGGTAGGCGCGTTCGAGCAGCGCCGCGTCCAGCGCACCGGTGGCCGTGGCGGGCGCCGCCGCCGCATCGTAGATCTGCCGCAGCATGTCGGTGGTCTTGCGCACGTCGCCGCGCCGATTGGCGTACGCGTCCGACACCGCCTCGAGCACGCGCCGGAACGACGGCATGCCGTGCCGGTCGTCGGGCGGGTAGTAGGTGCCGCCGTAGAACGGCTCGCCCTCGGGCGTGAGGAACACCGTCATCGGCCACCCGCCGTGCCCGGTGAGGGCCTGCACTGCCTGCATGTAGATCGCGTCAAGATCCGGACGCTCTTCGCGGTCCACCTTGATGCACACGAACCGCGCGTTCATGAGGGCCGCGGTGCCCGCGTTTTCGAACGACTCGCGCTCCATGACGTGGCACCAGTGACACGCCGCGTACCCGACGCTGAGCAGGATCGGCCGCTCTTCGCGGCGGGCCCGGTCCAGTGCCTCGGCCCCCCACGGGTACCAGTCCACCGGGTTGTGCGCGTGGTGCCGCAGGTACGGGCTGGTCTCGTGCGCCAGTCGGTTGGCCATTGGTGCGCTCTGGGAAAAGTGACGCTACCTTAGACGTGGAACACTAACCATTCGGCAGCTGGACCCACGCCCACCCAACCGGACCCGCCGTGGCCGCCGACGATCGTTCTCGCCACTCCACAAAGCGCCGCACCGCTCATGCCGGTTCCCCCGCATCACCGGCGAGTCTTCCCACGCTGGGCCGCGTGCCCTGGTGGGCCGTGATCCTGTCGCTGCTCGTGCTGGTGTCGGCCGACTTCGCCGTGGATCCGATCCGGAACGCCAGCACCTTCCAGCGCGTGCCCGACGTGCACCTGGTGCTCTCCACGGGGTATCTGCTACTGGCCCCCATCTGCAGCGTGTTGGACACGCTGTCGCTGATGAGCGTGCGCCAGCACATCGCCATCCTCATCACGCTGGTGGCGCTGTTCGCCGCGTGCCGGGCGTGGCGCGGATTCCGCCATGGCACCGGCTTCCTTCGTGAATTGAAAGCGGCGGCCCTCGCGTTGGGCGGGCTGGTGCTGGTCTACGCCGTCGGCGCGCTCGTCCCGCGCCCGATGGCCGCAGTGTCGGTCGACACTCCGTTCAACGACGCCGTGCTCGTGGCCGACTTCCATTCGCACACCAAGTTCTCCCATGACGGCGCGCCCTGGTTCAGCCCCGAGGCCAATCGCCGCTGGCATCGCAACGCAGGGTTCGACGTTGCCTACATCACCGACCACCGCACCGTGCAGGGCGCCGAGGATGGAATCGCCAACAATCCGCCGGTGGCGGGCGAAGGCACGATGATCCTGCAGGGGCTCGAGGTGGTGTGGCGCGGCGCGCACGTGAACCTGCTCGGGGCGGAGCGACGGTACCGGGGCCTCACCGATCCGGCGCTGCGCGATCTGGACGACACGTCCCTCGCGCTCGCGAGCGCCATTCCCAACAGCGAGCCGATCGTGGTGTACACCTTCCCCGATCTCATGCGGAACCTGCATCCCGCCCACGGGCCCGGCACGCCCGGCGCGCGCGCCATCGAGATCATCGACGCGTCGCCGCGCGGGCTGGGAGACGTCCGCCGCCTCCGGACGGTGATCAGTTACGTGGCTGACACGTTCAACCTCGCGCTGGTGGCCGGCAGCGACAATCACGGATGGGGATTCACCGCGGCCGGCTGGACCCTCGTGTCCCTGCCCGGATGGCGCGGCATGTCCACCGACTCGCTCGCCGCCGCCATCGACGACGTCATCCGCACCCGGGGCTTCGAGGGCACCACGGTGGTCGAGCGCCGCGTGGCCAATACCCGCGGGTCCACGTGGCGCCTGATCGCCACCGCGCCACTCGTCGTCAGCCGCATGTTCACCATGCTCACCAACGACGAGCGCGTGTCATGGCTGCTCTGGATCTGGGCGATCGCGCTCGCGCCGGTGGCTTGGCGCCGGCGCCGGCCCCGGGGAGCGGCAGGCGCGGCATGACCGATCCCGGTCCGCCGCGCGCGGCGGGTAGGCACATTCGGAATGCGTGGCACCTGGCCCTGTTCGTCCTTGCCGCAGCGGCGCTCGTCCGACTCGCGTTCGCCGCGGTCATCCCCCTCTTCCCCGACGAGACGTACTACTGGGAGTGGTCCCGGCACCTCGCCGCCGGCTACTTCGACCATCCGTGGGGCATCGCCGCTCTCATCCGCGGCGGGACCGGGCTCGCCGGCGCTGCCGGCATCGGGCCGTCTCCGATCGCGGTCCGCCTGGGCGTCGTCGTCGCCGGATTCCTGGCGGCACTGTTCGCCTCGGCCATTGCCCGACGCCTGGGCGGCGACCGCGCCGGCCTCCTCGCGGCGCTCGTCTTTTCGCTCATGCCGCTCGCCGCCGCCGGACTGGTGCTCGCCACCCCCGACGTGCCGCTGCTGTGCACGGCCGCCGCGGGCGTGTACTGCGTGGTTCGCGCCGTCGAATCGAAGATCCACTCCCCGGCGTCGCTCGCCTGGTGGATCGCCGCCGGGCTCGCGCTCGGCCTCGCCTTCTCGTCCAAGTACACATCCATCCTGTTCCCCGTGGGCGTGACGATCGCCGTGCTCACGCGCCGGAGTCTGCGCGCACGGCTGGGCGAAGCCGGACCCTGGGCCGCCTGCCTGGCCGCGCTGACGGTGTTCGTTCCCGTCTTGGCCTGGAACTCACGCCACGGCTGGATCTCGTTCACGTTCCAACTGCACCACGGATTGGGGGCGCCCAGCGGCTCGCCGCTCGTGCGCGAACTCGCCCTCGTCGGCGGGCAGGCCGGTCTCGCCACCCCGATCCTGCTCGTCCTTCTGAGTATCGCCGTGTGGCGCGCGGTCCGCCGTCCGGCCGGCGACGCCCACTACCTGCTGGCAGTCGTGGCCCTCACGTGCGTCGGCATGTTCCTGTTCAGCGCCTTCCGCCGGCCGGTGGAGGCCAACTGGCCGGCGCTGGCCTACATCCCGGCCGTCCCGCTCCTGGCCGCCACCGATTGGGGCGTCCTCGGCCGCCGCTGGCTGCGCTGGGGCCTCGCACTTGCGGCTGTCGTGTCGTGCGTCGTGTACGTGCAGGCGGTCGTTCCGGTGCTGCCGCTGCCGGCGCCGCGCGATCCCGTGGCGCGGTCGGCCGGGTGGGGCCAGCTCGCCGACAGCGTCGCCGCGGCGCAACGCCTCGTGGCCGGCGATCGCGTGCACGCGTGGGTGGCCGCCGACAAGTACCAGGACGCCTCCGAGTTGGCCTACCATCTGGCGGGGCATCCCGTCACCTTCTCGCTCAACCTCTCCAGTCGTCCCAATCAGTACGATCTGTGGCCCGGCTTCCGGGCGCTCGCGCACGTGGGCGACGACCTGCTGCTCGTGCTGGACGAGGTGCCGCAACCGCACCACACGGCCGTCGTGCTCGCTGCCCACTTCGCGTCGGTGGAGAAGGGCGCGCTGGTGCCGCTCACCCGTCGCGACGGCGGAGTCGCCACCCGGCGGCGCATCTGGATCCTGCGCGGGTGGAAGGGAACGTGGCCGGCGACCGAGCCGTGAGACGCTGAACGGCCGACCGTCCTACCCTCCTACCCTCCTACCGTAGTCTTCCGAATCGCGTCCAGCATCCGGATCAGCTCGCGCTTCTCGGCGGCCGAGAGCATCTCCACCACCACGTCGTCGTATGCGCTGATCGGCGCGTCGAGTTGGGCGAGCAGGGCCAGCCCGGCGGCCGTGATCTGGCACATGACCTGTCGCCGATCGGGCGCGCTGCGCTCGCGGCGGGCATACCCCGCCGCCTCCAGCCGGTCGAGCAGTCGGGTGACCCCCGGCGACGCATCCACCATCCGGCCGCGGATGGCCAGCGTGGGAATGCCCTCGTCGCCGGCGCCGCGCAGGATGCGCAGCACGTTGTATTGCGGTTGCGTGATGCCCATCGGTTCGACGATGGCGCTGATCTCCCGCTGGATCAGCGCCGCGGTGCGCATGATGCCGATCATCGCTTCGGCGCCGATCGAGTGGAACGGTCGGGTCTGCTGCAGCTCCCGCTGGATCGCGCTCTCGCGGCTGGATTTCGAGGTCGCCATGGGGGATCAGTATACCCCTAAGTCATGGGCCGACACCACCCGTCCGTGAAATTGCGTCTCCACCTGCCGGACGAGGTCGGCGTCGGTGCCGCCCCAGAATAGCTGGTGCACCAGCAGCAGGAGCTTGGGCTTGGCCCGCGCCGCCAGCGCTCCCAGCTGGTACGTGGATGTGTGGTACCGGGAATGATAGGCCTGCCACGCGGGCGAGCGCTTCTTGAACTGCTCGGCGTCGTACACCTCGTGCACCAGCACGTCGCATCCGTTGCAGGCCCGCACCACGGCGTCGGTGGGGCGCGTGTCGCCGCTCACCACGATCACGCGATCCGGCGTCTCGAAGCGGTACCCGAACGAATAATCCCAGGCGCCGTGCCGCACGCGAAAGGCGCGCACGGTCACGTTGGCGTCGTGGTATACCACGCCGTCGTCGGTGAATTCGTGCACGTCGGTGCGCCAGCCGGTCTTGTTCGACGGCTCGCCCCCGTGCAGCCGGATGTCGATGTCCTTCACGTAGGCGGAATCGATGAACCGGACCATGTTCGCCGTGCCCGGGGGCCCGTACACGCGCAGCGGCGCCGTGCGCTCCAGCACCCACGGGGTCAGCATGAGGTCGGGCAGTCCGAGGGTATGGTCGGAGTGCAGGTGGGTGAGGAAGACGATGTCCAGCTTCGGCATCGCCAGCGCCGTCACCCCCTCGCGCACCGCCGCCGCCGCCCGGCGTACGATCCCGGCCCCCGCATCCACGAGGTACGCCTGGCCGTTGGTCACGATCGCGATCGCCGGCCCGGAGCGATCGGGGTCGGCGTTGGGCGTGCCGGTGCCCAGCACCACGACGCGCGTGTTCTGGGCCCCGGCGATGCTCGACATGGCGATGAGCGCCGCAAGCGCCATCCGGAACGGTCTCATGGATTCGGTGGTCTCGGGAATGTCCGCCGCGCCAACAGTCCCACAGTCTGCCGGTCCGGCCGTCGGACAGCAAGACGGCCCCCGTCCCGCCCGCGTTCTCGCCGTATCGGTCTTGCGCCGTTTCGGTCCTGCCCCGTTTCTTTAACCACCATGTCCAACCTTCCTCCCGACCTCGACGCCTTCTTCGTCGCCAACGAACACCGCATCCGCGACGAACTGTTCGACCTCCTGCGCATCCCCAGCGTGAGCGCCCGCTCGGAGCACGACCCCGACACCGCCCGGGCCGCGCAGTGGGTGGCCGACAACATGAGCAATGCGGGACTCCGTGCCACCGTGCACCCCACCGCCGGCCACCCCATCGTGGTGGGCGAGTGGCGGGGCGCCGGCGCCGATGCCCCCACGGTGCTCATCTACGGCCACTACGACGTCCAGCCCGCCGAACCGCTCGAGTTGTGGCACAGTCCGGCGTTCGAGCCCACCGTGCGCGACGGCAAGCTGTTCGCGCGCGGCTCGGTGGACGACAAGGGCCAGCTGTTCATCCACATGAAAGCGCTCGAAGCGCACCTCAAGGTGCGCGGCGCCCTCCCCGTGAACGTCGTCGTCCTCGCCGAAGGGGAGGAAGAGGTGGGCAGCGACCACCTCGCGGCATTCATCGAGGCCCACAAGGCCGAGTTGGCGTGCGGCGCGGTGGTCATCTCCGACTCGTCGATGTTCGCGCCGGGCCTGCCGTCCATCCTCTCGTCGCTGCGCGGGCTCGCCTATTTCCAGATCGACGTCACCGGCCCCACCACCGACCTGCACTCCGGGAGCTACGGTGGCGCCGTCGTGAATCCGGCCATGGCATTGGCCCGCATTCTCGCCACCATGCACGACGCCTCGGGCCACGTGGCCATCCCCGGCTTCTACGACAAGGTGCGCGATTGGGGAGACAAGGCCCGCCGAGAGATCAAGGCGCTGCCGTTCGACGACGAGCAGTTCCGCGCCGAGACCGGCGCTCCCGTGCTCGGCGGAGAGGCCGGGTACAGCTCGCTCGAACGCATCTGGATGCGCCCCACCTGCGAGGTCAACGGCCTGCTCAGCGGCTACACCGGCGAGGGCGCCAAGACGGTGCTGCCGTCGCAGGCCATGGCCAAGGTGAGTTGCCGCCTCGTGCCCGATCAGGATCCGCGCGAGATCGAGCAGCTCATGAAGGCCCATGTCGAGCGCGTCGCGCCCGGCGGCGTGACGGTCACGGTCCGGGCGCTGCATGGCGGCAGGCCGTGGCGCGCCGAGCTGGACGGGCCGCTCTACGACGCGGCGCGCAAGGCGCTCGCCGCGGCGTTCAACAAGCCCCCGGTGATCACCGGCGAGGGCGGTTCCATTCCCGTGGTGGGCGACTTCGAGCGCATCCTCGGCGCCCCCGTCCTGCTCATGGGGTTCGGACTGCCCGGCGAGAACGCCCATGCCCCCAACGAGTGGCTGAGCATGGACAACTTCACCAGAGGGCTCAGGGCCGTGGCCGTGCTGTATGAGGAGTTGGGCAAGAAGAGCTGAGGGCCGGACGCCTTCAGCCGCCCGTCCCCGGTTCGCTCACAGCCCTTCCAGCAGCGCGTCGTTGTTCGGCGTGGCCGCGATGCGCTTGATCAGCCACTCCATCGCCGCCTGCGGCGGCATCTGCGCCAGCCCGCGGCGCAGCGTGAACACGTTGTCCAGCTGGTCGGGACGGAACAGCTTCTCCTCGCGCCGCGTGCCGCTGGTCGCGATGTCGATGGCCGGATAGATCCGCTTCTCGGCCAGCGGACGGTCGAGCTTGATCTCGCAGTTGCCCGTGCCCTTGAACTCCTCGAAGATCACGTCGTCCATGCGCGAGCCGGTCTCCACCAGCGCCGTGGCGATGATCGTCAGCGATCCGCCGCCCGCCGCCGGCGCCACCGAGCGCGCCGAGCCGAAGAACGCCTTGGGCTTGGCCATCGCCGTGGCATCGAGGCCGCCCGACAGCGTGCGTCCCGTGCCGCGTTCGGCCGTGTTGTGCGCCCGCGCCATGCGGGTGAGCGAATCGAGCACGATCACCACGTCGCGGCCCAGCTCCACCTGACGCCGCGCGTGCTCCAGCACCATCTCCGTCACGTCCACGTGCCGCTGCGCCGGCTGGTCGAAGCTCGACGCGATCACCTCGCCCACCCCCCACGAGATCGCTTCGCTCACTTCCTCGGGACGTTCGTCCACGAGCAGGATGAGCAGCACCACGTTGGGATGGTTGATCGCCACACCCTCGGTGATCGCGTGCAGGAGCGTGGTCTTGCCGGCGCGGGCCGGGGCCACGATCAACGCCCGCTGGCCGAACCCGATCGGCGCCAGGAGGTCGATGGCGCGGCGGATCAACTCGGCGCCGCCCTTGGCCGGCCGTCCCGTTTCCAGGAACAGCTTCCGCTCCGGATACGACGCCGTGAGCGACTGGAAGTCCGGACGCTTGGCGCTGGCCACGGGGTCCTCGCCGTTCACGGTGCGAATCTCCATCACCGTCAGCCGGCCACGATGGTCGCGCCCCAGCGCGCAGTCCAGCGTGTCGCTCTTGCGCAGCCCGAACTGCCGCGCCAGCTGCGGGGGCACGTACGGATCGCTGGCCTCGGTCAGATAGCTCGCCTCGGCGCGGCGCACGAACCCGCCTTCGCGCTGCGGATCGTACCAGCCTTTGAGCTCGCCGGCCGGCGTGAGCACCGCGGGCGCCTGCGGCGTCGCCGGCTGCTCGCGCACGTCCCGCACCTCCCGGCCATCCCGCGTGTCGCGCACTTCGCGGCCGCGGCCCCGCCCCCGATTGCGACGATGGCGCCGCCCGTTGCGTTCGTGGCGGCTGAAGCCCTGGTCTGGACGCTGGGCCCCATATTCGCCGGTTCCGTTCGACGATGCGCCGTCCGGATTGATCGCCGGCGCCGCCGGCGCATCCCGCCCGTTCGATTCCTCGGGTGGCGCACTGTCCGACGTGGCGGCGGGCGCCGCCTCGACGGACGGGGCCGGAGCCGGAGCGGAGGAGGGAGCGTCGGCGGTGCTGCCGGCCGCGTCCCCTTCAGGGAGCATGTCCATGGATCCGTCCCGGTACGGGTTGGGTTCGCCCGACGCGTCGCCATTGGGGCGAGGCGGACGAGGGCCACGGCCACGACGAGGTGGGCGGCTACGTTCGTTCATTCGGCTGATGGTTTGGGAAAAGAGAAGCTCACTGTCTGGAACGCCCACGCTCAGCGGTGGGCCGGCTCTGCTGCTCACGCGTCACACGCGCTCCATTGCGCAAGCGCTCGAATCTGACCCGGGCGAATGAATTCGCAGCGCGGTCGAGCGCGAACTGACGGGATGTGGTGCGACGCGACTCTGGCGTTGATTTGTCTCGCTCGCGGCGCGGATGCCTCACGCGTCGGCGGGCGGGGCCCTGCGGGGCGCGGCCTCCTCGCCATCATCCACTCGCACGTGAGGGACGGGCTGCCACGCGATCGGCCGGAAGGACCGTACTGGTCGTGCCAGCGGACGCATGGAGTATCGGCAACTTGCCTCGTTCGCGCAACCCTGGAGTGGTCCGGGCGGGCCGGGACGGTAGGCGGCCGGGCCTCGGCCCCATATTTTCAGGCATGATTTCTCCAGCCATGGACGCGGCCGCCGAACTCCGGGCCGCGGTGCAGGACTACCAGCGCCACGACAACGTGGGCGTGCTCATGGATCGCGTGCGCGCGGTGGCGGAAGCCGTTTCGCCCGCCCAACTCCAGGCGGCCTGCGTCCCGTTCCGCGACCTGCCCGAGGTGATCATACCCGCGTACGAGCGAATCGTGTCTCAGGTGCCGGAAGACGCGCAGGCCTTGGTGATTCTCGCCAATGCCTACTGGCTCACCGGCCGCGGACCGGACGTGGTGGGCGATCTCGCGTCGCGCGCCATTGCCGTGGACGCAGAGAATCGCGGCGCGTGGCACCTGTGGGCGCTGTCGGAATCCGACATCCGCGAGCGCATGGGACGGTGGCAGCAGGTGGCGCAGCGATTTCCGCAGGATCAGTTGGCCCGGGCGGCGCTGGCCGACAACGCCACCAGCCTGGCTGGCGCCGAGCACGATCCGATGGCGCTGGAGCTCGCGATCCGCACCTACGAGGGGCTGCTTGGTGAAGGGCCGGCCGAGGCGCAGCGCGCGGCGCTCGAGTCGACGCTCAAGACGCTGCGGGGGTGGAAACTGTGACCGGGGACACACACGAGCATGGCGCCTCGCTGGCCGAATTCCGCGCCTACCGGGAGCGCATGAACGCCGAGATCCTGGGCGAGAACAACCTGGTGATCAATCGCTTCTTCGCGCTCGACACGCGGGCGTATGAGGCCGGCGCGCTGGACGTGAAGACCAAGGAGTTGCTGGGGCTCGTGGCCTCGCTGGTGCTGCGGTGCGACGACTGCGTCACCTACCACCTGGTGCGGTGCGCGGAGGAAGGGCTGTCGCGCGACCAGGTGTTCGAGTCGCTGTCCATCGGGTTGATCGTGGGCGGGTCGATCGTCATTCCGCACCTCCGGCGCGCCGTGGACCGGTGGAGCGAACTGGAGCGCGCCCGGCCCTGACCAATGCACGGCGGCGCGCCCCCCGAGGGGAGCGCGCCGCGGACCGCCAGCTGGGCATTGCCGGACGTTCAGGCCGAGACGTCGCGGGCCTTGGGTGCCATGGCGCTGACGATGTTGGTCAGGTCGCGCAGCTCGAATGGCTTGCGAAGCAGCGGACAGTCGCAGTTGCGGATGATCCGGTCCGCCTTCTCGGTGATGTCGCCCGTCATGAACAGCGTGCTGTGCTTGAGGTGCGGCTGCTCGGCTTTGGCCAACTCGAACATGACGTCGCCGCGCATGTCTTGAAGGCGCAGGTCGAGGACGAGGACGTCAACGGGCTCCTTCTTGAGCACGGCAACGCCAGCGTCTCCGCTGAGTGCGGTGCGGACGTCGAATCCAGCGCGCGTGAGCGCGATGGAGAGTGCTTTGCAGATTGCGGCCTCATCGTCGACGATGAGTACTCGAATTGGCGTCCCGTGCACCGCTCCGTCCTCCAGCTGTGGACGGGAGCGCCTGGTCAGGGCTCGCCGTCCTCGTCATGCTGCGCCGCCCGCACTCGCGTGGCCAGCAGCTTTACGAACTCTTCGGGGGGTAGCGCGTCCCGCACCTCGCTGGGCGTGTACCCCGTGAATTCACGCATCTGTTTTGTGAGCAGCCAGGGCCGGTTGTAACCCACCCGGGCCGCGATTTCCTTGATCGATCTTCCGGGGTCCCGCAGGTAAGCATATGCCCGGATGAGTCGTGCCGATACCACCACCGCCTTCACCGAGGGCATCCCCGCGGCCACCATGTACCGGTAGAGTCCGCGAGTGTTGGTGCCGCCGGCTTCCGCCAGCTCCCGGGCGCCATGGAAGCCGGCCGGGGACCGGTACAGCTGTTCGATGGCCCTGCCAACCGTCACGGGCAGCTTGGCGATGGGCTCGCGCAGTGCGCGCAGCATCCGTTCGCCGAGGGCGTGGGCCGGCACTCGCTCGAGGAGTTCGAGAAAGCGCTTGGGGTCGTCGTCAAACCGGTTGAGCACGATGTGCTCCACGCCGTGTCTGGCGAGTTGGACCACGCCCTGCATCGCGGCCGCGCTGAGGGTGGAGTAGAGCACGATGGGGAGGGACGGGAACAGTTCCCGGATCTCGGCCAGCGTGTCCACGTGCACCACTCCGTCGAGCGCGGGATCCGCGACGACGACGTCAACGATGCGGCTCTGCACCGTAGCGCGAAGCTCCATCCAGTCCGCCGAGGCGGAGAGGGTGTGCTCCGGGCCGAGTACGAGTCTCAGGTGAGTGAGAAGATGCCGGGGAAGGAGGGCGACGACGTCCACGCCTCAGGGGGCCGAGTGTCATAAAAACGCTATCCGATGACACAAAATGCGAGTTTACGCACCGGCTGGCGACCCTAGCTTCTCGATCAGTCGTTCCCCGTCACGGAAACTTCTGCTCAAATCTGGGAGATCGCCCCATGTCGCGCCGCAAGAAGATCACCTACCTCGTCCTGGCCGTTGCCTCCGTTGTGATGGCCGCCTGCGCGAGCCCGACGGCTCCGAAAAATGATACCTGCGTCCCGTCCAGCACGGTGACCTGCTTGGGTGGATACATGGGATCGGGCAGCTAGTCCCAACGCTTCACCCCTACCGAGGGCCACGGTTCGCGCCGTGGCCCTTTGTCTATCTCGTCGACACGGTCAATTCGCGCATACCGCGTACGGCTTCAACGATGTCGGCCACGGTGTCAGGCGTGGTATTCGAACTGCTTGGTTCTGGGCTTGACGCTGCGAGCAGCTGCTCAGCTTCGAACAGCAGCGTGTTGAATCCGTGATGCTCCGCCAGTTGGACGGCCTTGGCAAATGCGATCTGGCTGGGGTCGTCCTGGCCCAGCGCGCGGTGCGAACGTCCCAGCCGAAGGTAGTATTCCGTCCGTAATTCGGGCGGCAACGGCGCGCTCGCGAGCGAGCGCCGAAACTGCAGGAACACGGGCTCGAATCCATCTTCGGCCGCGATCGTCATCAACGACAGCATGGCCATCCAGCGCGTGTATTGCTCCTGCGCCGTGGTGGAGAGGACGAGAAACGCATCACGAGCGGCGCTCCTGATCCCGAGCATATGGAAGGCCGTACCGATATCGCTGAGAATGCGATCACGTTCCGCGGGGGTTTCAGACTCCCGTAGTGCCTCATACGCGAGCTGAATGGTCAGCTCATGATTCCCTCGAAGGCCCGCCACCATCGCGCGGTCGTGTAAGGCGCGGGAGTGGACGGCCGTCACGCCATGCTGGGCCGCTGCCGCAATGGTCTCGTCCAACACGGTCTCGGCGTACGGGAGATTTCCGCGTGCCACAGCGAGCTTGGCGTCGCCGATCCGCCCCCGCAGCACACCGATCATGTCGCCCACGCTCTCTGCGACCGCGCCCGCGGCGGTGTATGCCACCTGAGCTTCCTCGAACCGACCGAGCGTCCTCAGGCAGAAGCCGCGCTGCAGGTTCGCCGCGATGGCGGTGTCGCTTTCCTCCACCGGGTGGGTGTGGGCGATGACGCTATCGTAGACGTCAACTGCGAGGGCCCATCGACCGTCATACTCCAGCGCCCGACCATACGCCATCAAGCGCGGCATGGCCTCGTGCGTGTTCGCTCCCTTGCTGGTTTGCATCGCGTCAACAATGCTGCCCAGGATTGCGCGCATGGGCGTACCGTCGTCCATCTCCTCGATCGCCGTGCGCACGGCGCGCACGTTCCACGAATCCGGCACCACGGCCGATGCGCCCTCTTCCAGCCAGGCATCGAAAAGCCGCAACACGACGAGGCCGGCCGTCGCGGCCCGCCACTCGGCTTCGTGCTCTTCGTGCGTCGCTACTTCCTCGAAAAACGGAAGGTGGCGCAGGCTGCTCTCATTCCCGAATACCAAGTCTTGCCTCCGTTGAACTGGAGATCACATTCCAATGGGCGAAGAATTGCTCTGCCGAACGCGCAGAACAAGTGCAGTTTTGTGTCATCCGATGTCGCGTTTTGTGACAGGGCTCGGTCACCATGATACCCCCATAGGGCGGCTCACATTGACGGAGCGGGTGCCATGGGGGATGTTTGCGGAGGCGTTAACAGTCTCCTGATTGGTCCACCTCCTCTATCCGAGTGAGAATCGCATGGACTCCCCCAACGCGATGCACCCCGACGCTCCCCCTGCCGTGCAGGACAAGACGTCGGTCTGGGAAGACTTCCTCGACATCTTCTACGCTCCCTCCCAGGTGTTCGGGCGGCGCGCCAACGGAAATTTCTGGATCCCGCTGCTCGTAGTCACGGTCCTCCTGGCTCTGTTGGGATTTGCCAACCGGCACGTGGTGGAACCGATCTTCGACGCCGAATTCCAGCGCAACATGGCCACCGCGATGAAGAACAACCCGCAGCTCACCCCGGCGATGCTGGAGAAGTCGCGATCGGTGGGCCTGATCGCCGCGCAGATCGGCGCCGTGGTCTTCGTGCCCATCATCGTCGTGATCTCAGGATTTGTCGCGTGGGTGGGCGCCAAGCTGGTGGGCACCAAGATCTCCTGGAACGCCGCGCTCGTCGTGGCGGCCTACGCGGCCGTGCCGCGCGTGCTGCAGGGCGTCGTGATCTCGATCCAGGGCCTGCTCATGGATCCGTCCGCGTTCGTCTCACGGTTCAGCATCGAGATCGGACCCGCGCGGTTCTTCAACGCCGATACGGTCACGCCGATCGCCGGCGCGCTGCTCGACCGATTCGAGCTGTTCAGCCTGTGGGGCGTGGTGCTCCTCACGATCGGCGTTGCCGTGATCGGCAAGGTGCCCAAGGCCAAGGCGTGGGCGCTCGGCATCGGATTC